>Ga0207874_1001961_pt1 | contig 21078 bp, 12 predicted proteins | sample HigsolmetaAR201D_FD_184833 | JGI IMG/M metagenome (GOLD analysis project Ga0207874, IMG submission 184833) | Ionic liquid and high solid enriched microbial communities from the Joint BioEnergy Institute, USA - AR20-1-D (SPAdes) (version 2) ...
CGCCTCGCCCTTCAGCGCCAGCGTCTTGGTGATCGCCGCCGTCAGCGTCGTCTTCCCGTGGTCGACATGCCCAATCGTCCCCACGTTCACATGCGGCTTCGTCCGCTCAAACTTCGCCTTCCCCACGACTCTTTCTCCCTGTTTACCTGCACCCAGTGCAACGATCGGTCTATCACTGCGAAACCGCGGCCGCCACCGACCGCGGTCAAATCCAACTTCCGTTAGGCGCGCCGCGCCTTCGCCAGCATCTCGTCCGCGATGTTCTGCGGAACCGGCGAGTAGTGATCGAACTCCATCGTGTACGTCGCGCGGCCCTGCGTCATGGATCGCAAGTCGGTCGCGTAGCCAAACATCTGCGAGAGCGGGACATAGGCGCGAACGACCTGCGCGCCGGCGCGCATCTCCATGCCCTGGATCTGACCACGCCGCGAGTTGAGATCGCCGATGACGTCGCCCATGAACTCCTCGGGCGTCACCACCTCGACCTCCATGATCGGCTCGAGGATCACCGGCTTCCCACGGCGGATCGCTTCCTTCAACGCCAGCGAGCCAGCGATCTTGTACGCGACTTCCTTGGAGTCGACCTCGTGATAGGAGCCATCAACCAGCGTCGCCTTGATGTCGACGATTGGGAAGCCCGCGACGCCACCGGTCGCCATCGCCTCCCGAATGCCAGCGTCAACGGCCGGGATGAACTCCTTCGGGATCACGCCGCCGACGATCCGGTCCTCGAAAACGTAGCCCTCACCGCGCGGCAGCGGCTCGAACTCGACGACGCAGTGACCGTATTGACCGGCCCCACCCGTCTGGCGAACGTGCCGCCCCTCGGCGCGCACTGGCACGGTGATCGTCTCCTTGTACGCCACCTGCGGCCGGCCGACATTCGCATCGACGCGGAACTCTCGCATCAGCCGATCGACGATAACCTCGAGGTGAAGCTCACCCATGCCATCGATCAGCGTCTGCCCGGTCTCCTCGTTCGTGCGGACGCGGAAGGTCGGATCCTCCTCGGCCAGGCGCATCAGCGCCGCGCCCATCTTGTCCTGATCGGCCCGCGTCTTCGGCTCGATCGAGACCGAGATGACCGGCTCGGGGAACTGGATGGACTCGAGAACGATCGGCGCGTTCGGATCGCAGAGCGTATCGCCGGTGAAGGAGTTCTTCAGACCGATGACCGCGCAGATATCACCGGCGCCGACCGACGGCACCTCCTCCCGGTGATTCGCGTGCATCCGGAGGATGCGGCCGATGCGCTCCCGCTCACCCTTGGTGGAGTTGAGCACGTAGCTGCCGGACTCCAGCGTGCCGGAGTAGACGCGGACGTAGACGAGCTTGCCGACGTGCGGGTCCGCCTGAATCTTGTAGACCAGGCCGGCGAACGGCTGGCCGGGCTCGACGGTCCGCTCCTCGGTCTCGCCGGTCTTCGGGTTCGTCCCCTTCACCGGCGGAATGTCGAGCGGCGACGGTAGGTAGTAGATGATGGCGTCCAGCATCAGCTGCACGCCCTTGTTCTTCAGCGAGCTACCGCAGAGGACCGGAACCAGGTCGCCGCGCAGCGTCGCCGCGCGCAGTGCGGCCCGCAGCTCATCCGGCGTCAGCTCCTGGTCGTCGAGGTAGCGCATCATCAGCTCCTCGTCGGACTCCGCGATGAGCTCAACGATGCGGAACCGCGCCTCCTCGACCTCATCCGCCATGTCGGCCGGGACGTCCGTCTCCTCAATGTTTTGGCCGAGATCGTCGTGATAGATGTATGCGCGCTTCTCGATCAGGTCGATGACGCCGCGGAAGTTCGCTTCAGAGCCGATCGGCAGCTGAACCGGAACGGGCTTGGCCTTGAGGCGATCGACGATCATGTCGATCGTGCGCTGGAACGACGCCCCGGTGCGGTCCATCTTGTTGACGAAGCAGAACCGCGGGACGTTGTACTTGTCCGCCTGCCGCCAAACCGTCTCCGACTGCGGCTCCACGCCGGCAACCGCGTCGAAGACAACGACGCCGCCATCAAGGACGCGCAGCGAACGCTCGACCTCGACGGTAAAGTCGACGTGCCCCGGCGTATCGATGATGTTGATGCGGTGACCCTTCCAGAAGCAGGTCGTCGCCGCCGAGGTAATGGTGATGCCGCGCTCTCGCTCCTGCGGCATCCAGTCCATCGTCGCGGCGCCCTCGTGGACCTCGCCCGGCCGGTGCACCCGTCCGGTGTAGAACAGGATGCGCTCGGTTGTCGTGGTCTTTCCAGCATCAATATGCGCGATGATCCCAATGTTCCGGGTCCGCGCAAGCTCAACTTCCGTGCCTACGCCCGCGGGCTTGGTCGCAATACTAGAACTCATACTCTATCTCGACTTTCAGGCCGCAGCCGGTCGCTGATAGCCAATCCGAAGCACAGGCTCAATCTCGGCTACGAACGACCGGCCGCCAGCTGATCAATACCGATAATGTGCGAACGCCTTGTTCGCCTCTGCCATTCGATGGGTATCTTCGCGGCGCTTGATCGTCGCACCAACGCCGTTCGCGGCATCCATCAACTCAGCGGCGAGCTTTTCCTGCATCGACTTGCCGCTCCGGGCCTTGGCCGACTGGATCAGCCACCGGATGGCAAGGGACTGCCGCCGGCGCCCCTCGATCTGGACGGGCACCTGGTATGTCGCGCCACCAACGCGGCGCGGCTTGACCTCGAGCACCGGCGTCGCGTTGTAGACGGCCTGCTCGAAGACCTCAACCGGATTGCGACCCGTCCGCTGCTCGATGATGTCAAACGCGCCGTAGAGGATCCGCTCGGCGAGGCCCTTCTTGCCGCGCTGCATCACCTTGTTGATGAAGCGCTGCACGAGCTCGCTGTTGTATTTTGGATCCGGCGGGATGACCCGCGGCTCAATCTTCGCTCGACGTGGCATCGCTCGCTGCCTCCAAACTACCGCTGTTCCTACGCTAAGCACACGAAAAAGCGGTCAACGCCGTTCAGACGTCTGGCCGCTTTTCCGTCGTGCTCAATCAGTTGCGCCGACCCGCGCCAGTGGCAGGGATGCGGTGAACCGCTCCCTGCCTACTGAGCCGCTGCCTTCTTCGGCGCCTTGGTCCCGTACTTCGACCGCGCCTTCTTACGGTTTTCAACACCGCGGGCATCCAGGGTGCCTCGGACGATGTGGTACCGGACGCCGGGAAGATCCTTCACGCGGCCGCCACGGACCAGGACCACCGAGTGCTCCTGGAGATTGTGCCCCTCACCCGGGATGTAAGCCGTCACTTCCATATGATTGGAGAGACGAACCCGGGCGATCTTGCGCAGCGCCGAATTGGGCTTCTTGGGCGTCATCGTCTTGACCTGGGTGCAGACGCCACGCTTCTGGGGAGCCCCCTTGGTGCGACGCATCCGCCCCGCGTAACGGCCAAGCGCGTTGTTGGTGTACAACAGCGCCGGAGCCTTGGTCTTCTTTCTGACGCTCTTTCGGCCCTTCCGGACCAACTGATTGATCGTCGGCACGACGTACTCCTAGCCAGGTAGGTTGCGAGGCCGTGCTCTGCGTCGGATCAACGCGTCCGGGCAGCTGCGGCGCCCCCTACCTTGTAAGGTCTTCCGTTCTCTGGCTGACGCCCGACGGCAAACCTCACCCGTGTGGCCGCCTTCCGGCGGCCACGCTGGCGAATAGTACATCGGAAATTTCCCGCGCGTCAAGCCCACTTCGAGGTTTTTCTCGCCCGCCCCTGCGGCAAATTCTTCGGCTGCAGACGCGTCGGGCGGGGCTCCGAAGAACCCCGCCCGGATCGCTGCGACGCTCGGCAATGAGCCGCTACTCTTCGTCCTCGCCAGTCCACTCGACCGCCGCGCCGTCCCCTTCATTGTTGGAAGTCGCGGAGCCGTCCTCCGGAATCAGACCCGCGTCCATCAGCTCGCGGACTTCCGCCTCGCTCGCCTGCTCCGCCTCGAGTCTGGCGACATGCGCCGCGGTTTCCTCCGGCGTCATGGCCGAAAGATTGGCTTCATCGAGCGCGGTAACCGTCGCCTTGGCACGCTGGCGAGCGTGGAAGCCCGAGCCCGCCGGAATCAGCTTGCCGATGATGACGTTCTCCTTGAGGCCGCGGAGATAGTCGATCTTGCCCTGGATCGCCGCCTCGGTCAGCACGCGAGTCGTCTCCTGGAACGACGCGGCCGACAGGAAGGAGTCGGTCTCCAACGCGGCCTTGGTGATACCAAGGAGCGTCGGCATCGCCGTCGCCGGCTCGCCGCCCTGCGCCAGGATTTCCTCGTTGATCTGGTTGAACTCGAAGCGATCGATCCGCTCGTCCTGCAGGAAGTCGGTATCGCCCGGATAGACGATGCTGACCTTGCGCAGCATCTGGCGGCAGATCACCTCGATGTGCTTGTCGTTCGTATTGACGCCCTGGGACCGGTACACCTTCTGGACCTCATCGATGATGTACCGCTGGACATGGTCCCGTCCCAGCGTCAGCAGGATGTCGTGCGGATCGAGGGCGCCATCGGTCAGCACCTGACCCGGCGTAACGACGTCTCCCTCCTCCACATACACCTGATAGGTGATCGGGACGACGTGCTCCTCCCGCTCCGTGCGGTCGTTACGGATGTTGACCGTCCCGTCCTCAACGAAGAGAGTGCCGTCAATCGGCGCGTACAACTTTTCGCCGTCAGCCTTCTCAGCGATGACGGTTTTGTCCTTGATCACCGCGGTCCCGTCGACGACGGCCAGCTCCCACTCCGGCTCGGGCTTCCACGACCACGAATCCTGCTCGTGCGTCGTGATGATCAGCTTGCGGCCCTCATCAGTCTGCTCGAGGGAGACGACGCCCTCCTTGTCGGCGATGAGCGCCTTGCCCTTCGGAGCGCGCGCCTCGAAGAGCTCCTCAACGCGCGGCAGACCAGTCGTAATGTCGGCGCGGGCAACGCCACCGGTGTGGAACGTCCGCATCGTCAGCTGCGTGCCCGGCTCACCGATCGACTGCGCGGCGATGATGCCGACCGCCTCACCCAGCTCGACGAGCTTGCCGCTCGCCAAGTTGCGGCCATAGCACTTCGCGCAGACGCCGTGCACCGCCTCGCACGCCATGACGGTTCGCACGTGGACCTTCTGGACACCCGCCGCGATGACCTCGCCAACGAGGTCGCGCACGCGGCCGTCCTCCAGCTCGATGCGGTCGGACAGCTCCTCGCCGGCGTCAGCGATGATCTCGCCCGTCTCCGGATGGACGACCGGGGAGACTAGAATGCGGCCGGTCACCTTGGCGCGGAAATCTTCGACGGAGATCGGCTTGCCGTCGCTATCCTCCCAGCCGATCCATATGCCCTGCTGGGTGCCGCAGTCCTCGATCGTCACGATCACGTCCTGCGCCACGTCAACCAAGCGACGGGTGAGATAGCCGGAGTCCGCGGTTCGCAAAGCCGTGTCCGCCAAACCCTTGCGGGCGCCGTGCGTCGAGAGGAAGTACTCGAGAACGGACAGGCCCTCGCGGAAGTTCGACTTGATCGGAATGTCGATGATGCGGCCTTCCGGATCGAGCACCAGACCGCGCATACCCGCCATCTGGCTGATCTGGTTCATATTTCCTTTCGCGCCAGAGTCAGCCATCATGAAGACCGAGTTTTGACCGCCCAGGCGCTCCTGAACGTCGCGCTGGAGCTGATCGCGAGCCTCGTTCCAGATGACTTCCAGCTCGCGCAGGCGCTCGTCCTCGGTCACCAGACCGCGCCGGAACTGCCGGTCGACCCGCTCGGCCTCCTCCTCGGCCTTCCGGAGCAGCTCCGCCTTCGTCTCCGACATCACGACGTCGGAGACGGAAATGCTCATGCCGCCCTTTGTCGAGAACTCAAAGCCGATCCGCTTGATGTCATTGACGACGCGCGCCGTCTCCCACGGATCCTTGAACTGCCGGTAGCAGTCCGCGACGACCCGGCGCAGCGCCTTCCGGTCCATCACCTCGTTGTAGTACTTGCCGAGTTTGGCCGGCAGCACCAAGTTGAAGATGGCGCGCCCGACCGTCGTATCGATCAGCTTCTCGACGCCGCCATCGCGGTCGGTGCGAACCTTGATGCGCGCTTGCAGGTCGACCACACCAGCGTCGTAGGCCAGCTTGACCTCTTCCAGCGAGGAGAACACCTTACCCCAGCCGCGCGGCAGGGTTCCGTTCGCCAGGTCCTCCTCGTAGTTCCGCTCGCTGGTCATGTAGTAGCAGCCCAGAACGATGTCCTGGGTCGGCGAGACGATCGGCTCACCGTTCGACGGCGAGAGCAGGTTGCGGACGGAGAGCATGCGCTCCCGCGCCTCCTGCTGCGCCATCCGCGACAGCGGCACGTGGACCGCCATCTGGTCGCCGTCGAAGTCCGCGTTGAACGCGGTGCAGACCAGCGGGTGGATCTGGATCGCCGAGCCCTCGATCAGGCGGACGCGGAACGCCTGGATACCCAAGCGGTGCAGCGTCGGGGCGCGGTTGAGCAGGACGAGGTGGTTCTGGATGACCTCCTCCAGCACCTCCCAAACGCGCGGGTCAACACGCTCGACGAGCCGCTTGGCCGCCTTGATGTTGTGCGCGTGGCCGTGCTCGACCAGCTTGCGCATCACGAACGGCTTGAACAGCTCGAGCGCCATCCGCTTCGGCAGACCGCACTCGTCCAGCGCCAGGTCCGGACCGACCACGATCACGGAGCGGCCTGAGTAGTCGACGCGCTTACCGAGGAGGTTCTGGCGGAACCGCCCCTGCTTGCCCTTGAGCATGTCGGACAAGCTCTTGAGCTTGTGCTTGCCCGACCCGGAGACGACGCGACCGCGCCGGCCATTGTCGATCAGCGCGTCAACCGCCTCCTGGAGCATCCGCTTCTCATTGCGGACGATGATGTCCGGCGCGCCGAGCTCGAGCAGCCTCTTCAGGCGGTTGTTGCGGTTGATGACCCGCCGATAGAGATCGTTCAGGTCAGAGGTCGCGAAGCGGCCACCGTCGAGCTGGACCATCGGCCGCAGCTCGGGCGGAATGACCGGCAGCGCGGTGAAGATCATCCAGTGCGGCTTGTTGCCGCTCTTCCGCAGCGCCTCGACGACGCGCAGACGCTTGGTCGCCTTCTTGCGCTTGACGTCAGAGGTCGCCTGCATCTCCTCGCGAAGCTGAACCGCGAGCTGGTCGAGGTCGATCTTGGTCGTCAGGTACTCGTAGATCGCCTCGGCGCCCATCCCGGCCTTGAAGACGCCCGGCGGGCAGACTTCCTGCAGCTCCCGATACTGCGTCTCGGAGAGAATCTGCAGCTCCTTGAGGTCGGAAATGAGCTTGATCGTCTCGTCGCGCTCCCGCTCCGCCTCGCGGATCTGCTCGGCGAGCCGCTCCTCAATTCGGCGGCGCTGCTCGTCAGCCTGCTGGACCAGCAAGTCGCGCTCAGCGCCAACGAGCGCCTGGCTGCCGCTGATCTCGTACTCAGCCGAGGCCTCGATCTGCTCAGCCATCCGCTCGTAGACCTCGCGGAGCTGGCTGATCCGATCCTCGTTGATCGCCTCGCCCTCCTCGACGATCGTCTCGCCGCGGAAAGTGATCTGCTCGGTAGCAGCCTCACCCAGGCTGTCCCGCAGCCGCGTCGCCAGCTCGTCGTACTCGGAGCGCAGCTGAGCAAGCTCGGTCTGACGCCGCTCGGCCACTGTTTCGCTGAGGCTGCGATCGCCCTCGGTCAGCGTCTGGACCTGGCTGCCGAGCTTCAAGTTGATCTCGTCGAGCTCGTCCTGAGCCCGCGCGCGCAGCTCCTCGACCGTCTCCTCGTGGACGTCGTTGATCTCCTGGATCACGCGCTGCTTCGCTTCCTCATCAACATCGGTGACGAGATAGGAAGCGAAGTACAGGATGCGCTCGAGGTTGCGCGGAGAGATATCGAGCAGCAGGCCTAGGCGGCTCGGCGTGCCCTTGACATACCAGATATGGGCAACCGGCGCGGCCAGCTCGATGTGACCCATCCGCTCGCGCCGCACCTTGGAGCGCGTCACCTCAACGCCGCACTTGTCGCAGACCGTGCCGGCGTGGCGGATTCGCTTGTACTTTCCGCAGTAGCACTCCCAGTCCTTGGTCGGACCAAAGATGCGCTCGCAGAAGAGGCCACCATGCTCCGGCTTGAGCGTCCGGTAGTTGATCGTCTCCGGCTTCGTGACCTCTCCGTACGACCAGGCGCGGATCGCCTCCGGGGACGCCAGGCTGATGCGGATCGCGTTGAAGTTGTTGACGTCGAGAACCCGGTTCCGATCGCGGTCGCCGCGGGCGTACCCACGGCCACCGTTCCCACCCGCTCCAAACGGTCGAACAGAGGCGTCAGTGCGGGAAAAATCCTGCATCTCGGTTGTCGACATTGTTCCTCCCTTGCGACGGGTTCGGAGTCCGGACGAGGCTTACGTCCCCATTCCGGACTCCGTACCAGACCGTCAGTCCTCCGTTCGCTCGAAGCCGCTCAGGTTGATCCGGTCGAGATTGCTTAGCAAATCGCGTGATGTGTCTTCGGTGAACTCGACCGTCTGCTCGTCCTCGTTGATGACATCAATCGAGAGACCGAGGCTGCGAAGCTCCTTGACGAGCACCTTGAACGACTCCGGCACGCCAGCCTCGACGATCTCGTCGCCCTTGACGATGGCCTCGTAGGTCTTGACGCGCCCGACCACATCGTCGGACTTGACCGTCAACATCTCTTGCAGCGTGTATGCCGCGCCGTACGCTTCGAGCGCCCAGACCTCCATCTCGCCGAAGCGCTGGCCACCGAACTGCGCCTTACCACCCAGCGGCTGCTGCGTGACGAGCGAGTACGGTCCGGTCGAGCGAGCGTGGATCTTGTCTTCCACCAGGTGCGCCAGCTTCATCATATAGATGATGCCGACAGTCACCGGGCGGTCGAACTTCTCGCCGGTGCGGCCATCGTAAAGCTCGATCTTGCCGTCCTCCGGTAGACCGGCCTCGCGCAGCGCCGCGCGAATCTCCTCCTCCTTCGCGCCGTCGAAGACCGGCGTGGCGACCCGGAAGCCGAGCCGCTGCGCGGCCCAGCCGAGGTGTGTCTCCAACACCTGCCCGAGGTTCATTCGGGAGGGGACGCCGATCGGGTTGAGGATGATGTCGACCGGCGTGCCGTCCGGCAGGTACGGCATGTCCTCGATCGGCAGGATCCGGCTGATCACGCCCTTGTTACCGTGGCGGCCCGCCATCTTGTCGCCCTCGGAGATCTTCCGTTTCTGGGCGATGCTGACGCGGACCATCTGGATCACGCCGGCCGGCAGCTCGTGGTCCGTGCTGTCGTCCCGCTTGAACGTCTTGACGTCAATGACCTTGCCATGGACGCCGTGCGGAACGCGCAGCGAGGTGTCCTTCACTTCGCGCGCCTTCTCACCGAAGATCGCGCGCAGCAGGCGCTCCTCCGCGCTCAGCTCCGTCTCACCGCGCGGCGTCACCTTGCCGACCAGGATGTCGTTCGGCCGGACCTCGGCGCCGATGCGGATGATGCCGTTCTCATCGAGATTGGCCAGGCTCTCGTCGCCGACGTTCGGAATGTCGCGGGTGATCTCTTCCGGACCGAGCTTCGTGTCGCGCGCCTCCGTCTCGTACTTCTCGATGTGAATCGAGGTGAAGACGTCGTCGCGGACCAGGCGCTCGCTGATCAGGATCGCGTCCTCGAAGTTGCCGCCTTCCCACGGCATGAACGCAACCAGCACGTTCTGGCCGAGCGCCAGTTCGCCGCGATCCGTCGAGGACGAGTCCGCGATGATTTGGCCGACCTCGACGCGCTGCCCCTTGACCACGCTCGGCCGCTGGTTGATGCAGGTGTCCTGGTTCGAGCGGACAAACTTGAGCAAGTTGTAGGTGTGCTCGACACCCTCGTCGTCGCGGATCACGATGCGCTTCGCATCGACGAACGTGACGACGCCGGCGTGGCGAGAGACCAGCACCTGGCCGGAATCCTTCGCCGCCTGGTACTCGACGCCAGTGCCGATGATCGGCGCCTGCGGCTTGACCAGCGGCACCGCCTGGCGCTGCATGTTCGCGCCCATCAACGCGCGGTTCGCGTCGTCGTGCTCCAGGAACGGGATGAGCGCAGTCGCGACCGAGACGACCTGCTTCGGCGAGACGTCCATGTACTGGACGTCCTCGGCCGGGATGACCGGGAACCGGTGACCACCTCCAACACGGACGGTCACCTGATCCGGGATGATCCGGTCCTTCTCGTCCAGCGGCGTGTTCGCCTGCGCGATCGTGACCTGCTCCTCGCGGTCGGCGGACAGGTAATCAATGATGTGCGACGCGACCGGCTTGATCCGGATCTGCTTGACGCCCTCGGCCTTCAGCTTCTCGACCATGTCGGCCGTCAGCTCGGTGCCGCGCGGAATGACGATCTCACCCGTCTCCGGATTGACCGCATCGTCCCGGAGGATCTGACCGACCGGATCGATCACCGGATCATCGAGGTTGAGCCGGGAGACGATCCGCCGGTATGGCGTCTCGATGAAGCCGTACTGATTGATCTTGCCGTACGTCGCCAGCGAGCCGATCAGACCGATGTTCGGACCTTCCGGTGTCTCAATCGGGCAGATGCGGCCGTAGTGCGACGGGTGAACGTCGCGGACGTCGAATCCGGCGCGGTCGCGGGAGAGACCGCCCGGACCGAGCGCCGAGAGGCGTCGCTTGTGCGTGAGCTCGGCCAGCGGGTTGGTCTGGTCCATGAACTGCGACAGCTGGCTGCCGCCGAAGAACTCACGAACCGCCGCCATCACCGGACGAGTCGTGCTGATCAGGCCCTGCGGCGTGACCGTCTCCGGGTCCATGATCGTCATCCGCTCCCGGATACCGCGCTCCAGGCGCTGGAATCCGGTCCGGACGTGCATCTGGATCAGCTCGCCGACCGCGCGGACCCGCCGGTTGCCGAGGTGGTCGATGTCATCAGGCTGACCCTGGCCATTGTTGAGCCGGATCATCTCCTTGATGATCTCGACCAGGTCCTCGGTCGTCAGGATCCGGCTCTGGATGACGTCGCCCGTCTCATTGCGGTGCTGGTGCAGCCGCTGATTGAGCTTGTAGCGACCGACCCGAGCGAGGTCGTAGCGACGATCATTAAAGAAGAGGTTCTCCAGCAGGTTAGTCGCGTTCTCGCGCGTCGGCGGATCGCCCGGCCGGAGCCGGCGATAGAACTCGATCAGCGCCTCATCCCGCGACTTGGTCGGCTCCTTCTCGATCGTCGTGCGGATGAACCGGCGCTCTTCGTTCGTGTCAACGTCCTGGAAGATCTCCAGGAGCTGCTCGTCCGTCTCGATCCCGACCGCGCGCAGCAGAATCGTGACTGGCATCTTGCGCTTGCGGTCGACCTTGACCGAGATGACGTCCCGGTTGGAGGTCTCGAACTCCAGCCAGGCGCCGCGATTCGGGATGAGCTTCGCCGTGGTCAGGAGCTTTCCGGTCGCCGGATCGGGCTCGCGCTCGAAGTAGACGCCCGGAGATCGGACCAACTGCGAGACGACCACGCGCTCGGCGCCGTTGATGATGAACGTGCCATCGGTCGTCATCATCGGGAAGTCGCCGAGGAAGATACCGTCCGGCCCCGTCTCCTTGATCTCGCCCGTCTCGCGCATGATCAGGCGGGCAGAAACGCGCAGCGGCGCGGCATAGGTCATGTCGCGCTCGCGGCACCACATCTCGCAGACGCGCGGATCGACCTTGGCGCGCTCCTGCTCCTCACCCTTCGGCATCCGCGTCCAAGGTGGGTCGAACCGCGGATCGAAGATGTGGAGCTCCATCTTCTTATGATGGTCGGTAATCGGGGAGATTTCCTCGAGAAGCTCGCGCAGCCCCTCCTGCACGAACCAATTGAACGACTCGATCTGCACCTGAATCAGATTCGGCATCTCGAGAACTGTCGGGATGCGCGAAAAGGTGCGGCGGTCGATGCCGATGTTCGACAGCACTTGCCGCTCTCGCGACACCACCGGTGGCAGCTCGGATACCGACCCGTTTGTCATCACCATTCAGCGTTCCTCCATACCGCGGCCCGCGATCCACGCTCCACGCTTGAGATGTCTGTCGCGGCGCGCTTACAGCATCACGAGTGCTCAGCCGGCCAGCTACGCACGCGACGCGGCATCCGTCCTTTCCGTATGTTCACTACGAACGACAAGAACAGTCCCGCCCGAGTCACGAACCCGGAAATCCAGGATCTTCAGTTGGTCACCTGTGGAACGGGGGGTCGTCAACGCCAAAGCGGGAGGGTAGGTACCTGCCCTCCCGATAATTCGCTCGTCGTTGGGTGGTCGCTCGCACGCCTCGCCCAATAATGTCGCCCGCGGTCCCGGACGCGAACGCACCCGCGCTACCGCAGCAGCTAATAATACGCCCAAGGGGTGCAAACTGTCAAGGTCCGCGCCAGCCTGATTTCATCCTTGCTTTGCCTGCCAGGCACGGCGCCCGAAAACCTCTTCCGACTGCGGTCAGACGACAGTCCCGGCGCGCCTCGACCAGCGACTTCGTGCCTCGATTCGGGCATGCGTGCGCCCGGCGAATTCCCTCCCCCGTACAAACTCACACGTCGGGAAAGGCCGCCACGGAGCAACCATAGAGCAGAAGGTGCCTCGACGGCGGGCATGCCCTCCGCTAACTCGCGGGGCCTGCTGCTATCAAGGACATTCGTCCGCCTCGCCGACTCCGCGGTCTCCACCAAATCTCGCTGCTAAACCCGGCTTCAAGCAATTCTCAAAATTGATGGTCCAAGGGTATTGACAAGCGGACACACCGGTGCTAGAGTGTACGTACTGAAGCGACGGGGACCGCGGAAGCGGTCAGCCAGCGGGAGATCGGAAACGGGATCCCCTGGCTTCGGGGAAGTAGCTGGCGGAAGCGTTCAGTACTTCTCTGAGGCGGCGGGTTTGCTCGACTCCGCGCCAAGCCGGTCGAGCAGGCATCGGAAAGCGGCGAAGGGTGGCAACACCCGACGTCAGCGCCGGTAGCCCGGAACGACAACGCTGCTCGCTGCGTCGATCCGGACCCACGCGACTGAGCGCCGGGCAACTGGCGCCGGACGCAGCCGTCGTGTCGCGGTCCTTCGGGGCCATTGCCGACACACCGACGCTTCAGGACGTGACGCCGACGACTGCTCACGCGGTTGTCGGCGTCAACGTTTAATTCGAGTGCTGAGTCGCAAGTGTTAAGTGCTGAGAGAGAGCGAATGGGGGCGTTCGCCTCGTCGGGGTGATAGATGACGCGCGGATGGGTGAGTGACCCGCTCTATTGGGTCGTTGGCCTTGTCGTCGTACTTCTCAATGTGATTCTCGTGCTGCTGCTCTTCTAATGCGGAACGAGAGGCGTTCGGATTCGCCTCCCGTTCCTACCTGCCTCACTTCTATCTCTCCGATCTGCGGCGCCGCGAACCGAACGTGGACTCTGGGCGCGGCATTTCGGATGCGGGCGGCCGCATTTCGGTATCAGCGGAAGATTCGGACGAGGATCTCGCTTGGTTGGGCTCCGTTCTCCTCGGCCGGAACTTGCGGACAGGCGGTGATACCAACCACCGTGTCCATCAGCGCGCGAAGCACCACATGGTCGTTCCGCTCGGCGAGCGATTCGCGCTGCTCCAGCTCCCCACGCTGTAGGATGGACACGTTCATGAACCAGTTGACCGGATCCGGGATCTGGTCGGCCTCGATGCCGTAGGGCGACAGCGCCCGCGTCAACGCCTCCAGGCAGCTCGGCCTGTCCTGGGTTGCGGAATTCTCGTCCGAATTCTTCTCATCCTCGGCCGAGCGCTGTGCGTCGCAAGCAGCGACGAGCATGTCGTGGCGGCCGACCGTGTCCTCTACCAGATCGAACATCGCGTTGCGGCGGTTCGAGTAGAGGGACATCCCCTTCTGGAGCATGATTGAATTGTTTTTCGAGCGCGTCACCGCGGTCGAAAGTCGCTCATCAGGGTCGGCGGCGTTGAAGGCGACGAAATCGGAGATTTGCTTCCCCTCCACCGCGATGATCTGCAGGAGTTGTCCCTCCTTCACTTCGACTCCAAGCGCCTCTCCGGGCTTGATCTGTTGCGCTTTGATGGCCATGCGGCCGAGCAGCACCTGGCTCACGCGGTTCCTCTCATCACTTCGCCATCTGTCACGTTCCTTCGCCCATTGTCGCAGGCGCATCGCGCTGGCATCAATGCGCTGAACGCCATCTCACGACCGCGCGCGACGGAAAGCGAGTGTACGACCATGTGCGATGACCCATCCCCCTCCTCACGGCGAGAGCGCCTGAGCGAGGTCGCATGGCTCGCGGTTGTGTTGGGCGTCACCGCCTTCGGCGGACCGGCAGCGCACATCGCGATGCTTCGCAACGAGGTCGTGGTCCGCCGGCAATGGCTGACCGATCGGCAGTTCCTCGACCTGATCGGGGTCACGAACCTCATCCCCGGCCCGAACTCGACCGAGATGGTCATGCACGTCGGGCATGAGCGCGCCGGCCGGCGGGGACTCGTGATTGCCGGCGTCGGATTCATCGCCCCGGCTGCCGCCATCACCCTCGCCTTCGCTTGGCTCTACGTTCGCTATGGAACGACCCCAACCGGCGCTTGGCTTCTCTACGGCGTAAAGCCGGTTGTCATAGCCATCGTGGCACAAGCGTTGTGGAGCCTGGGCCGAACCGCGCTCACGAGTGCTCGGGAAGCGGTCATCGCCGGAGCGGCATTCGTGATGTACCTACTCGGCTTCAACGAGCTGGCGCTCCTCTTCGGTGGCGGCGCGATCGCCATCCTCCTCCGCGGCCTATCGCGGCTGCGAAGGTCAGCTGATCGAGTGACGTTCTCGCTCACGCCCGGGCTCTTCGCGCCGAGCGCGTTGCTATCGCTCGCTGCAAAGTCGCCGGACGTGGCGTACTCGGCGACGCGTCTCTTCCTGACGTTTCTCAAGATCGGCGCGGTGTTGTACGGCTCGGGGTACGTCCTGCTCGCCTTCCTCCGCAACGATTTCGTCAATCGGTACGGCTGGCTGACGGACCAACAACTTCTCGACGCCGTCGCCGTTGGTCAGGTCACTCCTGGGCCGGTCTTCTCCACGGCGACGTTCATCGGCTACCTCGTCGGCGGCTCGAGCGGCGCTATCTTGGCAACCGTCGCGATCTTCCTTCCTTCGTTCTGCTTCGTCGCCGCCGTCAATCCTCTCGTGCACCGTCTCCGCGGCCATGCCGGTCTCTCGCTCATGCTGGACGGCATAAACGCGGCCGCTCTTGGTCTGATGGCTGCCGTGACACTGCAGCTCGGTCGCGACGCCATCGTCGATCTCACCTCGGTGCTGCTGGTGCTCGCCGCCGCCGCTATCCTGCTCCGTTTTCGGGTCAACTCTGCCTGGATCGTTCTCGCGGGAGCGGCTGTTGGCCTAGTGAGGCAGCTCCTCACCTAACCCGGACGTAGAACGCCTCCGTAGCCGCTTCCCCCGCCGTCTGGTGGTCCGAGGCCTTAGACGTCGGCCAAACGGGACTATCTGGTCACAGTCTCCGGCGACTCCCGCCGCTAGTATGGCGGTGGTAGAGCCGGAGCCGATCAATGCCACCGGGACGTGGCCGGGCGTGCCCGTCGTGATTCGGTCCGGGTTCGAAGTGAGTCGACAAATGTCTTGAGGAGTCCTCGGAAATGGGATCCGCTAGAACAGGAGAGTCCCGGCTAAGAATGCGGCGCTTTGGCTGGTTTGCGGTCTTCGCGATCGTGCTCGCGATATTTGGCACGCTCTCGCTCGATGTCGGCGTTGCGGCCGATCGCGGCAAGGTCATCACCCTGGGCGAGAGCCTGACGCCGGACCAGCGGCAGGAATTGCTCAATCTCTTCCAGGCAGGACCGGACGACACCGTCTACACCATCACCGAAGCCGAAACCAACGAAGCGATGGCCGGCGTCCTCGACGAGGTTGGCGCGGGCGTGACTGGCGCCTTCTCGTCCACCGCCCTTACCTGCCGCCCGCTGGGCGACGGTCTCGACGTCACGACACGCAACATCACGCTGGTCACGCCGAGCATGTACGCGATGGCCTTGGTCACGGCGGGTATCGGCGATGCGACGCTGGTGGTGGCGGCGCCTTCGACGGCCCCGGCGCTCGGCCTGACGGCGATGGCGGGGGTGTTCAAGACGTGGGACCTGGCGCCGTGCGACAGCGGGAACACCACGCCGGAGCGGCAGCGCCTGGCGCTGGAGGAGTTGGCGCTGACCGCTGAGATCGGCCAAGCACTCATTCTCTCCGGCAGACTTGACGGCGTGCAGCTCGCCTCCAACGTCATTCTCGAGACCCAGAAGATCATCGTTACCGAGAAGTTGAAGAAGAGCAGCGAGATCGAAGAAGCGGTCCGCGCGCAAGAGGCAGCAGCCGGGATCGTCATCCCAGACAACCTGCGCGCCGAGCTCATCGATCTCTTCGTCCGGCTCGTGAAGGCTGACATCGACTGGAGCACCTTCTCGGCTGGATGGACCATCACCTACGCCGACAACGACACCCGAATCACGATGACCGGCGAGGGCATCGCCATCCGCCGCGCCCGCCAGACCGCGACCGCTCAGGCGAAAGCCGCCAAGACGGCGACGGCCGAAGCCAGGGCCGCGCTGACCGCGACCGCGGAAGCAAGCAAGCGAATGACGGCGACCGCCGAGGCCGCGATGACGGCCACCGCCCAGGCGGAGGCGGCGATGACAGCGACGGCGCAAGCGGCCGCGGCTATGACCGCCACCGCTGCCGCGCAACCCACCGCCACGCCGACGCCCTCCCCGACTCCGACGCCAGCACCTTTCGCCGTCACGGGAACGATCTCGAAGATTCAGGATCTGACGATCTCGATCAAGCCCGAAGGCGGCAAGGAGTCAGTCGACTACGTTGTCGAACCGGACGCCAAGATCACGCGGGAAGGTGAGGCCTCGACGATCGCTTCGCTGAAGAAGGGCGATGAGGTCACCCTCACGGTCGACGGCAACACGCAACACGTCCGGGAGATCGTCGCCACGGCAGCGCCGGTCAGCCCGCTGGCGAACGTGATGAAGCTGTGGTGGGTCATCCCGGTGATCGGTCTCGTCGGCGCGGTCATCGCGCTGCGCGGAAAGGTGGGCGATCGCGATCCGTTTGTGGTCAAGCGAATCGCCGCTGCCTAAGCGACACGGAGGAGGAAGGCAGATGCGCCTGCTCTCTGGCGCCTCGACGAACGGGGCAGCAAAGAAGTCCGAGGACAAGCAATCGAAGCGGAAACGGCGAGACGAGGATCCAGGGATTCCTCCTGAGCTTCTGCTCCGCCGCGACCACAACATCCGCTATGAGCGGAATGGAGCCGTCTACGCCACCGATGGGAAAGTCGGGACACTGAAAAAGGTGGTCGTGGACGACGCGGCAGGAGAAGTCGAAGCGCTGGTGATCGCCGTCGACGGCAGCGATCGGCTGGTGCTCATCCCGCCCGACTTGGTCGACAAAACCGCGGGGAGCGCCGTCTTCCTCGTCGTCAATCGCGCCCAGTTCACGGAGCGCTTGGCCAACGCATCCGACTTCGACAAGCGCCAGTACACCCGGGTCGATCTGAAATCGCTGCTGAAGCGCGAGCGCCCGGCCTCGGCAGCTCACCCACGACGGGCTGTCTCCAACGTCGGCAAGGACTTTGTCGAGACGCCGAACGTCTCGCCGCTTAGCCGCCTGCAGCGCACATCGGGCACGCTCGCGGCAGACTAATCGCCAATATCGCCCGATCTGTCGCTTCAGGCTTCCGGATGCCGCGCCGTGATCTCCCCAATGAGGTCGGCTATTGTCGGATGCGCGCGCAGGCAGCACTCAAAGGCGCGACTCGCCGCCGACGATAGGACGGGAGCGAGCGCGGCCAATTGGTCAGCAGCAGATGCCTCGGTCAACGCAAGGCCGAGGCATCGGTCTTTTAGTTCCGCCTCTCTCTCCTCGCACCAACGAGAAACTTCAGTCGCAATGTCTTCCAGCTCGCGCTGGAGGTGCAGCAGGTCATCTTGATCGAGCTGCGGGGCAAGCTCGAGCCTTACCCGAACTTGATGGATGCGCGCGGCCGGCTCATCGAAGAGCTCCCGCAGGAAGAGCGCCTCACCGAAGCGGTGGGTGAAGCGGCAAAGGTTGTAGAGCCGCTTGGCAACCTTCACGAAGTCAGGCGGCCTGCACTGCGCGTAGTGAGCCGCCTCCCGCTCCATCGCTATCACATAATCAGCGGTGCCGTCCTTAAGAATGCCAGCTATGGCAGCGGCGAGTGCCGCGCCGTCTGCATCGAGATAGACCTGCTGGTAATCGCCGTCGATCGCGCCATCGAGCCCGACGATTCCGCCGTTCGGCGATTGCCACGTTGCGTCAATGACCTTGCTGACTCGCCACGGACCACCGACCTCAACCCTGTCGACGATCCAATCGAGCTTGATGAATCCGGGCTTCGCGACCGCCTCCTCCAGACGAATCGTGACCTCACTCCCAGCGTCGCTTGCTACTACAACTGCCCCCCGGGCGAAATCCTCGGGTGTCCAGCGCAGGACGCTGTGATTCGCGACGCCGAGCATCAACTCCTCGAAGCGAAAGCCCGCATGCTCAGCGGCTCGCGCAATGACATCCCGGATCGCCTGGAGCAGGAGTTGGCACGCATCCTCGCGAGTCGGAGCCGTGATGTGCACACGTTCGAAGTAATCAATGTCGGACGGATAGGGATGCGCCCGGCCGAGCGCCGCGCTTCCGGCAATCGCCAAGCCGGCTCGGACGTTCGCTGAATCTGGCGTCGCGACGACCTGCCCGATCTCCCGCAGGAGGTTGGTCCAAGCCGGATCGAAGTCGACGAGAACGAGCTCGTGACCGGCGATGCCATGATGCGCGTGGTAAGCCCACTCGTCCTCTGTTGTGAGCGCCTCCAGTAGCGCCACGAGCCACTCACGGGATCGCTCCGCTTCGACTGCGATCCCCGCTCTTCGCGCGGCGATCTCCAATTCCGCCAACACTTGCTCCGGCACGAGCACAGGCATCCCCGCGGCTGCCCGCTCGGGCAGGTTTGGCTCGAAAGCAGCCGATGAGCGTCCGGTCGATGTCATTACGCCGAGCCTCCCCGCCCAGCCGCTCGCACCGATGGGCGTGCGTTCCTAACTGAAATCAAACGCCTGAAATCAGATGAATGCATTTTGCCATGTTATGGACATCGGCCGCATCCGCAAACTCGCAGAAATCTCATCGACTTTGCCAGCGCCGCGCTCCCGCGATTGGCAACTCGCTACGTGCAGCGGTGCCCGGATATGGAGATAGTTCGTGCCATACTTATCTTTACGTGAGACGACGGCGCTGCACCGACGGTTCCGACCGGCAGCTGCGGCGCGAACGAGGTGGCGACAATCGCGCGGAGCGCGGCGGCGAAGGAGGAGATCGATGGAGAACCGGTGTCCGAATTGCGGAAATCCGACTCGCCCTGGAGCGCGGTTCTGCACGAGTTGCGGATTTCGCCTCCCGGAACAGCCGGCCGAGTCTCCCGCGCCGACGGTGGGTCGTTCCCCCTTCGCCACGACGTCCACGATCTCCTCGTGGTGGCCCGGTCAACAGCAATCATCTTCCTCCGACGCGGACCGCGTAAGTGAATCTGAGTCGGCTCCCGCTGAGACGGCATCGGCCGCGCAGGAGTCCGCTCCTGAGCCGGTCACCGAAGAGGCAGCACCGGCCTCGGCGGACTTCGAGGCTGCGTCCGCGCCCGCTGCCGAGCCTGAAACCGTTACCGCGTCCGCCGCCGAAACGCAGGCGACCGAAGAGGTCAGCGCCGAACCGGCGACGCAGGAGGAGTCCGCGACCCCGTCCAGCGCGGCAACGTCCTGGGAAGAGACGCTCGCGGCGTTCTCGGCTACCCGGACCCCTGAGCCGGTCACCACGACCAGCGGCAACGAGGGGCAGGATCAAGACCCATTAGGGCGAGCCGAGTCGCTCTTGGACGAACTGCGCGCGCTGCTGCCCGAGCTGGCTCAAGCGAAGACCTCCTCGGGCGTGGATCCAGAGGCTGTCGCCGCCAGCCTCGCCGCCGCGAGGGAAGAGCTCGCTCTAAAGCGGTCCGCCCTGGAATCGCTGGGCGATGTCGCCGAGCGGGCGCAGGCACATCCGCGCGACCTCGATGTGATGCTCGATCTCGTTGCCCGCGCGGGAGCAATTGTCGAGCTCAAGAGCGCCTACAGCCGGGCACTCGCGGCGATGGACGACGCGCTGCGAGCGCTCCGCCGCGACTGATCCTCGCGGTCAATCTGATTCCTCTAACTCCCTGATTCGCCAAGGAGATTCGCATCGCCAGGGAGGCGGCAGGACCGAAACCGGGCTGCCCCCCTGGCACTTGGCATGCGTCGGTAGTGCCTCAGTTGACGCCTGCTGGTGCTCGGCGTCCCCGTTGCATTGCTGGCTGTCAGGAGGTCTACATGACCGAGAGTCGAGATATTCAATCGGAAGAGAGCCGCGGATTTGTCGAGGGTTGGGGAACCGCTGGCTCTGGAGCTGACGACGAAGCCGGGCGAACGGTGCCGGCCGGAGAACATCAGGGTTTGAGCGCGACTTTCACGGCAGAGCAGATCGCGGCTACCTTCCGCGTCGGTGTGGAACGGGTCGAGCGCGCGATGAAGGGAGAGCTCGGGTTGGATCGCGCGGCACGGGTTGACTCGCTTGGCGCGCAGCTTCTGGCAGAGATTCTCCTTGCTGACCGTCCGCTCGCGGATCGCGAGGCAGCCTTGATGGAACTGGGAGCCTATACGCCGCGCTCCGACACCGCCTGGGGCCTGGGCGACAAGGCGCCAGGTGAGGAAAGCGATCGCCTTGCCGGATCGGCCGACCGGCCCGCGACAGAGCGAGCTAGCCCGCACTCGTCGTACAACCCGGCAACGCAGCCCGCCAACGACGAATAGCGTGCCGCTCTGGCGCTCCTCTCGAAACGATTCCGGTCTCGACCACGGATAGGACGATTGGCCGATAGACTGTTGGCCCTTCGGCGGGCATGCTCGTCGTGGCGTCATTGACGCGGGTACGAGCGCACCGACGACGGATGACGGCATGGCAATCAATGCACCAGCAACTTCAGAACGACCAATCACAATCGGCTCATTTGCGCTGCTCCGTCAATTGCCGGCTAGCCCCGCCG
>Ga0207874_1001975_pt1 | contig 20977 bp, 14 predicted proteins | sample HigsolmetaAR201D_FD_184833 | JGI IMG/M metagenome (GOLD analysis project Ga0207874, IMG submission 184833) | Ionic liquid and high solid enriched microbial communities from the Joint BioEnergy Institute, USA - AR20-1-D (SPAdes) (version 2) ...
GACGTTCGAGACCGTGGAGGAGCTGCGCCAGGCGCTGCTGGCGTGGCAGAAGGTGTACAACGAGCACTGGATGGTGGGCCGGCACGGCCACCGCAGCCCGGCACAGGTGCGCCGGGATCACCACGCCACGATGCAGCGCATGGCGGCGTGAATTACGCCCTCAGGCGTGTCCAGGAAATCGGGAGCGGTTCACCGGCTCACTGGCGACAACGGTTAGGGAAGTTTCGAGAAGTGCCCTTGTGGAACGCTGGGTTGGTGGTCAATGCCCTTCGCGCGGAGCCGTCGACGGTTTTCTTCTCGCCATCAACCTTGATGTCGCAACGGCCTGTACCGGCGAACGCGTCGATATAGAGCCGCGTGAAGCTCTGCTTGCTGAGCGCGGTATTGAATGCCACGAGGTACTTCTCAAGCGCCTCCAACTTGATGCGAGTCCAAGGCCCACCGAAGGAATGCTGATCGTCTAACTTGTCGAATTCGTCGTTGTCAAGCAGACTGTCGTCCCCATCGATCAGCTTTCCCATCGTGTTTTTCCCCATTTGGCTGCCCGTCAACCCCAAGCCGCGCACATCAGCGTGGCGAGATCTCGCCGCGAGAGCACTTCTGTAAACTCGCGCCAGTCCTTCTCCGGCGGCATCATCGTGCCGGTGTAACGCAGATCAAAACCTGTCGCTTTCTTCTGCGCGTTGATGTACTCGTCCAGCTTCTCACCGATGGATTCGATGTCCTCAATCCATTCGTCTTTGATGGTGTCGGGCAGGGACCCGAACAGGTCGTAGCGATTTCGCATACGCTCGGACAGCCGCTCGTAGATCTTCTCGTCCACGGTCTGCTCGAACACCAGGTTGAGCATGTCGACAGTCTCGCGCCTCTGGCCGAAGCGCTTGATTCGTCCGATGCGCTGTTCCAGGCGCGTCGGGTTCCAGGGCAGGTCCACGTTGATCAGCGTGCCGAGGGTTTGCAGGTTGAGACCTTCGCACGCGGCATCGGTGGCTACCATGATCCGGATTTGGTGCTCGGCCACCATGCGCTTCAGGGTCTCGCGCTCCACCGCGACGCTGTCACCGCGCTGATAGAGGCGGCTACGCCCCGCTCCGGCGTAAAGGCCGATGGCCTCATCGGGATAACGGGCCGCCAGTTCATCCGCGAGCCATTTCGCGGTGTCGTAGTACTGACTGAAGATGATCACGCCGAGTTCGAGCCACCTCTCCTTATCCAGGAAGTGGATCACGGCCTCCATCTTGGGGTCCGCGTCGAGCCGTTGAAGCCTGTCGATGAGGCGTTCGAGAACTTCACGTTCCTCCTGCGTTTCAACGGCCAGGTCGGCTTCGAACTCGTCTCCCTCTTCATGCACGGCCTCCCCTTGCAACAGTCGTTGAGCTGTCGCGAGTCCGGCTTGGATGCTGGAGCAAATGCGCTGCTCCAGCATGTTCTTCATGAACCCGCTCCCCTTGCCGCGTTTGGCGAGTGCCTTGCCGAAGGCCCGTGCTTGGCCATAGGCCTCGCGGAAGTCTTCCGATGTCCGCAGCGCCTTGCCCTCGAACAGGACGTCGAACATCCGCGGTTCGGCCACCTTGGAGCGATCCGGATGAATGTCGACCCCGACCCGCGTGAGCAGGTTCGCATCTTCCAGCTGCTGTCGTTTGCGAAGCACGACGTGCCTGACCAACGGGTTCTCACGTTGGAACAACGTTGCTCCGGCGATGCGCCGCTCTAGTTCCTCTTCCAGGATCTCTCGCGTCTCCTCGGCGAGGTCGGTCAAGGGGCGATTGGTTTGCCATTCTCCGTTGGTGAGACCCAGGTCTTGCCGGATGGCCGAGAACAGTTTACGGGCACGTGGCTCGCTGGTGGACTCGACGCGCGGCAGCGGAGAGCGCAGCAACTCCCAGGCATGGCCGGGGTTCAGTACCTCTTGCCGACCGGCCAAGATCTCCAGCACTTCATCGGGCCGATGCCATGCCGCCAGGTCATGCCCTAAGACGAAGTGGCCTCGACCTTGGTGCAGGATACCCAACAGGTCCCAGAGGTCTCTCGGATCAGTTTGGATGGGCGTCGCCGTGCCAAGCAACACATGGTCCGCACGGGCGGCGACTTCGCGCATGAACGCCAGCAGTTCGTTCGGCGTTCCTGCGTCCCTGCCAAAGCCTTGGCGCGTGCGCGCCTTGTGGGCTTCGTCCAGGATGACGACACCGAACCTCAAGCCCAGCAGATGCTGCTTCTCCAACGAGTCCCGCATCATCAGTCCAGTGGACACGATGCCGATACGAAGCGGACAGCGTGCGATCTGCTCGCGGCCCGCTGCAGAGATGGCGCGCTCGTCCGCATCCAGCCACACCTTGCGTACCGTATCCCAGCGTGCGGTCGGGATGCCGAGCTTATCCAGCATCTCGGTCTGCCATTGCTCGGTGAGGGTGGCCGGCGCAAAGATCACGACCGGGCGTCGCGGGCCGTTTTCTTTGTCCGAGAGAAGACACAGCGTCAGCGCGGCCGTCGCCAGCGACAGCGTCTTGCCCAACCCCACCTCATCGGCCAGAAGCAGCCGCACCGCGCCGTAGAGCCGGTGGTGGCGCAAACACTCGGTCAAGAATCCTTGCTGCCAAGGCTGCAACTGCTGCCCCTCGCGGTACAGCGGGGACTCGATCAGCGCAGCCGGCGCAAGGTGCTCGTCCTCATCAATCTCGTCGAAGACCACTTCGCGGCGATAGCCACGGCGATGCACTTCTCGGATGACCGCCTGGGGCAGCGGCTTTGCCGCGTTCCAAAGGAAGTCGAACTCTTCCTCGATCCAGGCCACCCCCTCGGGGGACTCGTCTTCCCACAAGATCTCGTAGTGCCGCTGCCAGCCGCTGCGGGTTTCGTTCATAGACCCGATGAAGCCGAGTCGCCGTCCGTCCGCCAGCGTGATCACTCCTGCCTTGCCATGCACGAAGCCGCAAATGTCGTCCGGCGCCACCCGCACCACCTGGCCATGCTTTTGCAAGAAGGCATCGAGTCGGCGATACCGATCCCGGTTGAGCAACGCTTCGGCTTCCAGGGCGCGCTCGTTCCACCGGCCCAGCATCTTGCTCTCGCGCAGCTGGGCGACTTTCAGGTCATCCGGGTGGATATCGACGTTGCAGACGATCTTGATCTCGGGGATGTCCTCCAGAACCTCTCCGGCGACCTCGAACAGGGAGCTCGTGAAGTAGCCGGCGATACGCTTGTAGCTCCTCGCCCCCTTGAGATGCTGCAGCAGAAAGCTGGCATCGAGACGATGGGTGCGGGAAGAGAAGCGCCGGATGCTCATGTCATCCCACTTGCAAGCATTGTTTCAAGACTATACGGCAAGATCGAGGAGCCGCTGAATCAAATCGCCGCGCCGGAATGTCGCCGATAGTTGCTGGATCGATATCTTTTTTTCCCAGTCATCCCCGTAGAGCCCCCTGAGTGCTTTCTCCACATCCTCGACACTGCTCTTGAAATAATCTTCGCCGCTGGTTTCGATGGCTTGCTTGGCCTGATCGAAGTTGCGATGATCGAGTCCCTCAAGCGCACAGCCGAGCTTCTTGAGCAGCCTACGTCCCATCTGCATGGCTATGAAGCAGGAGGCGTAGCGGACGAATAGCGGATCGTCCTCGGCGGGGCGACGGCGGTGGTTCTCAGCAATGCGGTACAACAAAACGGCGCAGATGACTTGAGCGCCGTTTGTCTGATCGGTGAAGATCCCGTCGTAGAGCTTGCCAAAGTGCTCGCGTGTGAAGAATTTGGCCTGATGCGGCTTGCTGCGCCACACGGCAAGCAGGGCCTCGGCCGCGGTCCCAGAGGTGATATCGCTGGATTTGACTGCGGTGTCCATTCGTTTTCTTCTGTAAGTAAAGCCCAAATCCCCGATGCTTTGTTCAAGGCGCCGTTGTTTCTCGTCGTTGGCACGCAAGTCCCTAAGGTCCACCGGGTTCTGGCTATTGGTGGCATGCGTGATCTGCAAGACGAGATCTTCGTTCGACTTCGGTAACTTATAAAGCCGTACGAGCACACTCGCCTCCGAAGGCAAGTTTTTGCCTTCTTTCGCTAGCTCCTCGCAGGTCTTGAGGATGGTCATGCAGGTTTGGCCGCCATTGACGATCTGAAGGTTCTCCACCTGGATCTGAAAATCGCTCGCTTGCAGGGCGTTATAAGCGAAATCGTCGCAAACCAAGGTCAGGCCATTGTTAAAGAAGTAGAAATTGGCGGGCTCGTTGGAGCGCAAAGTCGCTCTGATGCCCTCGTTGACGCGATTGCCGTGCAGGCCGAGATAGCGGCGGATATTGCGTTCGAGCAAGCGCTCGCCATGTCGTTTCATGAGTGCAGCAACCTCAGTGACAGGAATACGGCCGATGCACACGCGGCTGAAGTTGAGATCCTCAATGAGCGCCTTGCCGGTCAGTCGCAAGGCCTCGTTCACTTGTTTCGGCCGCTGCAGAATACCCACGAGTACGTCGTGATTGACATATTCCCATGTCACCTGGTCGCCGAAACCCGCGCGATCGATGGCAAGCTGTGCGTCTTCGTTCCATCGTAGACCGTTGTTACAGGCGATGGCGCGCACCCGCGGGATGTAACCATCTCGAATGAGCGAGCGTGCCTCTTCAACCTTGACTCGCAGGCGCTCATTGATCGCTCCCAGATCGGACGATGGGTCGAACACATGACGGATGGCATTGATCAGCGCTGCAATCCCTTGGCCAGGGAAATGCGCATCGGCATCCAGACTTTGCTTGTATTTCGCCTGGAAGAGCGTAACCCCGAATTCACCGTCGTTTTCCTCCGAGATGTGTAGGGCATCGACACCGAAATCGCCGCCGCCGTCAGTCAGACAATCAAAGGTCTCGTCATCGTCCAGATCCAGCATGGTCTTGACGCACAGATAGACGAAGGCCAACGATTTGAGCCTTTGCGCTTCTTCCACGCCCAGCTCATCGCGGGCGCGATCTTTGATATTCTCGCCTAAGCCATTCAAGCGCTGGTCGATGATCGATGCGTTGATATTCATTGTGGCAGTCCTCCTGTGAGGTCGCTTATGCGCCGAAGCGCAGATTCTTCAGCCGCGCGCCCAGCACCTCGGCGGAGCTGCGCACGGCGACTTCCGGCGATTTGCGCTCAATAAAGGCCAGCAGGTCGACCAGCAGGGGCCGGGCTTCCAGGAAGTCGGCCATCTCGTTCTTGATCTGTTCGACGATGACCTGAGGTTCGGTGTCCTTCAGCATCTGCTGCAGGGCGATGATGAGCCGGCCCAGCTTGGTGACGCCGATCTCCGTGGACTCGGTCAAATCGCGGGAGGCGAACTCAGTCACGCGCTTGAGCCGCGCGTGATTGGGGCGCATGTCGCCCATCACGCGGCTGTAGTCCTCCACGCGGAAGGCCTTGGCGAAGTTCTGGTAGTTGTCGAGCTTCTGCGCGCCGGTCGTCTCCATGTCCAGCATGCGTAACACGAAGCGCTCGATGCCGGTGAGCTTGGCCCATGTGTCGGGGGCCAGGCCTTCGGGCACCAGCAGGCTCGACGCCGTCTCTGCCGCCTGTTGGACGATCTCGTCCACGACGGTCACTTCCCCGCGGGCACGCGGGCGCAGAGCAAAAGTCGTCACGTCCTCGCCGCCGATGTGGGTGTAGGCGGTGAGCACCTTGAGCGCCGCCGCATAGCCCGCCATTTGCAGGTCGGAGTCGTTGAACACCGGCTCGCCGTGATGTGCCCTCACCGTGTCGTTGAGGTGCATCATGGTTTCGATCTGCCGCGCCACCTCCTGCCGCACGGCAGGCAAGATGCGCTGCTTGAACCCCGTGCGCTCGCCGGCGGGTCGCTTCTTGAGCATCAGGATCACCGTGCCCTGCACATAGCCGCCTTTCTTGAGCTCGGAGGTGGTCTCGGTGGCGATGTACCAGGCGGCCACGACTTGTAGGCCCGCCGCCCAGAAGATGCCGATCAGATCGCTCCACACCCCAGTGTCCTGGTGCGTGAACATCACGCACTGCATTCCGTTGTCGGGCATGTGCTCTGCCATGGCTTTGTAAGCCGCCACCATGCCACGGCGGAACTCTTCACCCGCGCCCTTGATCGCCAGCGCGCGGCGCGAGTCCCAGACCCATTCGTCGAACGGCTTGGGCGGATTCTTGCGCAGCCAGGCGATGAAGAACTCGGTGATCTCGTGGTAGTTGACGGCATCGGCGTAGGGCGGATCGGTAATCCACATTTCTGCGCGAGAAGGCTGCGAGGCTTCTGCCGTGATGATGGCGCCGTCAATGTGCGAGAGGTCGATGAACCGTGCTGTTCCGAGCCCCCATTGCGCCAGTAAGAAATAGGCGGATCGAGTTCCGTAGTTCCAGAAGGTGTCAAAGGCTTGGTTGTAGAAAAGGTTCTCCGGCTTCTCCCAACCCGTGTGCCAATGGCAGCCCTTGTTGCTCCAGTCGGTGACTTTTGTGAAGTACAAGGTCATCGCAGCAGATGAGCCCTGGGTCAGACACTGTTTCCGCAAGAACCCCAAGAAAATCAACTGCCGCGCATTGAACAAATGATGCCAATGCGTCCAGCCGCGCTCGCGGAAGAGGCGCGTCGTCTCGTCCCCCGGCTCGATGGCCATGTCGGGCACCAGGCCTTCGTCCTGCCAGCGGGCGAGGTTCGCGACAACGATGGCCTCCACCTGGCGCTCGCGCTCGAGGTCCGCTTCCGTGGGGGCGGCAAACCAGGTCTCCTGGCGGGTGGCATGGATCGTTTCCTTCTTGATCCACTGGATGCAGTACAGCCGCTCCTGGAAGATGTCATCCGGGCGCGGCTTGAAGTCGCTCTTCTCCCAGCGGCGTAGCCGGTTGCCCGTCGTGCCGTCGGGCAGCCGATAGTCGCCGCGCAGGGTCTTGATGGGGGTGCGGTAGGTCTTGCCGTCGAGCTGATAGACCATGTCGCCGTTCTGCACCGTGCCGTGCTCGGCGGCCTTAAGTTCGGCGTCCGACACGCCGCTTGCGATCTCGATGTCGAAGCGCTTTCGGGCAGGGTCGGGCCTGAGGCGGGCGATGACGTTGCGCGTCTTGGAAATGACCCAACTTGGGGCAAGCGGCACCCTCCAGCCTGTCTCGGGGCAGCGCGCCTCCAGGCAGTAGAGATAGGCCTTGGCGCGGTTGCCCTGCTCGTCGTGCTCGATGCCGAGCCGGGTAATCTCGGCATCCACCGCCGCGGCCACCTCGCGCTGGGCGCGTTCGATCTCGGCGCGCCGCTCGGGGCTGGCGCCGATGATATTGAGCGCCCCCCAGGTGAGCATGCAGGCCACCGGGTTCAGGTCCGCGGCATAGACGTCGCAACCCAACCGCGCCGCCTCGAAGGGGATGGAGCCGCCGCCGCTGAAGGTGTCGCCCACGCGCGGGCGATGGCCATAGCGCAGGATGCCCAACTGTTCGATGAGCTGCGGGAACGAATGCGCATCCAGCCCCAAGTGGGCGTAGTGGCGGTTGACCTTGGGCCATACCGGTGCGTAGAGCCATTCCTGATCGACTTCCTCCGGTCGCCTGCACAGGCTCGCTTTCTCTTCGTAGCTGGCGAAGGTGGCGAGCGCCCGACGATAGAGTTCGAGCTTGTCATTGTCTGTGACATCGCGGCGCCAGCCGCGCCTGCCGAAGTACCGCTCCGGATCGCTGATCGGGACCAGTTCCTGCAGCCGGGTCGCCGAAAACGCGTTGGCCGCGAGCGCACGACGCGCCAGCCCCTCCTCGTCGAAGGCCATCAGCGCTTCGAACACCGCCAGATCAGCCTCGGGGTCATCGGTAGGCGGCAAGAGGCTGCCCAGCACGATGGCGCGCACCAGGATCAAGGGTTTCCTGCCCTTCCAGTAGGAGCCTAGACCCGTCAGGGTCTGGCCAAGGTTTGCCTTGCGTTCCCTCTGCGCCTCGAACGACACCTTCTGCGCCGGAAAGACCGTCTCGATCAGCGCCGGGGCATCCTTGAGCGCCAGGGGGGTGAGGGTTGTTCTCGTTTGTGCATGCATGGCAAGGTGATCTTCAAGTGATCGCTGCCTGCACCCAGCCGTGGGAGGCCAGTCTGTCGGCGGCGATGGCGATCTGTCGGAGCGTGAACTGGCGCTTGCGCGGGTTCCAGGCGTGGATGCGCTTGGCTACCTCGTCGAGCTGGCAGACGCCTTCGCGCGTCATGGCCCAATGCGCGGTGGAGAGCAGCTCGAGGCCATAGGGCGACTCGAAACCTTCGATGAGGCGGGTGACGCGCTCGAAGCGTTGGCGGCTGTCGGCATGTTGGTCGAGGAAGGCGGATGCCTCCTGGATAGCGCCGGGAACCAGCGTCAGGGGCTTGTCCGGCGCATCACCGCCGTCGGCGTAACCGGCGATCAGGTGCCCCTCGACCGCGCGCAGCACGTGGCGCAGGTTCTCGGCGTAGGGGCCATAAGGCGCCTTGACGTACTTCAAGCGCAACGGCTCCCCGGCTTCCTGCATGAAGTACATCAGCTTGTGCACCTCCAGCAAGGTCACGAAGGGGTCGAGCAAGCCGCCGAGATAACGGTGGATCAACTCGACCAAGGCTGCGCGACCGGCGGTCATGGTCGGCACTTCACGCACATGGGCCATCTTGTCAGTGGTGGGCGCGCCGTTGGGCTCGAACACGAGCACGTGCACGTCCTCCAGTTGCCCCAGCGCTCGCTCGATGCGTGGACGCACCTCGCTCCAGTCCAAGCCCCCCAGGCCGCTGCCCAGCGGTGGTATGGCGATGCAGCGGATGCCCTTGTCGCGAATGACCCGAACCAGATCGACCAAGCCTGCGTCGATGTCCTCGATGCGGCTCTTGCCGCGCCAGTGGCGCTTGGTGGGGAAGTTGATGATGAAGCGAGGCGGCGTGAGCTGTCCCGTCTCGAAGACAAACATGCGGCCCGGCTGCACGGCCTCGCGCTTACAGGCCGCCTCGTAAGCCTTGAAGTTCTCAGGGAAGGCGTTCTTGAACTGCAAGGCGATCCCGCGCCCCATCACGCCGACGCAGTTGACGGTGTTGACCAGAGCGTCCGCCTCGCATTTGAGGATGTCGCCTGAGGTGAACTCGATCATGGCTGTGATCCTCTCATGTCTCAGTAGTACCAATCCGGGCGGATTTCGACCGTAGGTCGGTGTCCGTTGACCGGAAGGGCGTTCACGACGTGTTGGTAGATCGTGCGATTGAGCACGCCTATGCGCTCGATCAGGTGCCAGGGAAAGCTGTGCTCCAGCAGAAACTCGGCTTGCTTGCCTTCCATACACTGCCGCCAGTCCCTGGCTTGGACGGCCGCCCAGTCAACTTCGTCGAGGCGTGCCAAATCGCAACGGTCCTCGAACAAGTACGAACCGGCGTTCGAGAGGGTGAAGGCCCACCGCCTCTGTTGGGCTTGTGCCCAAGCAACGGTGGCGTGAAGATCCGCTTCGAAATGCAGGATCGGGGCCTGTCCACCGCGATAACCCAGCTCCGGATGATTGCCCTGGTGGATCAGGTACAACATCACCGAGCGCGGGCAGAAGTAGAACGGCACGCAGTCGCCCACGTGCAGGCCGGGGTGGCTGTTCAATGACAGGGTTAAGCGCCGCTGCTTGATGCCGCTCATTCCGATGGTCGTCCCAGCAGGCGCTCGCCGATTGACCTCCGCGTCGCACCAGAGGAAGCCATCGGCCACGATGGAGGGCAAACGATCCACATGGGCGATGTGGTAGATCTTGGGCTGCGGGGGTACGAGGCCGTTGGTCATGCCGTGTCGTCCCCAAACAGGTCCAGCGATGGCCGGTTGTCGTCGCGGTCGTTGCGGCCGCGGCGGGCGCGGGTGCCGAGCAAATCGCTCTGCGCGACATCACCCAGGGCATGCTGAAGCGCGATGCGCCACCCCTTGCCGGCGTCCATGACGCCGCCAGTCGCCATGGCGGTCATGCCAAACAGCCACCAGCGCTCCTCGGGCCGAAGCGCCAGCCAGTTCCTCACGGCGACGGGGATCTTGGCCGCCTCCATCTGCTCGACGGCCCAGGCCAGGACGCAAAGCTCCTTGCCGAGCAGGCGATCCACAGGGTTCTCGCCGATCTTCCATGCACTGGGCTTCAATCCGTGCGCGGTGAGGCGTGCGTTGAAGGCCCGCTGCACCTCGGCACGGATGGCCGTCCAGCGCGGCCGGTCGAGCAAGACGCGGTCGATCACCGCGGTGTCCGCCGAGGCCGACTGCAGCCCGAGGTACTCGCTGATCTGAACCTTGCCCGTGCTGCTCTTGGGGATGAGCACCTTGAAGTGATGCGGGTCCGAGGTCGCGGGCACCCCGAAGCCCAGCGTATGCTGGACTTGCACACGCCCTGCTGGCGTCCGGTGTGCTGCGGCCTTGGCGCGCGTCATGGTCATTCCTCCTGGCTCACGTCGCCCGGCTTGAGCTCAACACCAGCAATCTTCGCGAACTCCTTGAGCGCAAAGCCCGTGTCGAACTGAATGCCTTCCGCAATGGCGATGTTGACCAAGGCTTCGGGCTCACCCAGAACGTCGCGAAGGCTGTTGACGACGCCCTCGATCATGGCGGCCGTGATTTCGCGCTCTTGGAAGCGCACAGTCACGGTGTTTTCGCCTTCGCCGATCTCGATGCGAACGCCCTTGAAACGCGTTCCGGGCTGATCGCGGAAGCGATTGATGACCCCGAATACACGGTCGGTGGTGTCCAGAGACACACGCTTGCTCTGCAGGCGGGCCGGCTTGGCATCGACGATCTGGACCGTCTTGTCGCCGCTGGCCGGGATCTGGAAGTCGGCCGTCTTGTTGGCTTCTCCCGCCCGTGCAAACACCAGCAGGCGATAAGCACCGGGGCCGATCTCGAAGGGGCCGTCGTACCGAGTGCCGTCCTTAGGGTTGGACCCGTCCAGTGTGTAGTAGAGATTTGCCCGCGGGGTGGCCTCGAGGCGCACACGGCGCTTGTCGGCAGCCGGTTCGACCTGGTGACGGATCTTCAGGTCGGCCAACCAGCGCACGGCTGGAGCGCTTTCATGTTGCCCAGTGGTGTCCTTCACCCAGAAGTAGAGGGTCCCCTCCGTCGTCGTGAAGTTGTCGAGGTCATCGACCTTCTGGTCCTTGTCCGTGACCTCGGGCTTGGTCGACCAATAGACCACCGGGCTGTCGCCCGCATGGCGAGGCGTCAGACTCAACACCGTCTCTCCCGAGTCGGCCTTGACGTTGACGACGGACACATTGACCGTGGCCTTGTCCTTGGGGAAGGGGCCTTTCTCGATGTAGCCGTCTTCACCGAGACGCCAGCGACCTTGCTTCAACGCCTCCGTCTTGAGGGCGTCGAGGCCGCTCGCGCCCGGCATCCAGGGCCAGATGGGCGAGCACTTGGCGCGCGTAACGACGTCTTTCCACGGCGTGCGGCGGTTGTCCTTACCGGAGGGCCAGAGGTACTCCTCGGCCTGCGCGAAGTACTCGTCCAGGTTGTCTTTTGTCAGCTCGCGCACGAGCTTGTAATCCGCTCTTGGGCTCGCGAGCAGACTCTCGATCTGCGCTTCGGCAGACTGATCGCCCTGGCCGATCTTCAGCCCCTGATCGATGGTGACGCCGGCTAAAACGTCGCGGCCATCGACCGGGTCGTTCACCGGGAAGTAGAGGCGGTTGTAGGCGGCCGATAGGGCCTTGCCGAAGCGGTCTTCCGCTTCTTCCAGGCGGTCGCGCGCTTCTTCGAACAGCGTGTCACCAGGGCGAAGCCGCTTGTGGATCTGCTCGATGGCGTAGAGCTCACGCAGACGCTCCTCGACAGCATCCGCCAACAGGCTATCCTGACCCGTGAGCACCAGCAGGTTGTTTTTCTCCTGCTGATAGTCAAAGAAGTTCTGAAGTTCGCTCGGAGGAACCTTGCCATCGGGCTTGATGACGATGAGCGTCCGCGGGCCGGAGAGCTTCAATTCATCGAGCTTGGGCAGGACCTGCACATCCTGGTATGCAATCTTGCGAACCGGCTCAAGGATGCCGGTGAGACGATTGATCAGCGCCTGATCGATCTTGGGCTGAGGGACCTCCTTAGCGTTGCGCTCGATCTGGCGCGAGAGGTTCTCCGTTTCCTTGATGAAGAACCGTTGCTCTTCACGGTGCAGGTACCAGGCGGCCTCGCGCAGCCGCTGCATGGCCTGAAGGAACTCGTCAGGCTTGCGCTGCGGGGCAGCCAGGAACTCGATGAGCTCGCTCTCGGAAAGGCCGATCCGCCCCCCAACCGCGCGGGACAGGCTCGAGGCCAGCAGCAGGGTCATCACCTGTCGCGCGGCATCAGAGCCCAGCTCGTCGTCGATGTGTTCGGCAATTGCGTTGCCGTTGTCGGCGATGTCCCGCGTGACGGCCGGCATCAGCTTCGGTGCGATGCGTTCGATCTCGTCCTTGACCTGATCGTCGTTGAGGTTGAGATGCTGCGTGCCGATCAGGAAGACGTCATCCGTCTCGCGCTCCTCGACGCTCTTGAGGAGTCGGGCGGTAAACTGCATCAGGCCACGGGTTTGGCGGAACCCTTCGTTCTCCTTGAACAGCGCGACAAGGTGCTTGAACGAGGGGTGGAAGGGGTAGGTCTCGCGCACCTGCTCGGCAATCTGCTCGATGCTGCTGGCCACGATGTAGCCGCCGTCTTCGGCCTTCTTGATCTGCTGGGCGTACTCTTCGGCCACATCCGCGATGACGCGCTCGTCGGGCAGCTCGTCGATGAGCCGCTTCTTGAGGATCTCGTAGATCTCGTTGCCGGCCAGTTGCACCGGTGTGATGGTCATCGCTTGACGGCGCGTCTCCTGCTGCAGATTGGAGATTGCGTCGGCAAGGGCCTTCGTCTGCGCCTTGTAACTACCCGAGAGATTCGCAACGACAATGGCGCAGTTGGGCAACTCCAGCGCCGCGCTCATCAAGCTGGAGAGGCTGTAGACCACCATGTTGGCCAGCGTGCCCTGACCGAACACCTGGGTGCTGGCGTTGTCGAGATAGGGTGGCAGCTCGTCCAGCAGGATCAAGGTCGGCTTGTCGCCGATGATTTCCTTCCACTTGCGTTGATCGACGGCCTTGGGACCGTTGGCCCAGTAGGGCTTGATGGCATCTTCGGCGCCAAGCTGGCTTGCGATCTCACCCCAGATGTAGTTGTCCGGATTGTTGCGACCGTTGAAGGCGGCGATACGTGCCGTGCCAAAGTCCACACGGGCAGCGAGATCGGGAGGGAGGACATCGGAACGCAGGTGCGGGTGACGCGCCAGCAGGCCGAGCGCGATCATCATGTGCGTCTTACCGCCACCCATGGCTTGGGTGAGCTCGAAGACCGCCTGATCTGACTTGCCCGACAAGCGCAGCAGCCCCTCACGGAACAGCTGCTCCATGCCGTGCGTGACGAAGTTGCGCGAGAAGAACTCCCGCCCATCCCCCTCGTCATTGATGAGCTCTGCCAGATTCTCGATCCCCTGGCTCATCCGGTAGTCCCGGATGATCGGATTGAACCGGCAGGCCTGCTTGACCGTCTTGATCATGAGCGCACTTGTTCTCGGCTTCGTCGGAGGGCGGAATCTCGATCCCTCGCTGTTCGCAATAGTCGCGAATCAGGACCTCGACCATGTTGGCGATGGACCGATGTTCGAGATTCGCCGCGAGGCGCAGCGCTTCCTTGAGAGCGGGATCGATCCGAAAGGTCAGCGTAGCGGTCTTGCTTGCGGCCATAGCCTCTCCGGAAGCCACTGCAAATGTACTGCGTTCTACAGTATCGACTCGGCTTCGGCAATGCGATGCAAGTCGGCAATCCGCCTCGGTCTGCTGCCTTGCCGAAGCTCGGGATGGGTGGCTCTCCAGGCGTTTGGAGGGAAGTGGCGGGGGTGACCGGCGTCATGGACTGACGTTGTTGTTGGCAGGAGTCTTATGAACGCGCTTGGCATGGTATTTTTCGTGGCGTTGTGATACTCGGTTATGCTTAAGTAACTGAATACAAATGTGTTTTTGTTGCATTCGATAATTGAGTGGGAGTGAGGCCGGGCGCTCACTGGTGCCGTCAGGCTTCGGCGTCACGTGCGCTCGCAACGCTCGTCGCCTAGATTCTCCCGCATGCGGGAGCGCATGGGAGCGCTTCCGGCACAGCGGGAGGGGGGCGATGATCATCGACTGGTTCAGGCACGGCTGGATGTATGCGGGCCTTGTCGCCGGGCTGGTGCTGCTCGCGCTCGTGCCGGTTCTCGTCGGGATGGTCAGCCTGCCGCTGCTCGCCATCTACGTGCAGCTTCCCGCCTACATGCTGCATCAGGTGGAGGAACACCATCGCGACCGGTTTCGCCTGTGGTTCAACCGGGTGATGGCCGGGCGGCGGGAGGCGCTGTCGACCTCGGCCGTGGTCTTCATCAACGTTGTCGGTGTCTGGGCCGTCGACCTTCTGGCGCTCTATCTCGCGCGCTTCGCCGGCATCGGCTGGGGGGCTGGTCGCGGTCTATCTCACGCTCGTCAATGCGGTCGTGCATATCGCCGGGGCTGCTGTGCAGCGGCGCTACAATCCGGGCCTCTTCACCGCGGTCGCGCTGTTTCTGCCGCTCGGGTTCTGGGCGCTGCGCGAGATTTCCTCAGCGCCTGGCGTGACGGCGACGGATCATGCCGTCGCCCTCGCTGTCGTCATCGCCCTGCACGCGGCGATCATCGTCCATGTGAAGCGACGCGTCGCGGCGCTCGCGAAGGCTGGCGCCTAGCCCCGCCGCTTCAGCGCTCTCGCGATTCCTCCGCCCTCGTCAGCGGCGTGCCTCTACCGGTGCGGCGCCTCGATGGCCAGCTCGAGGGTCTCCGGCCTCAGGTCTATGCCCTGCTGCGCGTAGGCGATGTAGGCGGCATGATCGCCATAACGGTCGAGCGCGATGCCGGCTTGCGCGCGCGCCAGGAATGCAGCGTCGCCTCCGGAGTGCAGGGCGAGGGCCTGCGATGCCGTCGCATGCCACGCGGGCGAAGGCGGGGAGGGGCGCTCGAGCCCCATCGGCAACGGCGGGGCGGCTTCCGGCAGGGCCGCGAGGAGCTGCCGGCTTCGCGCGACGGTGACGATGTCCTGCACGGCCCTGTTGCGCGCGAGCTTACCGTCCTTCTTCTCCTGCTTGGTGAGCACTTTCAGGCTGTTGCTCATGTAGATGTCTTCCGCGCGCGGGGCGGCGGCGCGCAGGGCGGCGAGATGCTCCGGCCTCATGAGATGCGGGCCGCGGCCTTCGAGACCGAGCTGGCTGGCGATATTGACCGCCCCGTCCTTGATGAGGCTGCGCATCGTCTTCTCGAAGATGGCTTTCCGCACCGGTTCGGAGGCGGCGAGAAGCCGGGTCTGCGGGGCGCGCTCCATCCGCTCGCGCAGGCGTGCGCGCACCGCGCCGACAGCACCATGCCGCCCGTCATGCCTGTCATCGACGCGGCGGTCGGCACGCTGAAGTCGCGGTCGATCCTTCCGGAGGTAGCGGCTGCCCTGTCCTGCATGTGGCGGGCGAGATGGCAGGCGAGGGCGGCATCCGGTCGCTCGCCGTCCCTGCCGGGTTGCGCCGCAGCGCCCGGCGTCAGCGCCAGTACAGCGGCGGCGATGTCGCGGGGCGAGACGGACTTTCCGGTGCATGCCGAAAGGAGCGTGCGCGATTGCGCAAACATCTCCCGGATGCGTGCGGTGTCCGCCGGTGGCGTGCCATACCGCTCCAAGAGGCTGACGATGGCGTCCTCGCGCTCGTGGAGCTTCTGCTGGAGCTGCGGAAAATCCTTCCTGAAGCGTTCGAGGCATTCGTCGATGGCGCCCTTGGCGCCGATGGCGACGAAGGGCGTGGCGACGCCGAGGATGCCGAGAGTGGCAATGGCCTGTTGCAGCTGCGGCAGCGTCATGCCGAGCAGGGAGGCGAAATCGGCAATGCCGTCAATGGAGCGCAGGTGATTGTAGGCGGCGACGAACGGGGCCTTGAATGCGTTTCGGCCGTCGGCGTTTTCAATCCGGAACGCTGGCTGCGAAGAAAATGATACAAGTTTCGAGAGGGATGGCACATTTTCCTCTTTTGTTTTTTGAGTATGTAAAAAGGCTTGGTGGGTGGTGATATATTGCTGACTCGGGCGTGTGCCTTTTTTGTTTGAATGTTCAAAACTTTTAAGCTGTCTTTGTTATCTGATCGGGTAACGTTATAAGGCTTGCGCTGGCAAGCCTGTGATTCTGGAAATACTGTGTTGCGCCGCCCGTGTGCGCTTTGCGGGTGGTCAGTGCTCGACCGGCCCGGCGCCCGTGACAATGAAGCTGTCGCGCGCCTCGCGCACGCTCGCGGTGATGCAGCGTGCCACGGCCGCGACGCGGCGCGTGTCGTAGGTGTCGGGGTGGGCAATCAGCCAGTAGCTGCGGGTGAAGCGGATGTGGGGCAGGAGCCGCCTGAGCTCCGGATATTGCATCGCTGCGTAGTCGTGCAGGATGCCGACGCCGTGGCCGGCCCGCACCGCCTCCATCTGGCCGACGACGCTGCCGCATTCGAAGCGCCGGTGCATCAGCCGGCCGAGGGTCGCGGCGTAGTCGAGCGCCCGGCTGTAGACGAAGTCCTCCACGTAGGTGACGAAGAGGTGGCCGGCGAGATCCTCCTCGCGGGCGATGGCGCCATAGCGGGCGAGATAGCTCTCGGAGGCATAGACGCTGAGCGTGTAGTCCGTCAGCTTCTTCACGATGACGCGGCCCTGCTTCGGCCTGTCGAGCGTGATGACGAGATCGGCCTCGCGCCGCGAGAGTGAGAAGGTGCGCGGCAGGGGCACGAGCTGGATGACAAGGTCAGGATGCTCGGCCGCCAGCGCGCCGAGCGCGCGCGAGAGAAAGTAGTTGCCGAGCCCGTCGGGCGCACCGACGCGCACCGTGCCGCCGATTGACTGGGCGGTGCCGGACAGCTGCGCCTCTACCTTGAGAAACTCGGACTCCGCCCGCTCGGCGGCGGCCATCAGCGCCTCGCCCGCGGGTGTCAGCACGCAGCCGGTCGTCTGGCGCTCGACGAGCTTGGTGGCGAGCTCTTCCTCGAGGGCGGTGAGCTGGCGGCCCACCGTGGCGTGGTTGAGACCCAGGCGCCGCGCTGCGCCGAGGATCTGGCCCGTGCGGGCGACGGCAAGGAAGATGCGGATGCGGTCCCAGTCCATTCCCCGACTATATTTTCCGCACATCAGAGCCGCAACATCGGCCATTGATGTGCAAATCTCATGGAATGATAAGGGCACGGTGCGACCGGCGGGCCGAGCGCCGGTCTGACAGCCAGTCCGACGTTTCTGGGAGGATCTGCCATGCCGACCGACATTCCCCATTTCATCGACGGTCGCCGCGTCGCCGGCCGCAGCGGCCGCACCGGTGCCGTCTTCAACCCGGCAACGGGCGAGCAGACGGGCTCCGTCGCGCTCGCGAGCGCCGAGGAGGTGCGCGAGGCCGTCGCTGCGGCGAAGAAGGCTTTCCCAGAATGGGCGGCCGCGACGCCGCTGCGCCGCGCGCGCATCCTCAACCGCTTCCTGCGCATCCTCGAGGAGCGCACGGACGAGCTGGCCGCCGTCATCACCGCCGAGCACGGCAAGGTGCTGTCGGACGCGAAGGGCGAGATCCAGCGCGGCATGGAGGTGGTAGAGTTCGCCACCGCCGCGCCGCACCTCCTCAAGGGCGAGGTGACCGAGAACGTCGGCACGCGGGTCGACAGCCATTCGGTGCGCCAGCCGCTCGGCGTCGTGGCCGGCATCACGCCCTTCAATTTCCCGGCCATGGTGCCGATGTGGATGTTCCCGGTGGCGCTCGCCTGCGGCAACTGCTTCGTGCTGAAGCCTTCCGAGCGCGATCCCTCCGCCGCGCTGCTGCTCGCCGCTTGGCTGAAGGAGGCGGGCCTGCCGGACGGCGTCTTCAACGTTGTCAACGGCGACAAGGAAGCGGTGGACGCCATCCTCTTCGACCCCGACGTCTCGGCGGTCAGCTTCGTCGGCTCCACGCCGATCGCGCGCTACATCTACGAGACGGCCGCGCGCACCGGCAAGCGCTGCCAGGCGCTCGGCGGCGCCAAGAACCACATGATCATCATGCCCGACGCGGACCTGGACCAGGCGGTCGATGCGCTCATGGGCGCCGCCTATGGTTCGGCCGGCGAGCGCTGCATGGCTGTCTCGGTTGCGGTACCGGTGGGCGAAAAGACGGCGGATGCCCTCATCGCCAAGCTCGAGCCGCGCGTGCGTGCCCTCAAGATCGGCCCCGGCACCGATCCCGACGCCGAAATGGGCCCGCTGGTCACGAAGCAGCATCTGGAGCGCGTGCGCGGCTACATCGATGCCGGCGTCGCCGAAGGGGCGAAGCTCGTCGTCGACGGTCGCGGCTTCAAGATGCAGGGCTACGAGAACGGCTACTTCATCGGCGGCACGCTGTTCGACCACGTGACGACCGACATGAAGATCTACAAGGAGGAGATCTTCGGACCCGTGCTTGCGGTGGCCCGTGCCGACTCCTTCGAGACCGCCGCGCGCATGATCAATGAGCACGAGTACGGCAACGGCACGGCCATCTTCACCCGCGATGGCGATGCTGCGCGCGAGTTCGCGCACCAGATCCAGGTGGGCATGGTGGGCATCAACGTGCCGATCCCGGTGCCGATGGCCTTCCACTCCTTCGGCGGCTGGAAGGCCTCGCTCTTCGGCGACCACCACATGCACGGGCCGGAGGGGGTGCGCTTCTACACGCGCCTCAAGACCATCACGACCCGCTGGCCGACCGGCATTCGCGCGGGGGCGGACTTTGTGATGCCAACGATGCGCTGAGGCGCAGCAGGCCTGTCTCGGCGGCGTCAGCCGCCGAGACGCTCGGCTGGAATGCTGAGCTGCATGACGAGCCCGTCGCGTGACCACTCGCGGGCCAGCGCGCCGCCCAGCTGTCGCACGGTCGAGCGGGCGAGCGAGCTGCCGAAGCCCTCCTCGGACGGAGGATGCGCGATGGCCGGGCCGTCACGCTCCTGCCAGAGAATGGTCACATGGTCGTCCTGCGACGCCCAGCGGATCGTGATCCGCCCCGTCGGGCTGGAGAGGGCGCCGTATTTCGTCGCGTTGGTGGCGAACTCGTGAATCAGCAGCGCGATGCCTGTCAGGGCCGAGCCGCCGATGGTCAGATCGTCTCCCTCGAGGACGACACGGTCGGGCGCCGCAGGATCGCGATAGGGCTCCAGAATCGACTCCACCAGTGCCCGCAGCGTTGTGACGCGCGCCCGGTCGTCGAAAACATGCAGCGTCAACTCGTGCGCGCGGGCGAGGGCGCTGAGCCGCTCCCTGATGGCATTCGTGACATCTTCCGCGCCGGCCGCGCGACCGCTGAGGCCCACGATGCCGATGGCGAGGGTGAAGAGGTTCTTGATCCGGTGGTTCATCTCGCGCAGCAGCAGGCGCTGCTGCTGCTCGGCCCGCCGCCGGTCGGTGATGTCGCGGGCGATCTTCGAGGCGCCGATGATCCGTCCGGCGCCGTCGTGGATCGGCGACACGGTGAGCGAGATGTCGACGAGGCTGCCGTCCTTGCGCCGGCGCATCGTCTCGTAGTGGTCAACCCGCTCGCCGCGCCGGATGCGCTCGAGAATGGTCGGCTCCTCGTCCGGCCGGTCCTCGGGAACAAGGATCGTGACCGGCTGGCCCAGGGCCTTGGCTGCCGGGTAACCGTAGAGGCGCTCGGCTCCCCCGTTCCAGCTGCTGATCCTGCCCTCAAGGTCCGTGCTGATGATGGCGTCGTCGCTCGACTCGACGATGAAGGCGAGCCGGCGTGCGGCTTCCTCCGCGTGCAGGCGCTCCGTGATGTCGACGAGGACGTTGGCGGAACCGACGAGGTTGCCCCTGTCGTCGAAGAGCGGGGCAGGGCAGGCCAGGAACGGCACCCTTGTGCCGTCCGGCCGCTCGCCGACCACATCCACGCCGCGGACCGGCCGCCTCTCCTGGAGCGCCAGCGCCATCGGGCTCATCGCGTAGGGCATCGGCCGGCCGTCTGGCCAGAAGAGCTTCCAAGAGGCGGCAAATTCGCTCGTGCCCGGCTCCGGACGGGTGCCCCAGAGCTCGGCGGCCGCCTCGTTGTAGTAGGTGAGCCGCCCCTCTGCGTCCGTCATGTAGATGGCAGCCGGGAGATGTCTCAGCAGCTCGTGCGAGCGCAGCGCCTCGCTGAAGGCGCTGGCCTGCCCCGCCCGATGATCCGTGATGTCGCGGAAGCAGCACACCGCTCCCGTGATCTCACCGGCCGCACCGTACAGTGCGTTGATGTTGACCAGTGTCAGGATGCGCGTCCCGTCTGGCTGCTCGATCATGATCTCGGCGTTGCGCACCGGGGCGCCCGTGCGCAACGTCTCGGCCACCGGGTTCTGGTCGGGGGACAGCTCGGATCCGTCGGGGCGGCGGAGGCGATGGGCGCCGCAAAAGCGCTCGCTTGCGTCGCGAAGCCGCGGCCTGCGACCCCAGAGTTCCGCAGCAACCTGGTTGTAGCGGAGAAGACGGCCCTCCCGGTCGCAAACGTAAAAGGCGCCGGGAAACAGGTCGAGAAGGCGCTCGATGTCGACTGGACTATCGGGCGGATCCGTTCCCGCATGGTTCCGCGGGCGTGAGGTGGTGTCGGTATTGCTCATCGGCGACCTATCCGATCGACACTGCGTGATGCCCGGCGGCCGATGATCTTACCCCGTCGAAGTGTCATGACCATCAATTGTTCGCGGTGACAGCGCCAAATGCAAGAACATTCGACGGGTGCTGTTCCTGCATCACTGATATCATTTGCTTTTCTCGGAGGGGGCGCGATTACGTGATGCCGTGGACGTCAACCTGTCCCACGCGGCCATGGCGCAATCGGCCACGGACAGCAGCTCCTCGCGCGTCGCGCCGTCGCGGGCCCTGATGGACATGCCGTGCTGCACGGTGGCGTAGAAGTTCGCGACGGCCGCGCAGTCGACATGGGCCGGCAGCTCGCCCTCCGCGACCGCCCGCCGCAGACGTTCCTCGAGGATGCGGACGTTGTCCGCCCTGCGTCTCTTGAGATCGTCGCGAATGGCGGGGCTG
>Ga0207874_1001976_pt1 | contig 20975 bp, 17 predicted proteins | sample HigsolmetaAR201D_FD_184833 | JGI IMG/M metagenome (GOLD analysis project Ga0207874, IMG submission 184833) | Ionic liquid and high solid enriched microbial communities from the Joint BioEnergy Institute, USA - AR20-1-D (SPAdes) (version 2) ...
ATCGCCTCAAGCGCAACCTTGGCCTTGAACTCGGCCGTAAACCGTCTGCGTGTCTTCATGCTGGATCGTCCTTTCCATCGGGCGATCCACCTTATGCCCCTGTCTCAGAAACCGGCACCACCTCTGACAAAGCCCGGCATGGGCCGGGCTTTCTAATTTGCTGATTTCCTGGCGAATTTGGTTGCGGGGGCAGGATTTGAACCTGCGACCTTCAGGTTATGAGTCGTGTCGAACGAACCATGAACAATCACTCGGAACCGCGAGTTCTTGCGCAGTTTCCGACACTTGCCGATCCTGCGGGCGAGGCTCCGCTTCGCACGATCTGTCGGGATTGCGCAGCGTTTTTCGGCCTCGTGCTTCCACAATGCTTCCAAGGGGCCGTGACCTGATTTTCCGGTAGCACGACCATCAGGCGGAGGTGAGCGACCAGAAGCCGAACTTTCTGCCGTGGTCCTCCTTCAGCCGGGCGACATAAGCGTCGTGCGTCTCGAACGCCCCGAAGTCCGGGATGTCCCGCGCGAGCCGGGCGCAGCTAACTAGATGCTCGGCGGCATAGCGATACCGCTTCGCCCGCGACCTCGTGAGCGTGAAGTCGATCATCGCGCGGAGCACTAGCGTCGCAGCCAGCGGATGACGCTCTGACAGGGCTTCCGCCGCGGGAGCGAGATACTCGTAGTGATCCCCGTCGATCTCCTCGTGCCGGGCCACGAGGAGGTCTGCGGCGCGATCCAGCGCCGGCCAGTCGAGGAAGAACTGCAGTGCGTGAAGAAGGCTTGGATAGGCCGTGGCGTGCGCCATCGCCCGCTCCTCGGCCTCGATGTCGTCGAAGTCGGGCAGCCGCTTGAGATAGGCCCGCAGGTAGCCGTCGGAGAGCGTACGCTCGAAGCAGTCCCACCGGAACGCCTGCGCCTCCTCGCCGCGACCCAGCGCCTCCAGCGTCTGCAGGCGGATATCCTGCCAGGCCAGCGGAACCCGCAAGCCGTCGCCGAGTTCCGCGCGCTCGAGGAACCCCAGCGCCTCGCCGGCCCTGCCGGCCGCGAGCAGACGCTGTGCGATCTCCGCCGCGATCTGCGGCACCTTGCGGGTCTTCGGATCGTACTGGGCGATGAAGCCGTCGACGTCGCCCTGTGCATCGGCGATGTCCTTGAGCGCCATGGCGACCGTGCTCGTGCGCTCGCGCGCCCGAATCTCGTGCTCGTAGGTGGTGCCGCCCGGGCCCCAGCCCACCGCCTTCCATTGGTCCTTCGACGGCACCGGCACGGGCGAGCGACCGAGGTCCTCCGCCATCGCTTTCAGGGCCGCGAGCCCCTCGTCGCCAAGCGCCGGGGCCATGATGCCGATCAGGCCGTCATACTGGCCATAGCCGTTGTCCTGGAGCGCATCGAGAATAGTGCCGGCGAGCGCGTGCGGATCAGGCCGGACCGTTGCCGCGAGCTGCCCCAGATCGGCACAGGCCTGGTGGAAGATGCCGATGACGGTGCCGCTAGAGTCGTCGCAGCGCTCGAACACCGGCGTGGCGAGCGCGATGAACCGCCACATTAGCGCCAGCGCCTCATCCGGATCGGCGGGCGCGATCTGCTCGACGATGGCGCGCCGCTGGGTTTCGAGATCCGTGACCAGCGCCTTGCGGTTCTTCCAGGTGATGAAGCTGCGGGCGCGGGCGATGCTGGTCAGCCGCTTGGTGATCTCCCGCGCCGCCTCCCTCGGGCTCTGGGCCCCGGCCAGCGCGAGCCGCAGCTTGCGCTTGGCGGCCGCGTTGCCGGTGCTGACCTCGATCAGCAATTGCGCCAGGCGCTCTGCGCCCAGCGCTTCGAGGTTCTTCGCATTGAGGGTGGTCTTGGAAGCCATCGGATCGCCCGTTTCTTTTCCCCGAGCCTAACAGCAGCCCGCGGGCACCGGAACCTGCGTTCTGATTCGCGCGGCTCGTCGATTTCCCGCATCAGCGCGCCGAAACGCCTTGCGCGGAACCACGCGCCATTTCCTTTTTCTTCGCGATTTCAATGTGTTCGTTGACTGTCGCTCGCACTTCAGCACTGTAGAACTTCGAGAGAGCCACCGAAGAGTGCCATGCCCAAGATCACCAAACGCCTCGTCGACGCCGCAGAAGCCCGCCCCGCCGAATACTTTGTCTGGGACAGCGACATCCCCGGCTTCGGGCTGCGCGTGCTGCCGAGCGGGCGCAAGGGGTACATTGTTCAGTACCGCGCCGGACGCCGGTCGCGGCGGATCAGCCTCGGGCCCAGCACGGTCCTGACCTGCGAGCAGGCGCGCAACCGCGCCATCTCCATCGTCGCCGCCGCGCGCAACGGCGCGGACCCCGCAGCCGAGCGGGACGCGGGGCGCAAGGCGATCACGGTTAAGGAGCTGGCGGAGCGGTTCGACAAGGAGCACATCGCGATCCGCGTGAAGGCGAGCACGGCCAAGGAGTACCGCCGGAACCTCGAACGCTTCATCCTGCCCGCGCTCGGGCAGCTGACGGTCACGGGTATCACCCGGGCGGACGTGGCGAAGTTCCACCACGACCTCCGCCACATTCCCTATCAAGCGAACCGCTGCCTCGAAGTGGTCTCGAAGATGTTCAGCCTCGCCGAGATGTGGGGTCTGCGTCCGGACGGCACCAACCCGCGAAAGCACATCCGGAAGTATCCCGAGGAGAAGCGCGAGCGTTTCCTCAGCGCGGCCGAACTCCGCCGCATCGGCGAGGTGCTGCGCGAGATGGAGGCGGAGGGGATCGAACTGCCCTCGGCCATCCTCGCCGCCCGCCTGCTGATCCTGACCGGCTGCCGCCTGAACGAGATCATGACATTGCAGTGGACCCACGTCGATCTAGCCGAGCGCGTCCTGCGTCTGCCGGACTCCAAATCTGGCGCCAAGATCGTCCATCTCGGACAGCCCGCCGTCGAGCTGCTCCGCGACGCCCATCGCATCGAGGGGAACCCGTGGGTCATCACCGGCACCCTGCCGGGAAAGCGCCTGAGCGATCTCCAGCCCTTCTGGCAGCGCGCCCGCGCCCGCGCCGGTGTGAAGGACGTCCGCATCCACGACCTGCGCCACACCTTCGCGTCGACCGCCGTAGCCGCCGGCCAGGGGCTGCCGATGATCGGCAAGCTCCTGGGGCACACCCAGGTCCAGACGACGGCGCGCTACGCGCATCTGGCCGCCGACCCGGTCAAGGAAGCCGCGGAGAGAGTGGCGTTAAACCTGGCGCAGGCAATCGGGAGGGAGAAGAACCGAGAGCAAGCCTTCTCCGACTAATGTATGCTCTTGAGCCCATCCGATGTTGCCGCCAACATCCATGGGCTATTGAGATCGGATGCTCGTGGTGAAAAAAAGAAGCTGGCGCCTCACCGGCAAGTGCCGTTCCTTCGCCTCTGGCGCGATGGTCTCGAGTGAGAGCCTGCCCATGATAGGCAAGCTCCTTGACCACACACGCGCCTAGCTAGCACTACTTTGGCAGCTTCATCGTGCGCTCCATCGCCATCGGATGCGGCAGTGCGGACATCGTTCTGGTGGTGGCTTGGGTGTGAGAGCGGCGATGACGGCGCGGCGCACGGCCGGCATGCTGGGCTGAGGTGGTCCGACGGGGCTTCTTTTTTTCCCGTCCGGCCTGGCCGAGGCGCCGGTGCTGAAGGAAGGCATAGGCGATCATGGTCATTAGCGCATGGCGGTGAAGCCCCTGCCAGGAGCGGCCCTCGAAGTGATCGAGGCCGAGTTCCTCCTTCATCTGCTGATGGGCCTGCTCGCACACCCAGCGCGCCTTGATGGCGGCCGCAAGCGTCTTCAAGTCCGTCTCTCGGGGAAGATTGGAGAGGTAGTATTTGCGCTCGCCGGAGGCTCTGCATTCACCGACCAGCCATGCTTCCTCGCCCGGCATGTGCTGCTGGCCCTTGTCATGGATACGCTGCGGCGGCCCGTCGGCGATGCAAATGCGCGCGGCGGCGAAGGATGCCTGAAGTGGCCCTTTCGTTCCGTTGCGCCAGCTCAGCTTTGTCCACTCGGCATCGGCGAGCATGGCTTCAGCAGGAATGGAGAGCGTGTCGGGGATCGGATTCTTGCGCGGGCGGCCACGGCCGGCGACCGGAAAGATCAGAGAGACGTTGGCTGGATAAACCTTCTGGTGCTTGGGGATGCCCGCAGCCCAAACGAGCCCGCGGGCGCTCAGACCTTGGCGGAACGGCGCCGACAGGCCATAGCCGGCATCGGCAAGAACCATCCCGAACCGCACGCCTGCTGCCATCAGCCGGTCGATCTCCTCGAGCGCCATCTCGGGCTTCGTTCGTGGGACGCGCCAGGGCTCTGGCACATGGGCGCGCTGCATGCGATCGGGGTCACCCGTCCAGCTCTCCGGCAGGAACAGCCGCAGGCCGACCGCCACAGGGACCTCGTCGCGCGCAAGCGTCAGCGATACCAGAGTCTGGCAATTGGCTCTCTTGCCGAGCGCAGAGGCATATTGCGGCGCCACCCCGACCGAATGGGTGCCCTTCTTCGGCAACGCCGTGTCGTCGACAACCAGCACCGCGCTCTCGCCGCCCACCATCCGGTCCGCTTGGCGGGCCAGTTCCTCCTCCAGAGGACCCGCATCCCACATGCCACTCGAGATGAAATGGTGCAGGCGGTCGTAGCGGTCGGGCGCCAGCCGCGCCGCAATCGGCTCAATGCTCTTGCGCTCGCCCGGTCCGATCAATCCGGCCAGATAAAGCGGACACATCTGCCGCCGCCGCTTGTGCCCCAGTCGCGTCAGGAATGGTTCAAGCCATTGCATAAGTTCATCATTCCAGCTCGGCATCGTGCCGCGCTCCAACAGTCATCGGAGCGCGCAACATCACGCCAACTTGGATAATCAACCGTTAACCTGCCAAAGTAGTGCTAGGTCGTGGACTCATAATGCCTGATCCAGATGCGAACTGATGCGAGCCAGACGGCGGCGAGGAAGTTCCGGGCGAGCTTGCTGTAGCGGGTCGCGATGCCGCGGCAGTGCTTCAGCCGGTTGACGTCGCGCTCGATGAGGTTCCGGTGGCGGTAGATGGTCGGGTCGACCGAGCGGCGGACGCGGACGTTGCTCTGGGAGGGAACGTGCGCCGTCACGCCCGTCGCCTCGATGGCGTCGATCACCGCGCGGCCGAAGTAGCCGCGATCCGCGACCACGTCCCCCGTCAGCCCCAACGGCGCGACGAGAACCGGCGCCGTGGTCTTGTCGGAGGCTTGGCCCGGCGTGAGCACGAGGCGCACCGGCCGGCCGCGGTGGTCGACGACGGAGTGGATCTTGGTGCTCAGCCCTCCACGGGAGCGGCCGAGGGCGTGATCCTCGCCCCCCTGTTTCCGCCGGCGGCGTGCGGGTGGGCCCGGACGATGGAGCTGTCGATCAGGTGCAGCGATCCAGGCGAGCGCTCGGCCAGCGCCTCGAACACCCGCAGCCAGACGCCGGCCTTCGCCCACCTGTTGGAGCGGTTGGACGCCTCTAAAAACCCTGGTCCGAGGCGCCCGGGCGTGATTCCCTTGGGGTGGTTGGACCAGGGAGGCGGGGATGGTGGGTCAGCCCGGTTTCTTCGACGCGGACGAGCGGCTGGCGTGGCTCTCGGAGGCGGGTGACCCGCTGGAGCGCCTGGCCAGGGTCGTGGACTTCGAGGTCTTCCGCCCCGAGCTGGACGCGGCGCTGGGCCGCTCGGACCGGGCCAAGGGCGGGCGCCCGCCCTACGACCCCGTGCTGATGTTCAAGGTGCTGGTGCTCCAGGCGTTGTACTCGCTCTCCGACGACCAGGCCGAGTACCAGCTCCGCGACCGGCTCTCCTTCATGCGCTTCTGCGGCCTCGACCTGTCCGCGCCCGTGCCCGACGCCAAGACGGTCTGGCTGTTCCGTGAGCGCCTGGTCCGGGCCGGCGCCTTCGAGCGGCTGTTCGCGCGCTTCGATGCGGCGCTCAGGGACCGCGGCTAGCTGGCCATGGGCGGGCAGCTCGTGGACGCCACCGTGGTCGAGGCGCGGCGCCCGCGCCTGACGCGCTCCGAGAAGGAGGCGATCAAGGGCGGCGGCACGCCCGAGGGCTGGTCGTCGGCGCGCACCCGGCCGGTGGACCGCGACGGCCGCTGGACGCTCAAGCGCGGCCGCAAGCGCGAGGTCCCGCCCAAGGGCGGCCAACTCCGCCAGGCTCTGGCCGAGATCGCGGTGCCGCTGTTCGGGTACAAGAACCACGTCGGCACCGACCGCCGGCATGGCTTCGTGCGCCGGTTCCGGGTCACCGACGCCGCGGCCGCCGACGGCCGGCAGCTCGGCGCTGTGCTCGACCCGGACAACCTAGCCTCGGGGGTGTGGGCGGACACCGCGTACCGCTCGCGGGCCAACCTGGAGCTGCTGGAGCGGCGCGGCCTCACGCCCGAGTTCCAGCGCAAGAAGCCCCGGGGCAAGCCGATGCCAGCCCACGTCCGGAGGGGCAACGCGAGGCGGGCGCGCATCCGCTCGCTGGTCGAGCACGTCTTCGCGGCCCAGAAGCACCGGCTGGGGCTGGTGATCCGCACCGTCGGCCTCGCCCGGGCCACGGCCAAACTCGCGCTCGCCAACCTGGCCTACAACTTCACCCGGCTGGCCGGGATTGAGGGGCGAACCGCGCCCGCAGGACGCCCGGAGCCCCGCCCGGGGCGCGCCACGCCACCCGAGCGGCGGCCCGACGGCCCTCGCCCAGGCCTTGCTTGCCGCTCCTCCGCGGCATCAGGCCGCCCGACGCCCGATCGGCGCGTCCAAGATGGCGTTCTTCGAGGTGTCCGGTTGTAGACCGTCGCCCGCGGCCCGTAGCGCTCGGGCAGGTCGCGCCCGGGCGCCCCCGAGCGCAGGATGTCGAAGATCCCGTCGATCACCCGTCGGTCGTCCACCCGCGCCACGCCGCGCGGCTTGTTCGGCAGGAGCGGCGCGATGATCGCCCACTCCCGGTCCAGCAGATCGTGTCGCCCCGTCATCGAGCTCTCCCTCATGGAGGGCTTGAATCACGGCTTGAGCCTCCGGGGAACCCCCATTATGGGTTCACGACCTAGCCGGCAGCTCGCTACGCTCACCTCGCTGCTGCCCCGGTCACAGCGACGGCTGAGCATATCGCCGCTAACATCGCTGTTCTCATGAGGTGGAGCGTGGATCGAGCGTGCACCAGTTCATGGCATGGAAACGGCGTCAAGATATGGGAATGTGACTTGATACCACCTCCAGATACAGTATCGTGTGACGTGCCACAGCGGATTGGAGGGGGAAGGCGCTCGATGCTTCAAGAGAATGAAAAACGAAGATCCTGCGGCCAACTGGAATCAGGCCCCACATCGAATTCTGTCAAGCACAGGCTCCCGGATATTAAGCCACAGACGCCTGTTTCGTCCTTTGATCGGACGTCACTTCGAGGGCTCCACAAGCTCTTTGCGGTGGAACACGTCGCTCCGGTCGTTGGGTTTTCACCTACCTTCATCCGGAAGGTCGTCGGCAACAAGGCATCGCTCAGCATAGAAGACGTCCTCTCCCTCCTCGACCAAGATGCCTTCTCCGAGACCTTCATACCGCGAAGCAGGGTGATCGATTATCTCCTCGCGCGGACGCCGGACTCGGACCTCGAAATTGAGCCGGACCTCAGCGAGGAGTTCGCCCTGGTAAAGCAGGATTCCTTGGAGTTTCTCCGATCTCTTCCGGCTCGATACGTGCAGTGCGTGGTCACCTCAACGCCCTACTGGGGGCTGCGGATATACAAGGGCGCTGTCTACACCGATTGGGCCGACGGCGAGTCCTGTCCATACGGTCACGAACAGACCCCCGAGGGATTCATTCGGCACACTTCCGAAATCCTGTGCGAGCTCCATCGAGTGTTGAAGGAGGACGGGTCTGTCTGGTGGAACGTGATGGACTCGTTCAACACCCGTACCCAGATTCGCGGCAGCGCGGTCGAAGCTCTAAGGGCCATGCAAGGAAAGGACAAGCGGAGGTGGAGCGAACACGACTGCCGGCGCTACAGCGCGGGGCATGCATATTTGAAGGACGGGGAGCAGTGCCTCATCCCGAGCCGGATAGCTGAGCGGGCCTCCCGGATGGGGTTCTTCGTGAAGACGGTTATTACTTGGGCCAAGACCGGAACCCTCCCAGAGCCTCAGAACTCTCGCGTGAGTCGTAACCTCGAGTACATTCTGCATCTGACGAAGGTGCGAACGCCGAAGTTCAACAAGAAGGCCTACCGGCAGCTCCCTGCCACATTGGGCGGACGGAATAACGGCTGGGAAACCGACAAGCTCTCCGATGTCTGGACCCTACCTACCTCGAACGGGCGAGATGGGCATGGAGCACAGTTCCCCGTGGCTCTGCCAGGCCGCTGCATAGCCCTTTCCACAGACAAGGGCGATGTCGTGCTCGACCCCTTCGTCGGGGCCGGAAATTCCGGCGTCGCCGCGCTCGCGCTCAGCCGGCGCTTCATCGGGGTAGATGTCTCGGAAGAGTATCTGGAGACGGCTCGCCGCAAGCTAGAGGCTGCGAAGCACGATCGCGAGAAGTTACCGCTAGCGAAGGTTCCCGAAGCGGTGGAAACTGAAGCGTTTGATCCGCTGGACTAATCGGTATCACCAGCTGCCCACTGTTTCAGAAGGTCATCCAAGTTTCCGCGTAACGCGTATCGGCAGATGTCTCGCGCACCCGACGGGTTCGTAAGGGCGAAACGGCCTCCCCAGGACCTCGACAAATCGACGACCTCCTCGGGCCCTACCACGACATGCAATCGCCGGACGCCGTCCGGTGGGGGAAACTCGATCTCGTAGGCGAAGCTTTGCGTAACACCGGTAGCGACGTAGTTTGGACTAAGCGAGTACTTGCACTCGATAACAATCTCAGTGGTTGCCCCGGCCGCTACCTGCTCGATCCAGATGTCCGGCCTCAATGGGGCTCCGCCCAGATCCTTCGTTAGTGAGAGATAAGGGGAATCCCCCTTTCGATATGCGGCTGGAACCGTTTGAAAAAACGCATGCCACTTTCCCTCATCGGCGGTTAGGCTAAGTGAGGGTCTCCCTCCGTGGGCTGCGGCGAACGGCGCCTTACTTGTCCAAGTCGAGTTCGTCGCCAAGTCACGGAGCCCCCAAGAGATCGTTCCCAGGGTGCCCAGCTCGAAAAGTTGGTGTGCGAATTGGGGTAGGATCGGGCGGAGCGCCAGGAGTTGCGTGACCGCACTGCCTGTCCAGAGCCCGGACAGAAGCTCCGCGATCCGGGCTAGCACGAGCCACACGCCGCCGGACTGACGGCAGGCATCGAGGTCGAAGTCGGAGAGACCGCCTTGTTCATCTGCCGCCGTGGCAACTTCCGGCAGATCCAATGCCGACGAAAAACTACGCCTCTTCAATGGGTCGAGCGGACGGCGGCCGAACTTCGACCAGACTAGTTCTTCCGCCCGTGTGACCGATGAAGCCGTCCACTTTAGAACCCTCGTGTAGCTCGTGTCGTGGGTATAGATGGGCCGTCTCTCGACGTAGCTCTCGCAGGGATACCTCCCAAAAATAGAGATGGTTGACTGCCAGTCGACGTGAGGAGTGGGAGCGTCCACGTAGTGCACCGCCCGCTGAGTCTGCTGGCCGATAAGATCGAGCCACTCGCCGGCGTGTCTTGGAAGGTACCTTGCCAAGCCATCTTGGATATGGAGTAGAACGGCTTCGGCCATACGCGCGCGTACGAGTTCAGGCGCCCATTCCCTGTCGATCTCGAAGTCGCCAGGATGCACCCAGTCGAACAAGGAGCCTGCACCCGCCCAATGGGCCGACAGCGAGAGCACGCCCTCCCACGGGACTGACGCAGCGAAGTCGTCAGAAGCTAGCGGCTTCGCTTGCGAGATCGTGGCCGAAGATGCCGCCGAGAGCATCGAAGAACTGTTCCCTTGTTTCGGGATCAAGCCGGACGAGCTGCTGACCCATATAGAGTACGTAGGCGTCCCCCAAAAGCTGCCGCTCCAGGGCGGTGACGCCCGCATCAGCCGACGACTCTGCCTCGGCGGACACGTATCGGGCCATATCCAGGAAAGGCGCCGGTCCGATCGGCAGAGCGTCAAGGTGCAGCGCGTATGCGGCCTTCAGCAGCTTCGCGACGGGTTCGCGAAGTTTCGGGAGCCTCGCCAACAGGTCCTCGAACGCGTCAGCATCGATGGGAGGGATCGGAACGAGCGCCCACCGCCGGAGCAGAGCCGAACCCATCGGAAACACTCGGCCACGGTCCACGTTGTTGTAGGTCCCAAGCATGCGCCAATCCGTGCCCGCATAGTAGACGCGCTGCTCCTCGTCCTCCTTGACACCACTCTTCTCGCCCTTGGCCCACATCAGGACCATCGACTTCGGCGCTGTACCATCTTCTTCGCTACCAAGGTGAGTCGGCCCAAGGTCCACGCTCTGACCGGCAAGGAATGTGAGGATCGGACCGAGCACTCGGTCGAGGTCGGCCCGGTTCATCTCGTCGATCCAGAAGATCTGATTATTCCGAATCGCCTGCAGTAAGTAGCCCTCGCGGAACACGAGCTGGCCATCCTTCTGAGGATAATATCCTCCGATCAGCATTCGGGCGGTCCAATCGATTTCCGCGGTATAGCAGACGTAACTCGGCGGGCTCTCGAGCCCAAGGAGTGACGGGTCAGCGGCTGCCTCCTCAAGGATTTCGGCCCAGAGGCGCGACTTTGCGGTGCCTGGCGGGCCAACCAGACCGACTGCCTTGGAGCTCGCGACAGCCCTTTGCACGCGGCGGCGGACATCATCGCTGATGACTAGCTCCGTGTCCCTAGCGGCCGCCATCGGAACGAGTTCCTTGGCCGCCCTCGCGGTTGTCGCGTGGCTCATGCTCGGAGAGCGGGGCTGGAGGTCAGACGGAAGCGAGGCCAGGCTGTCATCGAACCTCTCCGCCGAGAATTCGACGGTAAAACCTGAATCGTCCTCAAAGAGAGCATCGACGTCCTCGTCCGACAGCTTGAAGACGCTTTTGAACCGCGCAACGAGGTCCTCATCGGAGGCACCGTCCTCGAAAGCTTCGTGTCGGAGAAGGAATGCTGCGGTGGCCCGCAGCGGTGCCTTACAGCCCAGAAGCTCCGCAATCTTCGCGGATGCATCCTCGGGAATCTTAATAGAGAAGTGCCCGTCCTTTGGCGCCACCTCCAATAGAGCATTCAGGTTTCGCCCTTCATAGAGATGCGTATAGGTGCCCCGGCGCTCGTAGCCTGTGGCCAAGAATTCAATGGTCCCCTCACGCTGACCGAACGGGTTAACATCTGGCAGCGGAGTCCCTGGAGCGATTCGAAAGAAGCGGCGTAGCTCGGGCTCCACGCTCTGGCTTCCGTTCGAATACAGCTCAAACTCGGCGCCTTTTGAAGGTTCCTTGGCCTTGAGCATCAAGAAACCCATCAAAGCAGTGCGCCCGGAGCGCTTGAATGACTGCGAGACGAGGTACCGAAGCGCGGTTACCACAGTGTTCGCGCTCACATAGCGTTTTTCTGGCATCGTTGATGTCGTACTAAGATCCTGGCGACGAACCGCTCATTCAACGAGTCAGTTTGATCCAAAATCGTCAAGCCGTCAATCCCGCGATGGTCGCAGAATTGTCGCAGAAACAGCCCGCAAGGTGCCAAGCGAATTAGCAACATTCGGCCGTGCACCCGAATCACCTGGAGCTCGCCACCAAGGGCAGCCCGCCCTCGGCGCCCGAGAGCGCCGGATGACGGCTAGCCACCATCGCTCCTCATCGGATCGTTGGGAAAAGCGGAGCGGCGGATGTCCTTCACGATGTATTGTCAGTGCCGCCCCTCCTACCCCGGTCCCCGCACCGCCGGTTCCACATCAGGATCGCCCCATTCGTAAGCAGCTTGGAAGTGTCGGCCATCTCATTCTGGTAGCGCCGCTCGGCCTCAATTCGTAAACGCGCTTCACGTCTTCGGCACTCGGCCCCTGCATACGACCCGGCGCCTTCTCGATCATCTTGGCACCGAACGACAAGCCGATGATGGCGAGGGCAGAGGTGTCCGAAGCAATTTTGGCAACGTCCGTAAGACAAATCCAAGCGTTTGCAGCTGAGCCGATGGTCGACATGATATCGGTGCACATGAACCTCAGGGGTGGCGTTGTCGACACGCCCGCGCCTGGTCCCGTATGACGGCGTAGTCGCTCAGCATCTCGGCGAACGCCGAACTCTCCGGTAGCAGACTGAGCTCGTCGGCCGCCCGCGCCTGGAATTCGCGGCTGTACTCCACGACCGGCGGACAGACGGGCACGACGCGCAGTTCAGAACCGCCCGTCGCGCAGGCGGTCAGCAAGCTCGCCGCGATCGCGGGGACGGCGTGCCGCGGCGTCCAGCATCTGGCGCTGCACGTCATTGGCCTTCTCCATGGTTTCGAGACGTTCCGCCAAGCGCCCGGCGCGCTCACCGGCGCGGCGGATCGACAGCAGGAACAGGAGGACGGTGAGGGCGAGCACGCCGTACCGCAGCGCGGCACGGGCCCATGGGCTGGCGGCGATCCAGGCAAGAAGAGAAGCGATCATCGCCGCCCCCGCTTCCAGTCGTCGATGCGGGCGTAGATCGCGACCGCGATTCCCGCAAGCGCCACGGCGATGAAGACCCAGCGCAGCGTGTCGAGGTAGGGCACGAGCGGCAGGACAGCGGACTGCGTCTCGGCCAGGACGTTCTGCGCCACCTCGACGCCGGCCGCGCCCACGGTCGCGACACCGGACGCACCACTACCCTTCAACGTGCGGCTTTCGGCCAGCACCTCGCGCGCGGGCGGCGTCTCCATGGCGAAGGGCGTCTCGCGGACCGGGAATCGTTCGCCCCACATGCGCGCGGGCCCGAGATCGATGTGCATGAAGCCCGAACGCGGATAGAAGCCGAAGCCCTTGAAGCCGACCGCGCGGGCCGCCTCCTCGAAGGCAACCGGGTCATGGTTGGCCATGGCGATGTCGAAGGCGGTGCCATCGAGGTGCTTCGAGCGCGGCGCGCCACCGACGGCGCGGTTGTGCGCCTGGCTGCGGTAGGCCGAGCGGACGATCAGCGGCTTGCCCAGCCGGTCGCGAAGGGCCTGCAGCTTGTCGAGCGCCTCCTCGTTGATACGCAGCGACCCGCTGCCGCGGCAGGCGATCTCGGCGGGCGAGAAGTTCTTCCAGCGCCAGCGAGCTGCCGGCACGTCACGCCAGTGGTTGAAGTAGCTCGTCGTCATGGGTGGTCTCCGGGCACAAAAAAGCCCGCCGGGCGGCGGGCTGGTGGGTCGACGATCGGAGGCGCCGATCAGGGGCCGTTGCCGAACAGCTTCAGCTTGATGGCGATGCCCGCCATCAGGGCGAGCAGGATGCCGGTGGTGATGAGGCGCACCGCCGTCTGGACCGCGGTGCGCCGCACGAAGCGGATGCACTCGATGAGCGAGCGCAGGTCGCGGATGTCGAGAGCGGCGTCCTCGCCGTGGAGCCCTAGCTCATGCAGCGCGCGGCGGGCGCCGGTCTCGGCGGCGCGCTCCAGGAGCGCCTCGAACTCATCGCTCGGCAGGCTGATCATCCCGCCGCCGTCGCGGTTCTGTTCCGTCGCCATGGTTCTTGAGCCGTTGGTCAGATCACCAGCGTCCCGGCGAGCGTGATTGCGATATCGGCGAGTGTGGCGTCGGGGGTCCCGGGCGCGATCACCTCGAGGAGGTCGCCCGGTTCGAGGATGGTCTCGCTCGCGGCGATGAAGACGGCGATGGAGGCGCTCGCCGCGAAGCGGATGGTTCCGATGCTCGCGCCGTTGCGCTGGACATCGAGGTCCGTCTCGGCGGTGGCCACGACCCCGGCCGTCCCTTGGCTGCCGGCAAGATCGACCTTGAGCCGCGTGCGCCGGGCCACGACCGTGCGCAGCAGCACCTCCGAGGCGGCGGGCGCGCCCGCCTTCGCGAAGGCGAAGTCCGCTGGCGGATCGGCCGCGTCCTCCGTCTCGACCACTTCGAGCGCGAACCAGGTGCGCTCCAGGCTCCGGAGTTCGCCCGATGCGCTGACGAAGACCGCAAGCTCGAACCAGTCGCCGGCGACGACCGGGAGGACCGCGCTCGCGATGTTCCGCATCTGATTGCTGTAGCCGCTGTCGCCGCGGACGATGAAGGAGCCGCCGCCGACCACGGCGCCGCCGTTCTTGCGGATCTCGACCAGCTGGCTCGTGGGCGAGGTCTGCCACTCGATGTTGCCGACGAGCCGGACCTTGGTCACACCGGCCGGCACCGTGAGCCGCGTCGCCTGGCCGGCGTCCCACAGCGCGTCGCTGTCGTAGACGGCGCTCTGCCACGGGATCGCGACATAGGCGCCGGTCGTCGAGACGCTGAAGTTGGTGGTCCGCCGCACCAGCGCGCCGCGGAACGGCAGCAGGACACGCTGCAAGATGCCGACCCCTGTGGGTCGCCAAAGCGCGCCATCGAACTGGAGCACGTCGCTGGCGACGGCTGTCCCGACCGAGACGTCGGTGAGGTCATCGAGCGCCCCGGCGCCGCCGCCGACCCCGAAGAGATCGCTGCCATTGCCCTGCACCAGCACTGTCGCGCCGGGCACGATGATGACCTCCGCGCCCGAGCCCGCATACTTGGCACGGACCTCCTGGCCGCCGCTCGTCGCGTTCCGGATCGCGAGCCGGCGATGGTTGGCTGGCAGCGTCAGGACGCGCGCAGCCGTGAGCGTGCCGGTCAGGACGATGAGGCCGTTGCGGTTGGCCTGATCCGCCGTAAGCGTCACGTTGGCGTCGCCCATCGCCAGCGACAGCGCCCGGTTCATGGAATTGTCGAGGGCGTCGACCGCGTCGTTGATCGTGACCTCCTTCTGGTTCTGGGCGGCCGCGACATGGGTGATCGAGAGGTTGGGGCTCGGCATCAGGTGATCTCCAGGGTAACGGCGCGCGGGAAGCCGCGGCCGGCGACCGCGCTCAGCTGATGGACGGCGACGGACAGAGTGGCCGGCACCGCGCCGAAGTCGGCGAGGATGTCGGCGTTGGCGTAGACGACGCTCGGGCTGGTCGAAGCGAGCGTGCGGAGCACTGCGCCGCCGGGGCCATCGAGGATGTCGACCTCGTAAGTTTCGCTCGTCTCGCCGAGCGGCACAGCCCCGGTGCCGTCCTTGAGCTCGCCGCCGATGCGGGTGCGGCGGACCCAGGAGAGCGTGATGTTCGCCGGGCTGCCGCTCGTCACCGCTTTCACGTTCCACGGCGCGTAGGGCTTGAGGTCGCGGCCGCTGTGGCTCTGGATAAATGTCTCGGCGTCCTCGAACAGCGTGCCGAACCCCACCGCCCGCCAGGAACGCGGCAGATCGAGATCGCCGAGCGAGACGACGAGCGTCTCGACGTCATCGGGATCCAAGAGCACGAAGAGCTCGCCCGCCGCATGACCGTCGACGAAGACGTCCGTGCCGCGCCGGCCGCGCAGAAGCCCTCGAAGTGTGTAGGAGCCGTCGGGGTTCAGCGTGACCTCGCGGAACTGAATGATCTCGGGCTCGCCATTGGCCTTGAGGACGAGGGCGGCGTTGGCGCCGTTGACCAGTGCCTCCTGGGTGACGCTCTCCAGGCGATCGCCGCCCGTGGTCATGAAGACGGTGAGGCTGTTCTCCTCGTCCGTGCCGAAGGGAGAGCGGGGCGAACCCAGAGCATTCGCCGTGGCGCCCCATGCGGCCTCGCTCAAGGCCCGCCCGACCTGCGCCCATGCGGAGCCGTCGGCGCTGCGATAGAGGGCAGCGCCCGGCCAGCCGGGACCGCCGAACCCCGCCATCAGATAGTAGATCCGCGAGCCCGCACCGCCCGCATCATCGACATCGCGCAGAAGCGGCAGGTCGGGCAGGATCAGCCGCGTGGCGGCGTTCGCGCCCACCAGCTGGATGGGTTTGCCCGAACCGCCATCGGCGACGACCGAGGAGACGTAGGTGGTGGCCGTCTCCGACACACCTTTGAGCGCCAATGAGAAGTCGGCGCCGACATCGAGCCTGGTGATCCGGGTGCGGAACACCGATCCCGTTGCAAAGATCACATCCACCACGTCCGTCGGGTCGAGGCGCAGCCAGTCGGGCGGCAGCTCGGCCTCATAGGCGCTGCGCTCGATCCAGGCGCTGTAGAGGGTCTTGGCCGCGATGCGCTTGGCCGTGGTGGCGTCGATGGCGAGCGCCAGCTCGAGGCTCGCCTGGTTGCGCGAGTGCATGGTCGCGAGCGGCAGCGAGGCGCGCTTTTCGCTCTGCGTGCCCTGCTGGTAGTCAGCGTCGCGGTCCATGTAGACGACGCTGACGCGCTCGGGCAGCTCCACCTCCTGGGTGCGGCGCTCGCGCCAGCTCGCGCCGGTGCGCTCGTCGAGCGGCACCAGGAACTCGGCGCCGATGGTGGCGGCCGGCGCCCGCCCACGGGTGCGGAAGCGCAAGGTGTCGTCGCTCTCCGCCGCATCGAAGAAGTAGGCCTGCGCCAGCGGCTCGATGGCGCCGCGCACGGTCGTCTGCCGGCCGATGACATAGCCGGGCACGGACGGCGTGAGCTCGGCCACGTCGATGTCGGCGAGGCCGAGGCCGGCACGCGCGCAGAGGTCGGCGACGATGGCCGACAGCGCCTCGCCCTCGCCGCCGCCGCGGTTGAGGAAGAGCCGCGCCCAGCCGTTGGTGCCGCGCACGAGATGGGTGTCGGTCACCGCATCGTAGACCTGGGCGCCCTGCTCGCTCCCCGCATTGGGCCAGAGCTCGTTGAGCACGATGGCACCGGTGGCGGTGTCGAGCTGCACGACCCGCGTCGAGCGCATCAAGGTCCAGCGCTGCCCCTTGAGCCGGCTCTGGCCGAAGAACGGTCCCTCGTAGTTGATCTGGCTCGGGACGGCGGTCTTCCAGACGATCCCGGCATCCGCCCGCCATTTGATCGTGTAGATCGTCCCCGCCGAGCCGCCATTCGACATGCGGACCTGGAAGATCACGCTGTCGTCGGTGGCGTCGTAGGTGAGACCGCCTGCCGTACCGTAGACCCCGGTCGCGCCGGCTTCGATCTCGGCCGGGCTGAAGGTCGCCAGCTTCTCGAAGGTGACGCCGAGGGATTGCGCCGTAAGGGAATCATAATGGGCGAGCGCCGAGACCCGGATGCGGTAGAGGCCGAGGCTCGTATGGTTGGTGCTCGTGCCGCTGCCGAGCAGCCAGCCCTCGCCGAAGCCTTCGCCGACCACGCCGCCGATGACGCCCCGCACGCGCGGTTCGGTCACGGTCTGGCCGGCACCCCACACGTAGCTCATGGTATCGGCGCGCAGGAGGCCGATGTCGTCGAAGAGCGAGCCCGTGAGCAGGAAGTCGACGCGGCCGGAGGGGCCATAGGCCGAGACCATGCCGAGCCAACTCGTCGCGACGAAGCGAGTGGTCGTGTTGGAGAGCCCGGTGCTGGTGAACCCGAAACGGCCCACCTCCTTCAAGGCGTTCGGCTCGACCCGGATGATCGGGCGGGAGTTGCCGCTACCGACCGTCATGTAGAGGTGGCCGTCCTCGCCGCAGAACAGCGTGCTTGGGAAGTTGTTGGGCGTGACGCTGGTCACGTCCGTCATCCGTGCCTGGCGGTCCTCCTTCATGGTGCGAAGGCTGAAGCGGCGGATGCCGGCGGCGGATGCGTCGCTGCTGCTGCGCAGGAAGTAGCCGTAGCCGCGGCGCCAGTCGACCGCGAGGTCGCTGATCTGGTAGGAGTCGAAGTAGCCGCCTTCGCCCGAGGTGATGAAGTCGAGGAGCTGGTAGGGCTGTTCAGCAGCGCTGCGATAGGTGATCTCGGCAGTGATGTTGGGGATGCGGTTGCCGTAGTCGGCGAGCGCCAGGTCCTCGAACACGATCACGCAGAGCCCGCGGTGAGCCGGCGCGCGCCCGGCGCCCACATGGGCCTCGATCAGCGGGTCCGGCAGCTGGGTCTCGTTGCCCGGATAGAAGCGGAACCGCAAATTGGGCTTGGCGACGTCCGGGCTCGACCCGGTCTTGTCGTAGATGAGCTTGCCGTCGGCCCAGATGCGGAGCACGTCCTCCGCCGGCCCCTCGCCGAAGCTCAGCGCGAAGGACGCGAAGTAGGAGTAGGTGATCGAGGTCTGGGTGCTGCGCCCGCCACCCTTGCCGCCCGACCGGGTACGGGTCACGTTCTGCTGCTCGCGGATCCCGGACGACCAGATCATGTTGCCGGCCATGCGCAGGGTGCCGTAGCCGATGGGGATGGACGCCCCATAGGCGGAGGACGACACGGTGAGATCGCCGAGCCGCGGGCCCTCGGTGGTGACGTTCTGGCCCTTGGCCGGAAAGAGCAGGCTGCCGACCACCGATCCCACCAGCCAGCCGGCCTGCCAACCGACACCGATGGCGGAGCCGAGCGCGGCCCCGCCCACTGCAACGAGGATGGCCATCTTCGGAGATCAGACGTCAGAAACCGGAGGGCGGAAGCGGAAGGCGAACTTGATCTTGGCGAGCCACTCGCCGGCATAGGGCTCCTCGATCACCTTGCGGCGGAGCGCATGGGCATGGATGAGATGCGCATGCCCCAGCCGCTCGCTCAGGAAGCCGCAGTGACAGGGATAGGCCTGGTCGGCGAAGACGAGAATGTCGCCGGGCTTGGCATCCGGAATGGCGACGCCATTCATGTTGGTGCGGAAATGCTCGACGAAGCCCTGGCCCTGGGCGCGACGGCCATAGGCGGTGTGGTCGTAGTTCGAGAGCTCGAGGGCGCGCGCGACCTGCACCACGAGCCCGACGCAGTCGATGCCGGCGCGGCTCCGCCCCTGGTGCCGCCAGGGCACGCCGAGCCAGCTCCGCGCCTCCGCAACGATGCGCTCGGGCGTGATGGTCTCAGCGGGCATCGGGGTAGCTCATCATGGCGTCCTGCCCCGGCACGTAAGGCTCGCCGCGGAAGTTGAGGACGTTGGCGAAGCGATCGATGCAGGTGTCGAGGCGCTTGTCGCAGCCCGGGTGGATGCGGAAGAGATCACCGATCTCGATCGCGTAGCCCATGGGCAGGAAGAGCTCGATCTGGCCAGTCGGCTGCGACCAGGTCTTGACCTCGATCGAGCGGCCCGCGTTGGCCCCGCTCTCCCAGGTGAGCACGCCGCCAGCGAACCAGCCGTCGACCGCACGCGGCTCGTCGATCGCGGCGGTGAAGATGGCGCGGTCGACGACACTCATGACGACGCCGGCGCGGCTCCAGGCCTCCATCGCTTCGAACACGGCGCTGCCGTCCGCTGTCTGCTCGCCGACGGTCGTGTCATAGACGGGCTGATCTGGCGCGGTCGTGCCGGCGACGACGCAAGCATAGATGCGGTTCTCGTAGACCTCCGAGCCGCTGCCCGACCCGGTTGCGACGCGCACGTGATTGCCCAGCGCATAGGCGGTCTCGCGGGCGACCACCGGCGGGTGGATCGGCACCTTGCAGCGGTGGTCGCCGAGGTCGGCCCGGCATTCCGGGCTGTAGAGCTCGCCGATGCGCTGGGAGAGCGCTTGGCTCAGCCCACGCAGTTCGGTGCGGAAGACGCCCTGCTCGGTCAGCACCACCTCGCCGAACCAACCGCGGCGCATGCGAAGCGCCCCCATCGACGGATCGGCCCAGTTGACCAGGAAGATCCGCACCTCGGCCTGATCGAAGAGCCCCGCGCGCAGCTCCTCCTCGGTGATTGACGCGCTGTCGAAGACGCCCTCGACGTCGAGATTGTCAACGCTCAGGCTCGCATCGTTGGCGATGGCCGTGCGCGAATAGCCGGAACTCGCCTTGTAGACCTTGCCTTCGAACGACAGATCGCGGTCGTGGTCGGTGAAGAAGAACTCCTTGCCGTCAACGCGCGAGATGCGCCAGCAGGTGGCGAGCGTCGTCACCGGTCCGGCGAGATGCGCCGCGAGGGCTGCCGAAGTCGATTTCATGGTCTGATCTCCAGCACTGGGATCTGGCCCCAACTGCCGAGCTGATAGGTTTCGATCGTGAGGTCCATCTGATCGCTGTCGAAGCGGACGGGCACGTCGAACTCGAAGTCCGCCGTCACCTGGACGCCGGATGCGGGGGCTACGTTGAAGGTCACGAGCCCGGTCGCCGTGTTGACGCTCCAGCCAGAGCCCGCCTCGGCGCCGTCAAGGGTGATCTTCACCGTTCCGGGAACGGGCTTGGTGATGACCCGTGTCTCGACCTCGCCGCCGCTCGCGTAGGTCTTCACGAGCTGGAACGTCTTGGTCACGCCGTCGCCTTGCCCGATCAGCTGGGCCAGCGCCTGATAGTCGGTCCAGTCCTTGAAGCGGAAACCGTAGGCACGCCCGCGCCGCGCGCGAAAGAAGGCGATGAGTGCGGCCACCTGATCGCGTTTCTTCAGGCCGTGCGCCACGTTCCATTTGCCCCGCGCGGCGGCCCAGTTGGCGTTGCGCCGCTCGTGTCCCGAAACCGTTGTCACCACGGTGGTCGAGTAGCCAGGGCCGCCGGACGCCCCGTAGGAGATGTCCGGCGGGAACTGAACTTCGTGAAAGCCGCTCATCTGTCGATCCGTCAGAGATTACGCCGCGCCCGCTCCATGGCGCGGGCGGCGTCGGCGGCGATCTGCCCTTGGGCGTAGCGAAAGCTACCCGCGTCCGGGGTGGAGATGTTCATCACCACGTTGACCGGTGGCCGGGTTTCGCGTGCGGCGCCGATCGCGGCGAGCTGAGCCCGTGACAGCACCATCTCACCGCGCTGCAGGATCGCGGGCACCTCGTCGGCACGAAGCCCCGCGAGACCGCCGTCGTGGAAGCGCGGCGCACCCGCAAAAGCGAATGCCGGGACGAGCCGCTGCTGAGCGGGCCCCCCGGCGACGCCGCCTTGATGGAAGATGCCGGCAAACAGCCCGCCTCCGCCGCCGAACAAGCCGCCGAGCAGTCCGCCGCTGCCTCCGCCAAGTGCATTGGCTAGAGGCCCGAGGATCGCGGAACGAACCGCGATGCGGGTGATGTCGGCGAGGATGCTGTCGGCGAGCGCCTTGAAGTCGATCTTGCCGCCGGTCACGAAGCTGGCGATGGCGTCCTCGGCGCTGCGA
>Ga0207874_1001980_pt1 | contig 20963 bp, 18 predicted proteins | sample HigsolmetaAR201D_FD_184833 | JGI IMG/M metagenome (GOLD analysis project Ga0207874, IMG submission 184833) | Ionic liquid and high solid enriched microbial communities from the Joint BioEnergy Institute, USA - AR20-1-D (SPAdes) (version 2) ...
GCGCCCAAGCAAGCCATCGCAGCCAACATCCACTACGGTATCTCGTCTCTCAAAAATCAGGGACGGATCGCCAAAGATAGCCCATGGGCGCGCGAAACGCTCCAATCGCTTAGCACATTCATCGAATCTGGAGGAATCTCGGAATTCCCTGCCATAACAGCACAGCCGTCCGGCGCGCTCGAAGCCGAGATTGCGAGCATCGTCGCGATTGCGCTGCGATAGCCAGAATCGAGGAGGAGACCATGTCGACATTCAACCGAACCGCTATCGTCGTATCTGCCATTGCCTGCTTGGCTGGAACTCTCGCCGCGGAGAGCTACAGTCCGCTCTTCGCCCCGGGCTCGACTCACCGCGAAGTATGGGTCTGCGCGGACCAGTACAATCGGCCGATACCGTATGCATACTTTACGGTTGCGACGGGGTACTACGCCTATACAAACGCACACTACCACGAGGATCCGTGGCACGTATTTTCAACCGCAACGCCGTATGCAGGATACGCTGGCTCTAGCGGCGAATTCGGATTCGACCTTACAACGACGCTCGTAGCCCAGGCGGAGTTCCTCCTCATGTCATGCTCCAACGAGTTCGGGACTGTGTATGCCGTTGCGGATTTCGCAGTGGGGTACAATGACCTCTACTACACCCATCATGACGGAATCTGGCACAAGATTGGTGGTACCGACACCGGCAAGGACACGGGCCACGGGACCACGGACTACAACCGCTACCTGAGAACCGACGCCGCCTTCGGCATCTATTACGCGACACTTGCTTACTTGGCTGCCACTGGCCAGCAGAAAGTCTGCACGAACGACATGGCGCTCTGGCTGGGCGGCAAGTTCGACATTAACGCCCTGAAAGGGGCGCCGTGGCGATCACCGCATGCAGCCCACGACCGTGGGACAGCCGTCGACGTAGCCGGCCCGGGGAGCGGCCAATGTTCCGTTAGCTACCAAGTCAATCCCAATATATTCAAGCAGTACTGTGTTGCCAACGGCGCATTGGAACCGAACTCGGTGGCGCATAGCGATCACGCTCACTGTAACTGGGCCAACCCCGCGACTTATCCTCATTAGGAGGACCGATGAGCGGAATCATACGGGTTTCAACATCTGCGGCCGCCCTGATCGTGGCGGCCGCGCTGGTTCTGGCACAGGGACGCTCGCGACGTATTCCCACTTGGCCCGAAGATGGCCGTATTCCCCCGGGGATGGAACGCCAGTATGCGTTTATGGCGCCTGGCGGAGACGCCCTGATCCTGCTCATGCCTGGCTCAAAGGAACCGAAACGCGTCCCGCTCAACAACCAGATGATTCCTGTGGCGCGAAGCAAGGTCGTGCGCACGCCTGCCAACGAGTATCAGTACTCGTACGAGGTTTGTAACGCCGAAGCGGCGAAGGATCCGATCGAGGTTTTCGGAATCCCCGTTCCGCTCGGTCGATCGAGGCTGTGCATGTCCCACCGTTCTGAGACCGGCGCCGCCTGGATCGGGCCGTGCTACCAAAAGCCACCGGAGATACTGTGGCGGCCCCGCACGAGTTACGAACCCTGGCTGACGACCGATCCGGCGTCGGCAATTGCGCCGGGTCGATGTCTGGGGGGATTTACGATCGCCTCGGATCTGCTGCCGGGCATCAAGGCTGGCGTTTTCGCGATGCTCGCCGCCCGCTTCGCTCCGGACCTGTTGGAGTGGCCCGAGGAGGTTCTCGACCAGGTTGGCTCTTACGCGGAGCGCTCCTGGTTCGAACGCTACACACCGGTGATTGCGCCGACCTTCTTGCCGGATCAGCCGCCGGCCGAGATTGCCGCGCAGCTGGCGAAGCAGATTCGGGAATTCGCCGATCCGCAGTCGCCGTTCGTGAGGGAGTTGCTTGCCGCGCTTCAAACAGCGCCCCCGCTCCGCATAAGCGCCAGGCCGTCGGGGCCGTTCGAGGCAGAGCTGCTCGAGGCCTGCACGCTCGCGCTCAACCGTTAAGCAGGACGTTCGCTCCCTTCGCTAAACCTGGCCTGAGCCAGCCTCCATGGTACAAAGGAAGTGTCGAGGAATCCTACCTCCAGTGCAGAATCCCTGGAAAACCCTCAGCAGCCGCATCGCCTATGAGAATCCGTGGATCCGGGTTCGTGAAGACCGGGTTCTCCGCCCGGATGGTGAACCCGGCCTGTACGGCGTGATCGAGCTGCGGCCCTCGGTGGCCATTGTGGCCCTGAATGAGCACAAACAGGTCGCGTTGGTGGGCCAATGGCGGTACCCGCTCGATCGGTATACGTGGGAGATACCGCGAGGAGCTTCGCGAGACGGCGAATCCGATATACTGCAGGCCGCCCGGCGGGAACTGCGGGAGGAGACGGGAATCGAGGCGCGTACGTGGCGAAGCCTGGGAGCCATCGACCTGTGCAACGGCGTGATGCGAAGCACCGAACATCTCTTCCTCGCAACGGATCTGACTCTCCTCGACGCGCAGCCGGATCCCGAAGAAGACCTTTTGCTGCGCTGGGTCAGCTTCGACGAAGCGTTCCGTATGGTGATGGAAAACGAGCTGCGGGAAGCAAGCAGCGCAGCCGCTATCCTGAAAACCCGAAGCCTCCTCTCGTAGCAGTTGCGGCCGCTGCGGCGTCTCCTTTCTAGAGGAGAACCATGCCTTCGTATCAACAGGACACGCCAATCGGCCAGGAGGAAGTGTCAATCGATAAGCCGATCGACAGCGTTCCGGAGGCAAACCGTGAACCTCGGCCGGTTCTGCTCCGGGCGACGCGCCTTATCGGCGATCGCGTCCGCAGCAGAACCGGAGAAGATCTCGGAACAATCAAGGACCTGGTCGTTGACATCAACACTGGCTATATCAGCTATGCGGTGGTCTCCTTCGGAGGAGTCCTCGGACTCAGAGACAAATTATTCGCCGTACCCTGGGACCGGCTGGATGTCGACACCGTCAACGAAGAATTCATCGTGAACGTAGAGCGCCGAACGCTCGAAGCCGCTCCCGGTTTCGACAAGCATCATTGGCCGGATCTGCGGACCGTCGAGTGGGAGGGGGAGATTGGCAGCCGGCACACCATCGTTGGCCTCTCGCAACCCGACCCGGAGGAAGCGGGCCGCCTGACTTATGGCAGCGAAGGCTCCGAGACAGCCGGAACCGGAAATCCTCCCGATCGGAACAAGCGCCGGTACTGACGCCCGCGCCTTCCTGTCAGCCTGTTCACCGCTCTGTAACCTCGGCATTGCCGGAATGTAATCGAAATCTCGTACTCTAGAACTGATGGGATTGACTCGATTCGTTACCGGTATTCTCCTGTCGCTGGCAATGTTGCAGGCGCAGCAGAGGACCGGCGCCATTGGCGGCACGGTCACCGATCAGACAGGCGCAGCGATAGAGAGCGCCGCGATCAGAGTCCGGAACATTCATACAGGGCTGGAGCGGCAAGTGCTGTCGGATAAGGACGGCTCCTACTTGTTCCCGCTCCTGCCGGTCGGCGCCTATTCGATCACTGCTTCAAAGGATAGGTTTCAGGATCTGGTACGCGAAGGGATTCTGGTGAATGTCAACGAACAGGCGCGAGTCGATCTCACCCTTGTCGTAGCCGGAGGCGAGCAGTCCGTCCGAGTGGTGGCCGACGCCCCGCAGGTGAATACCTCGGACGCCACCAACGGCGCTGTTTTGCAATCTCAGGCCATCCAGAGTCTCCCGTTGAACGGCCGGAACTACACGGAACTCGGGACGCTGTTGCCGGGCGTCGTCGCCACTCCCGCCCGCTTCGCCTCGCAGAGCGCTGCCGCCACAAATGCTTTCAGCATCAACGGGCAGCGAACTCAATCGAATAACTTCCTGCTCGACGGCGTGTCGAACAACGACACAATGTTCAATGGCTACTCGCTGGTTCCGCCGCCTGATGCTTTGCAGCAGTTCAAGATTCTGACGAGTAACTTCAGCGCCGAATACGGCACGAACAGCGGCAGCGTGGTAAACGTCATCACGCGCTCCGGGACAAACCAGGTTCACGGCAGCGCCTGGAACTACCTGCGCAACGACGTCGTGGACGCCCGGAACTTCTTCTCGACGAGCAAGCCGCCGCTCCGTCAGAACCAGTTCGGTGCGACCTTTGGCGCCCCGGTACTCACGAATCGTACTTTTATCTTCGGCTACTACGAGGGACTGCGCGCGCGAGTCGGCACGGTTCAGAACGTCGTCGTCTTAACGGACGCACAGCGCAGCGGCCATCTCGCCGGCGCTTCGCCCGCGTTCGTCGACCCGCTCTCCGGCAAGCCCTTCCCCAACAACGTAATTCCCGATTCGCGGGTCAGTCCTGTTTCTCGTGCTCTTCTCGATCGCTACGTTCCACTCCCGAACGCACCCGGGAACCGGTTCAACCGGGCGCCGTCGGTTTCTACGGATTCGGATCAATACGGCATCCGCGGCGATCATCTCGTAAGCAGCCGGAATACTCTCTTTCTCCGCTATTCGTATTCAAGAAACGACACCAGCAATCCGCTCGGCGCTGGTGATTTTTCACCGCAGGGATCGAGCTCCATTGGCCACTTCCATCAAGCGGTGGTCTCCGACACGCACGTCTTCTCGCCAAACGTGATCAACGAAGCGAGCATCTCGTTCCTGCGGCTGTACAGCCGTCCCGCTACCTGGAGCGGGGTTGATCTGGCCGATCTGGGCTTCCAATACCCGGGAACCGAGCCGAGCGCGCAAGGGCTGCCCATTGTGTCGCTAAGCGGTCTCTTTTCGGTGGGCGATGTCGCACAGAGCTGGACTAAGCTGGCGCGGAACACTTACCAGGTCTTTGATAACCTGACCTGGATTCGCGGACGTCACAGCGTAAAAACCGGACTTGATATCCGGCAGCAGCAGATCTTCCTGGTGTTTCCAAACCGTCCGAACGGAGATTTCAGCTTTAATGGCGCACGCAGCGGAAATACGATCGCAGACTTTCTGCTGGGCCTGCCGGCTCAGTTCCGGCAGGGCGGCGGTGATCCTTCGAAGCATTTCATCGGGCACCAGCTCGGCTTCTACGTGCAGGATGACTTCCGGGTAACGCGAAGGCTGACGCTGAACTTCGGACTGCGCTACGAACTCGGCCTTCCCTATTACGACAAACAGGACCGTTTGGCCTCGTTCCAGCCGGGCGCGAAATCGATCGTGCGGCCCAACGCCCCCGAGAATCTGCTGTTTCCTGGCGATCCGGGCGTTCCGCGCGGCACCATCCGGACAGACCGCAACAACTTCGCACCGCGCTTCGGATTTGCCTACGATTTGACCGGCGACGGCCGCACCAGCGTCCGCGGCGGCTACGGAATCTTCTTCGATAGCGTGCCGGGTCTCGGCGTTTTTCAAAACATCAACGTGCCGCCCTTCAACCGGTTCGTGCAGATCGACACACCCGCTTCGCTGGCGAACCCCTACGCGGGTCTACCCACGAATCCACAAACCGACCCGTCGCTTGAATTTCCCTGCCCCTGCCTCGTCATCGGCTTTTCACCCGATTTCGTCAGCCCCTATGCGCAGCATTTCAATTTCGGGGTGCAGCGGCAGATCGCCCGGGATTTGGTTGCGGAAATCGGCTACGTGGGCTCGATCGGCCTGAAATTTCCGGGATATCTGGAAGTAAATCCGGCGATACCCGGTCCGGGCGCCACACGCGAGAACACGCAGAGCCGGCGCATTTACGAAAACTACAACCTTGTGCGCCCGACGTTCAGCCGGTTCAACTCGAACTATCATTCCCTGCAGGCCCGCCTCGAAAAGCGGTTCAGCGGCGGCCTGGGATTCCTCACCTCATACACCTGGTCGAAAGCCATCGACTTTCAGTCTTCCCTCAATTTCAGTGGCGAAAACCGGCCGCAGGATGCTTTCAGCTTGTCCGACGTCCGCGGCCTCGCAGCCTTCGACACCCGTCACCGGTTCGTCACCAGCTTCAGCTACGACCTGCCGTTGCTTCGAAACGCCGCCACCCCTGTCAGGCTCGCTTTCGGCGGCTGGAGGCTAAGCGGAATCATTTCCGCTCAAAGCGGCAATCCGCTCACCGTCAATGAACCCGTCGACCGCAGCCTGCGGGGCCTCGGCGCAGACCGTCCCGATCAGGTGAAGAACCCGAACAACGGGCCGAAGACCCCCGAAGAATGGTTCGACACCTCCGCGTTTGTCCGCCTTCCCGACGCCCCGGGAGGACAACGTTCCGGTACGGCCGGACGCAACACGGTCATCGGGCCCGGGCTCCTCCAGACGGACCTGTCCGTAGTGAAGGCGTTTCCGCTGGCAGAGCGGCACGTTCTTGATCTCCGCTGCGAGTTGTTTAACGCACTCAACCGGACCAACTTCCTCAACCCCGTGACGAATATCGGGAACCCGCAGACGTTCGGCGTGATTCAGAGCGCCCGCGCGGCGCGCATCATTCAATTTGCGCTGAAGTACAGCTTCTAGGAAGCGCGAAAGGCTTCGAGAGTCCAGGCAGACTCTTCATCGCGGAAGGAGTGCTTCAAAATGTAGACGTTGCCGTCGCTCGCCTGCACTCGGAACCAGGTGTCGTCGGGGCTGTACCACTGATCGAGCACTTCCTCCACATCCAGGACCTGTTCGCCCAGGTAAAAGCGGAGCGGCCGCTCATCGGCTTTGTAGCCGGAGTACGTTTCGACCTTGATCCTCATGGCTCGGGCTGAAAATCCCGTCCAGGAGTGTGACGCCGCTAGAGCGACTTTAGAATCGCAAGGCATTCAAGCATGGCGCGGCCGTTGTGATACCCTGCCTTCCAGTTGTGGCCTTTATCTCCGATTGCCCGCCCGTCCGGCGTTACGGTCGCATGCCACTCACCGACTTTCCAATCCGTCTGGTACTTGTCGACAAAATCAAGTGTCTTTTCAAACACCTCCCAGTAGCTGGTGTCGCGAGTTAGCTTGTACATCGTCATGGCGCTCACAAGGGCTTCCGACTGAACCCACCAGACCTTCGCCCGCCGGTCCGCCGGCTTTAAGAACGGCCCTGAGTCATAAAAGCCGCCCTTCTCTTCGTCGTAGCCGTACTTCCTGGAGTACGCAAAGACTGCCTTGTGCAGGTCCATCAACGGATGAACCGGAACACCGACCACCTCCGACGCCTCTACCAGCAGCCAGATGTTTTCAATGTCGTGGCCGTAGGAAACCCGGGCATATGGATCTTCGAGACGCGGCTTCCAATCGCGGTCATACTTATCCGTGCAAGCCGCGATGTTCTTCCGAACGACCGAGTTGCTCTCGATGGTCATCAGCTCCAGCAGGCGTTCCCGGGCGAGAGGCAGTTTGCTTGCACGGTAGTAGGTAGTCATTGCCTCCATCAGGTGCAGGTGAGTATTCATGAGCTTCATCGAAGGCTCACCGCCGCCCATGTAGGTTTGCTCGCCCGGAGGAGGCGTCTTCCAGTCCCGGCTGAAGAATTCGATATAGCCGCCGTATTGGGAATCGTGGGCCTTCTCCTCCAAGACCCTGAAGATTCGATTCGCGAAGTCCAGCACGTCGGACCGCTTGCTTGCCATCGCATACTCGGACACGGCGTAAAGCCCAAACGCCTGCCCGTACATATGCTTGCCCTGCTTCAGCTTCTCCTTACCGGTGGCGTCGACTTCCCAGAAGAAACCGCCGTGCTCCTTGTCCCACATCTGATCGCGCAGGAAGCGGTAGCCCACCTCGGCAGCCTCCAGCATCTCCTTCGGCTGGTAACCTTCCCGGGCGAGACGCGAGAACAGCCATACCATCCGGGCCTGAACAACGATCGCTTTCGTCCCGTTCTTACGTTCTCCGTTGGGCCCGAAATGCATGTGGTATCCGCCATTCTCTCGGTCAAGCGACCGGGGATACCAAAAGCGCACAATGTTCTCGCGAAGGTTCTTCTCGAGTCTTGGAATGTACGATTTGGGATCGGGCGGCGGCGCGGCAGCCAGTACTGGCAGCATCGACAGGATGATGGCAAACCTCATACTCTGTCGATGCTATGCAAAAAACCGCGCCGCTACAAGGTGGCTTTAAACCGATACGGACGACGCCGACTGGGATCGAGCGAGCGCCTGATCGAGGTCCCACAGCAAGTCTTCGACATCCTCCAGTCCAATCGAGAGCCGGACGAGATCCGGAGTGACGCCGGCAGCAAGCTGCTCCTCGCTGCTCAGTTGCTGATGGGTCGTGGACGACGGGTGAATTACCAAACTCCGGGCGTCACCGACGTTCGCCAGATGAGAGAAGATCTGCAAGCTATCGATGAACCTTCGCCCAGCCTCATAGCCGCCCTTGATGCCAAACGAAAAGACTGCACCGGCGCCTGCGGGCATGTACTTCTGCGCCAGAGAGTAATAGGGGCTTGACGGCAGGCCTGGGTATTTCACCCAGCTCACCAGCTCATGATTCTCCAGATGCTTCGCCACGGCAAGGGCATTGGCGACATGGCGCTCCATGCGCATGCTGAGCGTTTCGACTCCCTGCAAGAAGAGGAATGCATTGAAGGGGCTGAGGCAGGGTCCCATATCCCGAAGACCCTCGACCCGGGCTCGAATGATAAAGGCGAGCTGGCCGAAGGTATCCCAGAACTTCATTCCGTGATAGGCCCGCGATGGCTCCGTCAGTTGAGGAAACTTGCCGTTCCCCCAATTGAACTTTCCGGAATCGACAATAATGCCGCCGATGCTGGTGCCATGGCCCCCCATAAATTTCGTCATGGAGTGGAGCACGATGTCGGCGCCCCAGTCGATCGGGCGGCAGAGATACGGCGTGGCGAATGTGTTATCCACTACAAGCGGAAGCCCGTGATCGTGCGCGATTTTGGCAACCGCTTCAATGTCCAGGATGTTCCCTCGCGGATTGCTGATCGTCTCGGCATAAATGCACTTCGTCTTCGGCGTAATGGCCTTGCGGAAGTTATCCGGATCGTCAGGATCGACGAACTTGGTCTGAATCCCCAGCTTACGGAAGCTGACATCGAACTGAGTATAAGTTCCGCCGTAGAGAGTACTCGAGGCGACCATCTCATCGCCCGATTCCATCAGGCTCGTCAGGGCAATGAACTGCGCCGCCTGTCCGCTGGCCAGCGCCAGCCCGGCAGCTCCATTCTCCAGTGACGCAACCCGCTGCTCGAGCACATCCGTCGTCGGATTCATGATCCGCGTATAGATGTTTCCAAACTTCTGCAACGCGAACAGAGCAGCTGCGTGATCGGAATTCTCAAAGACAAACGAAGTCGATTGATAGATTGGAACTGCGCGTGCGCCCGTCGTCGGATCCGGGTCATACCCCGCGTGAAGTGCCCGGGTGTTGAAGCCGAGGGGGCGTTCAATTTTACTGGTCTTGGCCATAGCAATAGCGTAATCGCCAGGGGTCTGAGGCCGCAAGTAGCTGAGCGCTGAAAGTTGTTGCTGGTGAACTGTTTACGAAGGAACAAGGAGCGGCCGGACGCTAGAGCGCACCCGGCCGTGAAAGAGCGGGCCTATCGCTTATACCCGATCTTTCGCAGCAGCGAGTGACGGGCCTGCGTATCCTGCTCCGTCTCGACGCCTTTCGGAGCCGATCCGTCGATGACACCAAGGACACCCCGTCCCTGCGCGGTCTCGGCGATGATAACCTCGACGGGGTTGGCCGTAGCGCAATAGATGTTGCATACCTCCGGCACTTCCTTGATCCGGCTCAGGATGTTGATCGGGTAGCCCTCCTTCAACGCCACAACGAACGTGTGCCCGGCGCCGATCGAAATTGCGTTCCGGGTAGCGAGGGCTTTCAAGTCATCATCATTCCCGTCAACCCGCGTCAGGCAGGGTCCGGAAGCTTCGTTGAAAGCGATGCCGAATTTCATCTGCGGCACCGTGTTCACGATTGCCTCATAGAGATCCTCCACTGTCTTAATGAAGTGAGATTGGCCGAGGATTATATTGCCGTTCTCGGGGATCTCGACTCGTACGCTCTTCAGTTCCACGCCTACTCCTTTGCGCGGCCGAAACGCCGCGAATATGATTTACCATGGCGGCGGTGAAGGCTTCGACGAAGGGCTGACCTTCCAGCATCAGATTCTCCCGGGTCATATAGTCCACTTCAATATCCGGCCGAACTCCAATGTTCTCAACATATGGAGCGGTCGGATACTCCCCGGTAGCGATCGGATTTTTGCGGTTCATTAAAGAAGCCGTAACGCTGGCTACCCCTTCGGTGTAGCTGGTAGCGTCTAGCGTCAGCACCGAGCCGCCTGCGCCCATTGTCCGCCAACCGAAGAGGATACCGCGGTTGTTATCCTGGATGACCGCCGGGAAGAAGTCCGCGGCTGAGGCAGAAAACTCATCGATGAGGACCATCAGAGGTTTGTCATAGGCTGCGATGGAGCCGTCGGCGTCTCTGACCGGCAGCAAGTCAAGCTCTCCGGACGAGTTCAGCGAGAGCGGTCCTGTCCGGCCGCGATACTCGCTGTTTGCCGTACGCACATCTTGCAAGCGCGCTCCCAAAAGGTCCACAACGTGTTTTGGAGCGCCAGTCACTTTGCAATTTCATACGACGCAGAGAAGGCTGCAACCCAGTTTGACGTGGCCCGAATCTCGAAACCAAGGGTGCGGAACTGGTAGGGGATCACTCGCTGCAGCAGCGCCTCACAATAGGACAGAATTCCGCCCGGATTCCGCATCACGTCTAGGATCAGCCCGTCAGTGTTCTCCCGCATGAAGGCGATCTCCTCATCGAACTGCCGGAGAGCTGCGGTCGCGCCAATCTCCGGTTCAAATGTGGGAATTCGGATGTAGCCAATCCGCAAGCCATCCGCCTCGTAAACCCCGCTGAAAAATGCATCCGAGGGAAACAGCCCAAGCCGCAGCTCGAAGTTTTCCGGTAGCCGGAATATCGGGAAGATGTCGCCTAAGCCCGCCACGCCGCGATATTCCTTATCCCGAATCTTTAACTTGAGAAACGGCGCAACGGGAAGCATGTAATCCGGCAGATCATCGGCCACCTTCGAAACCTCGTCGAGTGCGCTCGTGCGAGGCATATCTGGAAGAGGGCCCACTTTGGGCTGTTCGCCGATCGTCTGCCACGGGATCTCGTACGTCTCGAGGTCTCCGGTGGCTCGCCGGATCACGACCGTTGCTGTTTCGCCGATCTTGTCCGCACTGGGAATGTGGGAGCCGCTACGACTGACAATGCGATTCGCAGCCGCACGGGCCGTGCTGCGCGGATTCCCGGACATCGAATAGACCGAATAGTGCCGAATCCACTCCTCTACCTCCACACCATCCACGGAGACGAGCTCGTCTCCCACTTCGAACGGATACAGCCTGGCCGGCAACAAAAATGGATGGATCCACTCAATCAGGACTTTGCCATCGTAGATGTCCACGTCAAAGGGAAGCTGGGCGACCAACGTCGAAGGGAACGAAAGGGCCACATGTGCATCATTCAGCTTCGACACATACTCGATGAGCAACTCTTTGAACTCCTCATCGGTTTTGGTTGCCGCCGCCCGTTCCAGCCATGGCTGGGCTTGAGCGAGGTCAAACCCTTGCGTATCCCTCTTCCACTCGTAGGGTGCGTAGTGCTTCCAGAACAGGGCTATCAACTGGGACATGTCAGAGACTTTCTGGTCCCTGCTAAGTTGACCGAAGACGGGGAGACAACTTGTAACTAGCAGTACTACAACAGCACGCGCATTCATTCGTCACCAATCCCTTCTTAGGCAGAAATAATGACGACGTTATTACAGGCGCTGTGCCGTTTGCGAGAGTAAGATTACTAACACTTTGCAGCGTTTTATCCGCTAGCTACCGACATAAGTCGCATCGCTTAGTAAACTACGATCTCTCCCTTTCCCCAAACGGTCTGGCGTCCGACTCCCACCCACTGGCCCAGCCGTAAGTAAGGTAAGAACTCGCCGAGGTTCCCCTCATACTCTGCCTCGCCGGTAAATCCGCCAAGCGGGTGCCTCTGTCCCGAGCGTGACGAACGGCGCTCCACGTCCCGATGCTGCAGCTCGCAGCGGACCAATCGGACCGCCGCCGCACGGTCTCCCATCGCACGGAAATCAATCTCGAGAGGCCCGGCGCCATAGAGAGCACGGAGTGTGCTGATGCGGTCCCTCAAGCGGGCGAACAAGACGTCGAACTCCGGACGCGCCACGACCTGGTCCTGGCTCTTCAACTCCGTCGGCGTCACAAAGCGCACGCAAGCCCGCTGGACTGCCTCTCCGCCCGCAAGCTCGACCGTGGAGGGTTCCGCAAGATTGCCTAGGCCCTTGCCGTCAAAGACCCGTGCGACCGTCTCTCCACACAAGTTCAGTTGATCCACCGCGATCAGTTCCGCAAGCCCTCTGCCCGGACCCAGGCCCTCTCGCGCTAAGTGTTCGAAGGCCCGGACAAAGTACTCGAGCGCAGGATTCCGCACGTCGAAAATGTGGACATCGAAATGGAAAGTCTCATTCTCCCCGACCGTGCGCCCGTCCAGGTGCGAGGCTCGAAAAACGAACGGCCGCGGCCAATCGCCGAGCCCGCTCGGGCCTTCGCCTCTCGTTGCCCGCGGTTCGAATACACGGGCGTAAGGGCAGGCGCTGCGTGCTTCGCATAACTTTGCATCACGGCAGTCCGGTGTACAAACCAGTTTCCGGAAGATGCTTCCGAAGGCCCCGCGCACGGTATTGCCGGATTTGTAGGCTGGGAAGTAAATAGCGCCGACAGCCCTAAAGCGGAACCGGAGCCGGTACAGTTCGAATGTCAGCGCGCGCAGCATAACAGTGTCGCAGGACCGGGAACACTTCCACGAAACTTACGGCCAGTGCGGAGATACAGGAGTAACATCAACTTACTCGGTTCCCCGCGTCCGGATCGCTCTGCTGTTTGCAGGAACATCAGGCCAATTCATCGAGAATGCGAAGGGCTTCTGAACGGGGATCGGGAGAGCGAGTAATTTGACGGCCGACGACGATATAGTTTGCGCCCGCATCCAGCGCTTCCCGCGGCGTGGCGACTCGTTTCTGGTCTCCTTTTGCTGCATGCGCCGACCTCACGCCCGGCGTAATCAGGACAGCTTGAGGACCGGCAAGCTGACGAACTGTTGCCGCCTCCAGCGGAGAGCATACTATTCCGTCGATCCCCGCCTCCATTGCCTTTCTTACGCGAAGCGCGACCAGATCGGCGACAGAACACTTGTAGCCTAAATCCGCCAGGTCCTGCTCATCGTAGCTGGTCAGGACGGTGACGGCCAGGAGTTGGAGGTTCGAACTGCCCCTTCCCTCGACGGCCGCTTTCATCACAGCCCCGCTGCCGTGGACGGTCAGGAAGCGGACGCCAGAGCGCGCAACTTGCACCACCGCGCGTTTGACGGTCTCTCCAATGTCATAGAACTTGAGATCGAGAAAAACATCGAGCTGGCGGCTTATCAACTCCTGCACGAACGCCATCCCGGCGGCAGCGTACAGTTCCATTCCGACTTTGTAAATGGAGACGGAATCGCCGAGACGATCCACGAGATTTCTTGCCTCGTCCGCCGATTCGACGTCGAGCGCTACGATAATTGGATTTTTCATAAAAGACGGATCGGTTTCTCTCCGCGGCTCACAACGCGGCCAATGCGGTAAGCAGCGGGATAAGCTTTCTCCAAACCTGCGGCATCCTTCTCTGGAAGAGAAATCAGCAGACCTCCCGAAGTTTGCGGGTCGTAGAGCAGCGCTTCCACCTCAGGCGGAATCGGATTCACGAGCTCGACACTGCAGGAGGCAAACTCACGGTTGTTCTTGAGGCCGCCGGGAATCGCGCCCTGACGCGCGTACTCCAGCGCTCCTTCCAGGAACTGCACTCGCGAGGTTTCGATCTCGAGCGTTACACCGCTTCCAAGCGCCATCTCCCGGGCATGGCCCAGAAGCCCAAAGCCCGTGACGTCTGTGCAGCCGTGGACATCGAAGGAAAGCATCGCTTCGCAGGCCTGCCGGTTCAGCGTCTTCATGGATTCAATCGCTCCGCGCATATGTGCTTCAGAAGCAATGCCCCGCTTCCATGCGGTTGAGATAACGCCAGTACCAAGCCGCTTTGTGAACACCAGCGCGTCACCCGCGCGCGCTCCCGTGTTGGTCGTGATTCGATCCGGGTGAACCGTTCCTGTCACTGCGAAGCCGAACTTGATCTCCTCATCATTCACGCTGTGGCCGCCCAGAAGGACGCAGCCCGCTTCTTCCATCTTTGCAGCGCCCCCTTTCAGAATGGCCTCCAGATCGTCCAGATCTCCCTTGCCTGGATAAGCCAGGATAGAAAGCGCTGAAACGGGACGGCCGCCCATCGCATACACGTCGCTTAGGGCGTTAGCCGCTGCAATTGCCCCAAAAATAAAGGGATCATCGACAATCGGGGTAAAGAAATCGACAGTCTGCACAAGGGCACACTCCGGCGTGAGCTTGTACACGCCGGCATCGTCGGCAGTGTCAAAGCCAACAAGTACGTTTTCATTCACCACACGCGGAATCCGGGGGAGCACTCTGTCCAAAACCTTTGGACTCAGCTTGGACGCTCAACCCGCAGCTTTCACGTGTGCTGTCAATTTCTTATCCGACATCTTTCTTGATATGATACCGGCTCACCGCCGCGACGCGCTTTCGGCACCTGCCCGCTGGTGGGCGGCCTTTCGCGTAATGACACCTCTTACTGAGGTGAATTGCTTAAAGGTTGAGAAAATAGGTAGCGTGAGCAGCAAAAACCACACCACCGATGTGGGGAGCTTGTCGCCACAGGCACTGGCAATGAGCGCGCCGCTGTGGAAACTTCAGAGCGAGGGCAGAATTAACACCATCCAACGAGTCAAAGGAACGAGGCGAAAGCGAAAACCAGATATAGGCTAGTAGGAGTGCCCCGTTATGCACCGCGCCAGATGCTAAAGACGGGCGCGCAGGCAAGACGAACGTGCGGGCTTTGACGCTCGGAGCAGCGTCAGGGCAGCAAGCCGCGATTGTGGCTTGAATTACGTTCCTTGTTGCATCCTCGCCGACATTCCATTAACAAAATGTCGATTCCTTTACTTTCTATGTTTTAAGATGGTACCAAGGTTCGCGTAATGCGTATAGTTGATCTGATCCAGAGGAAGCGGGACGGCGAAGAACTATCCGTCGAAGAAGTTCGGTCTCTTGTGGAGGGGTATAACCAGGGAAGCATCCCCGATTACCAAATGGCCGCATTTTTGATGGCCACGTTCTTCTCCGGAATGACGGACCGCGAAGTCAGCGCGCTGACTGACTGTTTGGTGCATTCGGGCGAGATTCTGGATCTCTCCGCAATTCCCGGCATCAAGGTCGACAAGCATTCCACCGGCGGTGTAGGTGATAAGACCAGTCTTGTTGCCGCTCCTTTGGCTGCAGCCGCTGGCGTCGTTGTTCCGATGATCTCGGGGCGAGCGCTGCGTCATACCGGAGGCACACTTGACAAGCTGGAGTCGATTCCGGGCTTCCGCACAGACTTGAGCCGCGAGCAGTTTCAGGACCAGCTGGCGCGGATTGGACTTGCTTTCATGGGGCCGAGCAACGAATTGGCGCCCGCTGACGCAAAGCTCTATGCGCTTCGGGACGCCACGGCGACCGTGGAATCCATTCCGCTCATCGCAAGCTCGGTGATGGCGAAGGAGATTGCCCAGGGAGTGGACGCCCTGGTGCTCGACGTCAAGGTCGGAGCGGGCGCCTTTATGAAGCGGCAGGTTGACGCTCGACGGCTCGCCCAAATGATGGTTGGAATCGGCAGGCGAGCGAACAAGCGTGTGACCGCCCTCATCACCGATATGAATCAGCCGCTTGGCTACGCGATCGGCAACGCGCTCGAGGTGATGGAGGTTTCGCAGACGCTCCAGAATATCGGGCCGACCGACCTGACCCGCATCTCCCTGGAACTGGCTGCCCGCATGATCTTCCTCGGCAAGATAACGAAGACGCTTGAAGAAGCACGCGAACTGGCGCAAGCCAAGCTGCTCGACGGCTCCGGATACCGGAAGCTGAAGGAAGTAATCCAGGCGCAGGGCGGAAATCCACAGGTTCTCGACCGTTTCGATTTGCTGCCGAACGCCACGGGCGTCCGCGAAGTGACAAGCCCGAGATCGGGCTACATCTCGGCAATCGATGCGGAAGACATCGGGCGCGCTTCTTCCATGATTGGGGCTGGCCGCGATCGCAGGGAAGACCGGATCGATCCTGCGGTCGGCGTCATTCTCGAAGTGAAGATTGGCCAGAAAGTGGACGCCGGCTCTGTGCTTTGCAGGTTGTACTACACCAGCGAAGAACATGTTGACGAGGCGGCCGAGATGGTTGAGGACGCCTTCCGAATTTCGGCCCATGCCCCAGAGGAACGCGAACTGATTCTGGAAGTGGTAGGCTAGGCTCGAGCCTTCCGAATCATGGGTCGTTTCACCGGGCTGATCGGCCTGCTAGTCATCCTTGCCGTGGCGTACGCCTTCTCAAGGCGGCGCGACCTCATCCGGCCGAGCCTTCTCCTATGGGGGCTCGGCCTTCAATTTGCCTTCGCATTTCTCATCCTGAAGACTCCCGCGGGCGCGATTTTTCGGGCTGCCAGCACGGGCGTAAACGCCCTCCTTGAATACGCAGAGGCAGGAAGTCGCTTTGTCTTCGGTCCTTTAGGCGACAAGGCAGGACCTTTCGGCGTAGTCTTCGCCTTCCAGGTTCTGCCAATCGTCATTTTCATTGCCAGCCTTTTTGCTGTTCTTTACCACTTTGGGGTGATGCAGGTTTTTGTCCGAGGCATGGCGATCCTGATGCAGCGCGTCATGGGAGCAAGCGGCGCGGAGTCGACCAATGTGGCGGCAAGCATCTTCATGGGACAGACCGAGGCGCCCCTCACAATCCGTCCTTTCCTGCCGAACCTCACGGAATCCGAACTGTTCACAATCATGACCAGCGGCATGGCTCATGTGTCGGGGGCAGTGATGGCAGCGTACGTGAAGATGGCAGGGGTGGAGATTCAGCATCTGCTGACAGCGGTCATCATGACCGCCCCTGCCACGCTTCTGCTATCCAAGATGCTGATTCCAGAGACAGAAAAGCCGGAGACTTTGGGTGAGGTCAGGGTCGTCATTGAAAGACCCGGCGTGAACCTGATCGATGCGGCAGCTCGGGGCGCGGGAGAAGGACTGATGCTGGCTTTGAACATCGGCGGCATGTTGATCGCCTTCCTGGCGCTGATCGCTTTGGCGAACGGGATCCTTGGGTGGGTTCATACGCTCCCGGCGATGGGATGGCTGCCTGAGTCACTGGAAAAAATCTTCGGCGCGCTGTTCGCTCCTGTCGCGTGGCTGCTCGGCATAAGCTGGAAGGACGCCGTGGAGGTAGGCAATCTTTTGGGCACACGGCTCGTGCTGAATGAGTTCGTCGCTTTTCTTCAGCTCGGTACGCTAAAGGAGCAGCTCGATCCGCGCTCCTTCGTCATCGCGACGTACGCCCTCTGCGGATTTGCGAACTTGAGCTCGATCGCGATTCAGGTCGGAGGGATTGGCGCCCTTGCGCCTACCCGGAAATCCGATCTCGCCCGCCTCGGGCTGCGCGCCGTCGCCGCAGGGACGATGGCCAACTTCATGTCCGCCTGCATCGCAGGGATTCTCTATGATTGACGCCGCAGCAGCCTATTTGAAGGAACGAACGGCACTGAGGCCGCGCATCGGGGTGGTGCTCGGCAGCGGTCTCGGCGGATTCGCCGACGACGTCTGCGACAAAACGGTGATTCCTTATGAGGAGATTCCCGGCTGGCCTCCGTCCACCGCCGTCGGACATCACGGGAAGCTGGTACTCGGGTCCTTGTCCGGAGTCAATGTAGCCGTCATGGCCGGGCGCGCCCATCTCTACGAGGGGTACACGCCCCAACAGGTGACTTTTGGCGTCCGCGTGCTCGGACGCCTTGGCGTACGGACCATCGTGTTCACGAACGCAGCAGGGGGCATCAATACGGCGTACCAGAAGGGCGCGCTCGTGCTCATCTCCGATCACATCAACCTCCAGGGCGTGAATCCGCTGGTGGGTCCGAACGACGAATCCTTAGGCCAGCGGTTCCCGGATATGACGACTGCCTATGATCCCCGCTTGCGTGAGATCGCCCGGTCTGCTGCCGCCGAATTGGGGATTACACTGGAAGAGGGCGTGTATGCCGGGTTATTGGGACCGAGCTACGAAACGCCCGCGGAAATCCGATATCTCCGAATCATCGGGGCGGATCTGGTAGGCATGTCAACGGTACCCGAAGTGATCGTGGCGAACCATATGGGCATGCGAGTTCTGGCTATCTCCTGCGTCACAAACATGGCAGCAGGAATCCTGCAGGAGAAGATCAACCATGAAGAGGTGCTCGAAACGGGAAGAAGAGTGCGGGCAACTCTGGTTGAATTGCTGAAACGAATTCTCCCCCGGCTGGACTGAATGGACGCACTCATACAGGCAGCTCTCGAAGTCCGTCTTCTCGCACATGCGCCCTACTCGAATTTTCTGGTGGGAGCCGCGATTGAAGATGAGGCGGGCATCATCCACACCGGCTGCAACATTGAGAATGCGAGCTACGGCCTATCCATGTGCGCCGAACGCGTGGCCGTCTTCAAGGCGATTTCAGAAGGGGCAAGGGTTTTTCGACGCGTGGTCATCGCCTCCGACGCCGACATACCCGCACCTCCCTGTGGAGCCTGCCGGCAGATCCTATGGGAGTTCGGCGGCGATATCGAGATCACCCTCGTCAATTTGAAGGGCAGGATCGAGACAATTCCCCTGCGTGACCTTCTGCCAACGCCTTTCGATGCAACATTCCTTCGCTAAGCACCTGATTACAGCCTTTGCCGTCCTCCTGCTCGCCACGTCCGCGTTTGCGGAAGCCGTCGACTGGATCGTCAGCGCCCGCTACGTGCTGACCATGGACGGGCAGCGCCGCGTTCTCGAGAACGGCGCCGTTGCCGTCCGCGGCGACCGCCTTGCCGCCGTCGGCCCGCGGAGCGAGATCGACCGCAAGTATCAAGCGAAGCAGCGCCTGGATAGCGGGAATGCAATGCTGATTCCCGGACTCATCAACGCCCACACGCACGCACCGATGTCGCTCCTTCGCGGCATAGCCGATGACCTCCGCCTTCAGGAGTGGCTTGAAAAATACATCTTTCCTGCCGAAGCCCGAAATGTCACACCTGACTTCGTGCGCTGGGGGACGAAGCTCGCCTGCCTCGAGATGATGCTCTCCGGCATTACAACCTACGCCGACATGTACTACTTCGAAGAGGTCATTGCGGAAGCTACGAAAGAAGCCGGCATGCGAGGCGTTCTGGGACAAACGGTCATCCAGTTCCCTGTCCCGGACGCAAAGACTCCCGCCGAGGGCCTCGCCCGTACCGAGCGCTTCATCATCCGGTTCAAGGACGACCCGCTCATCACGCCGGCCGTTGCCCCTCACGCCCTATACACCAACTCCGCCGAGACGCTGAAAAGCGCCCGCGCCCTCAGCAACAAGTACCGAGTTCCCTTGCTGATTCACCTGGCGGAGACGAAGCGGGAGTTTGACGACAACCTCCAGCAGCATAAATTGTCGCCGACGCAATACCTGAACTCGCTAGGGCTTTTCGATGGCGGACATACGCTCGCCGCTCACGCCGTGCACGTCAACAGCGAAGACATCCGTGTACTCCGGGAAAAATCGGTCGGCGTGGCCCACTGCCCTTCGAGCAATATGAAACTGGCAAGCGGCGCGGCGCCAGTGACGGAACTGCTCCGGCAGGGCGTGAGCGTAGGACTCGGAACGGATGGCCCGGCTGGCAGCAACAACGACTTTAACCTGTTTGAAGAAATGGACTTGGCGGCCAAGCTTCAGAAGCTCATTACAGGCGATCCTCGTTCTCTTTCGGCTAGGCAGGCGGTCGAAATGGCCACGGTCCTAGGCGCCCGGGCGGTCGGGATGGAGAAGGAAATCGGCTCGCTCGAACCGGGCAAGCGGGCGGATTTCGCTACAGTAAGGATCGACCGCCCGCACGCCCTGCCAATCTATGACCCCTATTCCCAGTTGGTATATACCCTAAAAGCCTCCGACGTGGAGGACGTCTTTGTGAATGGCGTCCCGATCCTCAGGGGACGGCGCCCTCTCCGCCTTGATCCGGAAGCTATTTATCAGAAAACGCTCGAATTCCAGCGAAAAATCCGCAGCTCTCTGCAATAAAATTCAGAAAAAATTATTTGCAAATGGAGAAAGGCTCCGCCCTTACCGAACTATTTCCCTGAGGGCTACCACGTCAGGTGGTTTGACCGTATTCCCGCCGAATAGGTCCATTCCGGCGGTGTTCCCTGCTATCGGGACAGTTCTGAGGAGCCAAGTCAATGCATTCTTCGATGGGTGTCAAGGCCCTTCTGCTGGCTTTGCCGCTGGTCCTGCCGGCTTGTGCCGACACGGTAACTCCTTATTTGGACAGAGACTTATGGGAGGCGGCGACCTCCGAGCAGCGACTGATCGACTTTGAGCTCGGTCGCCCTTTGGCAAACGGAACCTACGAACAGTTCGGAACTTTTGCCGGGGTAACCCTCGATGCCATCGGGGGGATTCCTGGAGTTGACCAAGTAAACTTCGTCGGCATTTACTACAACGGCGCTGGCGATCCGGTCTACAGTGATGCCTTCATCATCAATCCGCCATTAGGCGCCAGCGAGTACTGGGGGTCCGGCAATATGTTTCGAGGCCCCGCTTACCGGACCACGCCTGAACCATCACGGATCCGTGTGACGCTACCTGCCGGAGGTGTGCAGGCGGTAGGGTTAGATCTGCGAAGCGCCGACAGCGCGGGCCAGCCGTTCCAGATTCTGCTCTACGACGGCATCAACTCAACTCCCTTCTACTCAGCCATCGTCACCACCGTCGACCCCGGCCCGACCTTGATTCACTCGTTCTGGGGCGCGACTTCCACCATTCCAATCACGATGATGGATATCATCCTGCTTGGCGACAGAATTACGGAGACTGTGCCGTTGATCGACAACTTCACCTACGCT
>Ga0207874_1001982_pt1 | contig 20936 bp, 20 predicted proteins | sample HigsolmetaAR201D_FD_184833 | JGI IMG/M metagenome (GOLD analysis project Ga0207874, IMG submission 184833) | Ionic liquid and high solid enriched microbial communities from the Joint BioEnergy Institute, USA - AR20-1-D (SPAdes) (version 2) ...
CGAGGTGGCCGTCATCGGCCGCAGCCCGCCGACGGACGGTTTCTTTTCGCGCCCCGTGCGCTTCGTGCCGTTCTCGCTTGCTTCGCGCTCCGTCCCGCCGGTGGAGGCCGATTATCTCGTCCACGCCGCTTTCGATCACGTTCCGGGAAAATATCGCGGTGGGGAGGGGGACGATCCGGAAAATTTCCGTCGCCGCAATCTGGACGGCAGCGTCGCCCTCTTCGAGGCTGCGAAGGCCGCCGGTGTTCGCCGCGCCGTCTTCCTTTCGAGCCGCGCCGTCTATGGTCCGCGTTCACGCGGCGAATGGCTGGACGAGGCCGACGAACCGCGGCCGGACACGCTTTATGGCGAGGTCAAGCTCGCTGCCGAACGCGCGCTTAGCGGCCTCACCGGCCAGGGCTTCGAGGGCATCAGTCTGCGCGTGACCGGCGTGTACGGACCGGCAGGTCTGGGCCGCAAGCACAAATGGGCGGGCCTTTTCGCGGACTATCTCGCCGGCCGCAGCATCGAGCCGCGCGTGGGCACCGAGGTGCACGGATGCGACGTGGCTTCGGCAGTACGGCTGGTGCTGGAGACCGCCGGGCCCATAGGGCCGATTCTCAATGTCTCCGATCTTATCGTTGACCGGCGCGATCTGCTCGACATGGTTCGAAGGGCGTACGGCGCCGCAAACCCGCTGCCGCCGGCAGCCGACCGCCTCTCGGTCAATCCCATGCGCACGGAGCGGCTGAGGGCGCTTGGCTGGAGGCCGGGCAGCGAGAAACTGCTTCAAGAGACCATATCCATGCTCTTGAGAAAGTGACCGGTCATCTTGAGAATTTGAATCAACGCGTTCCCAGATTGATTCCGCATGCGGCTCCAAGCTGTTGTAAATTAAAGCGTCTCATGAGGTTGCCATGTCCGAAAGCCAGACTGTTCCGCAGGGTGATCTGACCCTTCGCACCCAGGCCATGCCGTGCGATGCCAATGCCGCGGGCGATATTTTCGGCGGCTGGGTCATGGCGCAGATGGACCTGGCGAGCGGCCTGCGCGCAGCCGAGAGGGCACGCGGCCGTGTCGTGACCGCCGCCGTCAAGGAGATGTCTTTCGAGAAGCCGGTGAAGATCGGCGACACGCTCTGCGTCTACACGCGGATCGAAAAGGTCGGGCGCACATCCATCACGCTGAAGGTGGAAGCATGGGCGCAACGCTATCTCTCCCATGAGATGGAGATGGTCACCAGCGCCGATTTCGTGATGGTCGCTCTGGATGCAACCGGCAGGCCGACACCGGTGCCGCCTGAGAGCTAACTAGGAGATTGGCGGCTCTCGCCGCCCTCATCCGGCATTTTGCGCGTCGAAGCGGGCACGCGCCTCATCGATGCGGTCGCGGTTCGCGTCGACCCATTTGGCAAGCGCCGTCACCGGCACCAGAAGCTCGCTGCCGAGATCGGTGAGCGTGTATTCCACCTTGGGCGGTATGGTCGGGTAGACGGTGCGCGTGACAAAGCCGTTGCGCTCGAGATTGCGCAATGTCGTCGTCAGCATCTTCTGCGAGATGCCCTCGATCGCATGCCGCAGCTCGTTGAAGCGCATCGTCCCCTGGCCCAGAAGACGCACCACCTGCACCGACCACTTGTCGCCGACGAGATTGAGGATCTCGTGAATCGGCCGGCAGGCCTCGTGATCGTGGGAGGCCCCGGCGGTGCTGTTCAGGTGACTCGGTTTCAAAAAAGTGCCTCCTTGTGCAGTTCCGTACGGTATCCAATATAGCGCCGGTTACCAATCTGCACTACCAGACTATACGACGTACGGAAGGACGCGACAAATGGCGAAATTGAAGATCGGCATCATCATCGGTTCCACCCGGCCGGGCCGTTTTGCGGATACGCCAGCCAAGTGGATTTACGACCTCGCCGGCAAGCGCCCGGAGTTCGAGGTAGAGTTGGTCGATCTCAGGGATTACCCGATGCCGTTTTTCGAGGATGCGACGTCACCCGCCTATCGCCCGGAGCAGCCCAACCGGCATGTTCTGGCCTGGCAGGAGAAGGTCAGCTCGCTCGACGGCTATATCGTGACGGTGGCCGAGTACAATCGCGGCCCGACAGCGGTGCTGAAGAACGCACTCGACTATGCATACAACGAGTGGAACAACAAACCCATCGCCTTTGTCGGCTATGGCGGGGTAGGGGCCTCGCGCGCCGTCGAGCAGTTGCGTCTCCATGCGGTGGAGTTGCAGATGGCGCCCATCCGGACCGCGGTTCATATTCTGCTGCCCGACTTTCTGGCCGTTAAAGGCGGTGAGAAAAAGCTCGATGAAATCGAGCATCTGAACCAGGGCGCAAACGCCATGCTCGATCAGTTCACCTGGTGGGTAAAGGCGCTGAAGGCCGCGCGCGACAACACTGCGGACGCCCAACAGAAGGCGGCCTGAGGGGGATTTTCCCGCAGCGTCTGAGGCCGCTTTCCAGAAGCGCAGCCAGACGGCCTTACGAACCGTGGTGTTGCCCGAGCTCCTGAACATAAGGCAGCCCGCTCTCTACCAGCAAAAAACCTGGTGCCATGTGAACCGGCCGGACACGCGGGGGGTCACGCCTCTTGCGCGTCCGGCGCTCCGACCCTACGGGCCAGGACGCGGTCGATCCTGCGGCCGTCCAGATCGACAATCTCGAAGCGCCAGCCCATGGCTTCCACAATGGCGCCCGTTCTCGGCAGCTCCTGCGTATAGGACAGGAGAAAACCCGCAAGCGTCGTGTAGTTGCGCTTTTCCGGCAGGCGCAGCCCCAGAAGTTCCGCCATTTCGTCAGCCGGCATCAGCCCGGGCAGCAGCCACGAGCCGTCCTCGCGCCGAACCACGTCGATTTCCCCTTCCTCCAGGTCGGAGCGGAACACGCCCGCGATTGCCTCGAGGATGTCGGCCGGCGTGATGATGCCCTCGAAGGCCCCGTATTCGTCATGCACGAGGGCCACCGGAACCTGCGCCTCGCGCAGCACCTTGACGACATCGAGCGCGTCGGTGAAATCGTGCACGATCGGCGCCTGCTGCACGTAATCCTGCAGGTTGATCGGCTTGCCCGCGATCTGCGCATTGAGCAGTTCGCGCGTGTTGATGACGCCGATAAGCTGGTCCAGCGAGCCTTCGCCCGCAGGCAGTCTCGTGTGGACGCTCTCCTGCAGGGCCTTCTTGATCTCCGCCGTATCCGCCGTCAGGTCGAGCCAGTCCACTTCACGGCGCGGGGTCATGAGCGCGCGAGCCTTGCGGTCGGCGAGACGCATCACGCCAGCGATCATGCGGCGTTCGGCTGTCTCGATCGTGCCCGTCCGTTCGGCTTCCGCGATCAGCGTGCGGATTTCCTCGTCCGTCACGCGCGGAGCGCGCTCCGAGCTTTGACCGAACAGGAGGAGCAGGCCGCGTCCGGAGATGTCCAGCAGCCACACGAGAGGCAGGGCTATACGCGAAAGCGCGATCATGAACGGGGCGACACCGACAGCGATCGCCTCGGCATTCCTGAGCGCAAGCTGCTTGGGAACGAGCTCGCCTACCACCAGCGAGACATAGGTGATCAGGGCGACCACGATCCCGACGCCCAGCGGGTCCGCCACCCCGGAGGGCACGCCAAGCCCTGCGAGCCAGGCGGAAAGGCGCACGCCGAGCGTTGCGCCCGAGAAGGCACCTGAAAGGACGCCCACCAGCGTGATTCCGATCTGCACCGTGGAAAGGAAGCGGCCGGGATCGGCCCAGAGCTCCAGGGCGCGCCCTGCCTTCCGGGATCCCTTGTCGCGCAGCGCCTTCAGCCGGGCCGGGCGGGCGGAGACGACCGCAAGCTCCGACATGGCCATGAAGCCGTTGAAGAGGATGAGCAGCAATAGGATGATGATCTCGAGAACGAGCATTGGGTATCCTGTCGGTGTGCGCGGGCGGCAAGCGCCGCCGGCACTTCACCATAAAGCGCAGGCGCGTGCGCGGCTACCGGCAGGCGCGGTAGCCGTTTCTGCGGTTCTTGATGTCGAAGTGGAAATGGTCCTTGTGGTCGGCGTCGTAGCCGGGACCCAGGACTGTCGTGAAATAGTCGCAGCCTTCCGCGCGCACCGTGTTGAGCAGGCCCCTCTGGCGAAAGGCGAAAAAGCCCGGACGGCGCACGTCGATCTCCCGGCCGTTGTCCAGTTTGATGCTCATGATGTCGAGCGCGTTACCTTTGGAGTGCTCCGAAGCCACGCTTGTGCCGCGGATGCGGCGGCAGGAATAGCTGGACCCCTGCCGGATCGTGTTCACGCCGGAGAGGTAGCGCATGCGTGCGGCGGGCGCGAGTTCGTTCTTCGTCCAGCGGGCGACGGCGACGGCCATGGCGCAGGTCAGCGTGGCGGGCGGAGAAAGCTTGATGCCGCCCGAAAACCCGCTCACCTCCACGGGATGGTCGATGCGGCACTCGCCGCCGTCATCGATCGGAGCCAGGTCGCGGTAGGAGACGCCGAGCCGCTGAAGCTCGCGCCGGCAGGCGATCTCTTCGGCGGGCATGAAGGTTGACGGGCTCGTCTCCGGCAGGAGCCGGGGATAGCTCATCGCTATCGGGGCGGCGGGCACGATGTTCTGCAATCCGGCGCCCTGCACCGCTCCGGTCTGCACGCCGACATCCACATCCGGGCGAAGCACCGATTCGGCCGAACAGGCATAAAGGGCCGCGAGCGCGCCGAGCGCCAGAACACCGCCCGCGAATCTGGGCAGGCGAAAAGTTCGCCGGCGCAGCCACTCGTACTCGAACACGCTTGCAACCCCACTTCGGATTCCCGATCCGCAGCAGAGTTAGCGTGTAAGGGTAAATGAATGCTCAGCAGCCGCGTTCAGACTTGTGGCGGGAATGAGAGCGTCCGCCACGGCTACTTGGCCCGCGAGACGCGGATGATCTTGCCGTCGGGCGCGTCGGTGAGCAGCCAGACGGCGCCATCGGGCGCCACCTCCACGTCGCGCAGCCGCCCGAACACTCCCTCGAACAGCCGGTCCTCCCGGAGTATCTCGCCCGAGCTGTCGCGTTCAAGCCGCGCAAGAAGCTCGAATTTGAGAGCGGCGACGAGCAGGTCGCCCTGCCATTCGGGGAACATGCTGCCTTCATAGACAGTCATGCCGGAGGGGGCGATCGAGGGGTCCCAGTAATAGAGCGGCTGCTCGTAGCCGGGCGCCTGCGTGCCGCGCCCGATCTGCATGCCGGAATAGTGCCGGCCATAGGCGATAACCGGCCAGCCGTAGTTCTTTCCCGCCTCGGGCCTGTTCACCTCGTCGCCGCCACGCGCGCCATGCTCCACCGTCCAGAGCGCCTTGGTCAGCGGGTCGAACACCGCACCCTGGATGTTACGGTGGCCGATCGACCAGATTTCGGGCGCTGCATCCTCCCGTCCCACGAAGGGATTGTCCTGCGGGATGCTGCCGTCGCGGTTGATCCTCAGTACGGAGCCCGCGGGGTCCGCGATGTCCTGGGCGCGGTCCATCTCGCCGCGGTCGCCGATGGAGAAGAAGAGCGTGCCGTCCGGCGCCTCGACGATGCGCGAGCCGAAATGGTGCCCGACCTCCGTCTTGGGCTCCAGCGAAAAGAGCGTCGTGAAATCCTCAAGCCGTGCTGAGCCGTCCTCGCGCACGAGCTGCGCGCTCGCGACCGCCGTTCCAGCGCCGCCCGGTCCCGCTTCGGAGAAGGTGAGGAAGATCGTGCCGGAGGTTGCGAAGTCGCTGGAGGCGAGAACGTCGAGCAGTCCGCCTTGGCCCATAACCGCCACTTCGGGCACGCCCGCGACCGGCTCCGACAGCGCGCCTTTCTCGAAAATGCGCAGGCGTCCCGGCCGCTCGGTGATGAGGGCCGCGCCGTCGGGCAGGAAGTCGATTCCCCAGGGATGCTCCAGTCCGTCGGCAAGGATTTCGGCGCGGAGGGTCATGCCTTCGGCTGGGAAAAGCTGGGCGCCCGCCGGCGTAGCGGCAGCTGCTGCAAGAAGCCCGGCCAGAACGGCTCGATTCATGGTCTCTTCCCCCTTTAGCGGGATACCCGTCTCCCTTTAAGCATATGCCAGCGCCGCCCGGAGCCAAGCCGCAGTCCGTGCGGCACCCGGTCACGTTCGCGAGAGCGAATTTTCTCGTGGGTGAATCCCGCCCGCGAAGATTTCGCGTGAAAATGCCGTAATGCTTGCTATATTTGGCTGGAAATCGAACGAAGCGGTTCCGTGGCCCCGGCTGCCGGACCGTTTTCTTTTTGTGCCGCACGTGCGCCGGCAAGGCCGCGGCGGCACGTCGAGTCAGGAAGGTGTCTCAGATGAACAAGGTCCCGATGACCCTGGCCGGTTACAATGCGCTGAAGGAAGAGCTGCGCTGGCGTCAGCAGGAGGAGCGTCCGCGCATCATCGATGCGATCGCGGAAGCCCGCGCGCACGGGGACTTGTCCGAAAATGCCGAGTACCATGCGGCCAAGGAGGCGCAGAGCCTGAACGAAGGCCGCATCAGCGAGCTGGAGGACCTCATCGCGCGCGCCGAAGTGATCGACGTGAGCAAGCTCTCGGGCGACACGGTGAAGTTCGGAGCCACCGTCGTTCTGATCGATGAGGACACGGAAGAGGAGAAGACCTACCAGATCGTGGGCGATCAGGAAGCGGACGTGAAGTCCGGCCGCATTTCCATCTCCTCACCGATCGCACGGGCGCTGATCGGCAAGGCCGTGGGCGACACGGTGGAGGTGAACGCGCCGGGCGGTGCCCGCGGCTATGAGGTGCTGAAGGTCCAGTACGGCTGAGCAGCCCGCTGATGCCGGCCGGCTTGCACCCGCCGCCCGACATGCGCCGGGTGAAGGTGATCGCGCCGAACTTCAAGCGCCGGCTTTCCGGTGTCACGAGCACGATCATTCAGCTCGTGCCTGTCCAGGCACGGCAGATTCCCATCGTAACGCTCGGGCCGGGCCTGCCGCCAGATTTGCCGCGAATGTGCTGGTGGCAGGTGCCGGCGCTGCTGCGCCGGCCGGAGGGCAGCCCGGTGCGCATCTGGCATGCGCGCCGCAATGTGGAGATGCTGGCGGGCGTGGTTCTGAAGCACGTCCTGCGCGCCCCCCTGAAGCTTGTTTTCACTTCTGCGGCACAGCGCCGCCACAAGCCATTCACGCGCTGGCTCATCCGCCGCATGGATGCGGTGGTGGCCACCAGCGCGCGTTCCGGCTCCTTCCTCGAGGTGCCGCACCGCGTGGTGATGCACGGCGTGGACACGGAGCGTTTTCATCCGCCGCACGACGGTGAGGACGATTGGGCGGCCACCGGCCTGCCGGGCCGCTATGGCATCGGCTGTTTCGGCCGTATACGCCATCAGAAGGGGACGGACCTCTTCGTCGATGCCATGATCGAGCTCTTGCCGCGTCATCCGGACTGGACGGCGGTGGTGCTGGGCCGCGTGACGGCCGAGCACAGCGCCTTTGCCGACGGGCTTGAGCGCCGCGTCCGCGAGGCGGGGCTGGCCGACCGCATCCGCTTCCTCGGCGAGGTAAGGGACGTGCGGCCGTGGTATCGGCGCATCTCGCTTTATGTGGCGCCTTCGCGCAACGAGGGCTTTGGCCTCACCCCTCTGGAGGCGATGGCCTCGGGAACACCGGTGGTGGCAAGCGACGCTGGCGCCTATGCGGAGATGATCACGTCCGCAGTAGGAGCGGTCGTCCCCGCAGGCGACGGCGCAGCTCTCACGGCCGCGATCGAGGCCTATATGGCGGATCCCGCCATGGCGGAGCGCCAGGGCAGAGCAGGGCGCAAGCATGCCGAGGCGAATTTTCCGCTTGAGCGGGAGGCGGCGGCGCTTGAGGAGGTTTACGAGAGTCTATGGAGACATGACGATGGGTCAGGCGCTCATTGTAGCGCGAGATAACGCTTACGGCCTGACCCGAGATTCCCTGATCCTGAAGGCTGCGCTCGAGGCAGCAGGGCTGAAGGTAACGACGGCCCGCGTGCGGGACCGCGGGATTCTGGACAGGCTTCTTAAGCGCAGACAGGCGGATATCGTCTTCCATCTTGAACGCATATTTCCTGCCTGGCTGTCGGCCGCGCCTGAAAACATATTGGTACCCAATCAGGAGCGTTTTCCTCGCAGACACCTGAAGCTTCTCCGCAAGGCGGATCGCGTATGGACCAAGACCCGCCATGCGGAGGAAATCTTCTCGGCGCTGGGAGTCCCAACGGACTATTGCGGCTTTGCCTCCCCGGACCGCCATATGCCAGAAGTGGAGAAAAGCTGGCGGCGGTTTTTTCATCTGGCTGGCGGCAGCACGCTCAAGGGTACGGAAGACATCCTCGATTTGTGGATCCGTCATCCCGAATGGCCGGAGCTTGTCCTCGTGCAGAAGACCAAGAATGCTCCGAAATCCGTTCCCCGCAATGTCCGCCTTTTTTCGGGCTATATTCCGGATGAGGAACTCAAGTGTCTGCAGAACGAATGCGGCATCCACCTGTGTCCATCGCGCTCGGAAGGTTGGGGACACTACATTCTGGAAGCGATGTCCTGCGCAGCCGTGACGATAACTACGGACGGACCGCCTATGAACGAGCACATCGATCGGGAGACCGGGCTGCTCGTTCCTGCCGTGCGAAATGAACAGCGGCATTTGGGAGTGAATTTCTTCGTAAACAAGGCTGCTCTGGAAAAGGCAATCACCGACGTCCTCACATGGGATCAAACGTATTGTCGGCGGATGGGAGAGGCCGCGCGGAGAAAATTTCTGGAAAATTCCAGAGGCTTTGGGCCTCGAATCCGCAATCTCCTGGAGGCGATCTCTGTAGAACCGAGTTAGGTCGCTGACGGGGCGGATCTCACCCGATCGCCACCAGCCCCTCGTCCTTTACCTGCCTGATCGTGAGCGCCGTGCGCACCGTGTCCACATTCGGCGTCGAGGTCAGTTCCTCGATGACGAAAGTCTGGAATGTGGCGAGATCGGTGGCCACGCAGTGCAGGAGGAAATCCGAATCGCCCGAGACCATCCAGGCCCGGCGCACGATCGGCCAGTTGCGCGCCCGCTCGGCGAAGCTCTTGAGCTCGGCTTCCGACTGGTGGTGCAGCCCCACCAGGCAGAACGCCACCACGTCGAAACCCAGCATCGGGCTGTTGAGCAAGGCGCGGTAGCCCTTGATGACGCCGGTTTCCTCCAGGCGCTTGACCCGGCGCAGGCAGGGCGGCGCCGAGATGCCGACGCGCCGCGAAAGCTCCACATTGGTGATCCGCCCGTTGGCCTGGAGTTCGCGGAGGATTTTCCAGTCAATGGCGTCGAGATCGGCCTTAAGCGGCATGCGGTATCCTTTTGCCCCCTCGCGCGTGAGTCGCACGAATCCGGTCATGCATGCGCGGTGAAGTTAAGGCAAGTATCAGGCTGCGCCAAGTCCGCCGCCGGGCCAGCGGCGCCGCGCGCCGGCAAACTGTTGGAAAACCTTTCCTCGCCTTGCAAATCACGGGATGCAATACTTAGATCAAGGCCCGGCTGCCGGTCCGCACGGCGGCCTGTCATCTGTTTGAAAGGATCGTCGAGCCATGACCAGCCGCCACGCGCCCGTGCTCATCATCGGATCGGGACCGGCCGGATACACCGCCGCCATCTATGCGGCGCGCGCCATGCTCAGGCCGCTGCTGGTGGCGGGTCTGGAGCAGGGCGGGCAGCTCATGATCACCACGGAGGTGGAGAACTATCCGGGCTTCGCCGAACCGGTGCAGGGGCCGTGGCTGATGGAGCAGATGCGGCTGCAGGCGGAGAATGTGGGCGCAGAGATCGTCTCCGACCTAATCGTGGAGGCGAACATCAAGTCGCGGCCGTTCAGGCTTACCGGCGATTCCGGCACTGTTTACACCTGCGATGCACTCATCATAGCGACAGGCGCCAAGGCCAAGTGGCTCGGCCTGCCGTCGGAGCAGGCCTTCATGGGCTTTGGCGTATCGGCGTGCGCCACCTGCGACGGCTTCTTCTATCGCGGCAAGGATGTCGCGGTGGTCGGCGGCGGCAACACGGCGGTGGAGGAGGCGCTTTATCTGTCCAATCTCGCGCGGAAGGTGACGCTCATTCACCGGCGCGGCGAACTGCGTGCCGAACGCATCCTGCAGGAGCGGCTTTTTGCCAAGGCCAATGTGGAGATGATGTGGAACACGGTGGTGGACGAGGTTCTGGGTGAGCCTGCCCGCCCGCCCGCACCGCCGTCCGTCACGGGGGTCCGCGTGCAGAATGTCCTCACCGGCGAGGTCAGCGAGCTTCCGGTGGACGGCGTGTTCATTGCCATCGGTCACGCGCCGGCGGTGGAGCTGTTTGAGGGCAAACTGAAGCAGAAGCCGAACGGATATCTGTGGACCGAGCCTCACTCCACGCGTACGGATGTGCCGGGCGTGTTTGCGGCAGGTGACGTCACCGACGACGTCTACCGTCAGGCGGTGACTGCGGCCGGCCTCGGCTGTATGGCGGCACTTGAAGCGGAAAAATATCTGGCCGAACTGGAGACACACCGGGAGGCGGCGGAATAGGAGATCGATCGCGGCGCCCATAACATAAGGGGGAACAGGCGTTGGATTGGGACAAGCTACGTGTATTTCACGCTGCTGCGGCGGCGGGATCGTTCACGCATGCGGCCGACACCCTGCACCTTTCGCAATCGGCGATCTCGCGCCAGGTGAGCGCGCTGGAACAGGAGATTGGCGTACCGCTGTTCCACCGGCATGCACGCGGCCTGGTGCTCACCGAACAGGGCGAGATGCTTTACCGCACCGCGCACGAGGTGCTGATGAAACTCGAAAGCGTGAAGGTGCGGCTGGCCGAGACCAAGGATCGCCCGTCGGGCCTGCTACGGGTGTCCACCACCGTCGGGCTAGGGACCGGGTGGCTGACGGAGCGCCTGCCCGAATTCGGCGATCTCTACCCGGACATCCAGCTTCAGCTCATCCTCGACAATGAGGAGCTGGATCTGACCATGCGTCAGGCCGACTGTGCCATCCGCATGCGCCAGCCACAGCAGCCCGACCTCATCCAGCGCAAGCTGTTCACCGTCCATTTCCACCTTTATGCCTCGCCCGCCTATATCAACCGGCACGGCAAGCCCACGTCCATCGCCGATCTCGACCGGCACCGGATTGTCACTTTCGGCGAGGCGGTGCCGGCGCATCTGAGCGATATGAACTGGCTGGAAACGGCGGGCTGCGCCGACGGCACAAAGCGCGCTGCCGCGCTGCAGATCAACAATATCCTGGCCATCAAGATCGCTGTGCAGCGCGGGGCGGGCATCGCCATGCTGCCCGACTATTTTGTCGGGGACGACAGCGGCCTCGTGCAGCTCATGCCGGAGACGGCGGTGCCCTCATTCGACACCTATTTCTGCTATCCTGACGCGATGAAGAACCAGGCCAAGTTGCAGGTTTTCCGCGATTTTCTCATCTCGAAGTCGCGAAGCTGGTCCTACTGAACTGCAAATGGGCGAGCCATGCAAATATGCATGGCTGTGTTGCAAATTACCATGGTTGTTATTTAGGCAGTCCATGCCCATATCGAGGTCACTCCCGGGGCGCGTTCTCCTCCCATTAGCCCCCGGCGAGTGTTCCCCTCTGGAGGTTTCGCCTTAATGGCACTTCCATAACTGGGCCGGATCTTCCCGATCCGGCTCTTTTTTTGTGGCTTCCAAATCAGATCCCGGCGTTTCTGTCGAAGCGCCTTTCCGTGTTTGGCTTGTCGTTCACAATGCTTTGCGGGCCGTTCTTAAATTGTGCATCTTCGGTATGCATGAGCGCAGACCATCTGTCTGAGGGCGGAGAGTCGGCCTTGCCGCCCGGGCGAGGCGTATCCAGAAGATCGTTAGTTCAGGCCGCTTTGCCCCTGCTGCTCAACGCATCGTCGGCGAGTCGGCCGGTGAGTTCGGCCATATGGTCGAAGCGTGCACGGTAGGTGGCCACGCCGGCCGTTGCCGAGCGCAACTCGATGATGAGATTGTCCATCTCCGCTTCGGGAAGCAGGGCTTCCACAATATCCCACCCCGGTTGGTCGGTACGTGTTTCGAAGCCCAGAATCTGCCCGCGCCTTTGCGACAGGATCGCCGTGATCTTCGCGGTGGCGTCGGACGGCGTATCCACCTCCACCTTGAGGATCGGCTCGAGCAGCACGGGGCTGGCAGCTGCAAGCCCTTCCTTCATGGCGAGCCGCGCGGCGAGCTGGAAGGCCATGTCGGACGAATCCACCGTGTGATAGGAGCCGTCCGCGAGGTTCACCGCGATATCCACGACGGGGAAACCCAGAGGCCCCTGCTGAAGCGCATCCCGGACACCGGTTTCGACCGAGGGGATGTATTGCTTCGGCACCACCCCGCCGGTGATCGACTCGGTGAACTCGAAGCCGCTGCCGCGCGGAAGCGGCTTAATTTCTAGCAGGACATCGCCGAACTGGCCGTGGCCGCCCGACTGCTTCTTGTGGCGCCCGCGCTGGGTGACGGCCTTGCGGATCGTCTCGCGGTAGGGGACCGACGGCGGGCGTGTCTCGACTGCAATCTGGTACTTCCCTTCCAGCCGCTCCCGCGCAATCCGTAGATGCATCTCGCCCTGGCCACCGAGAACGGTCTCGTTCGAATCACGGTTCTGTTCCAGAACGAGCGATGGATCCTCCTGCAGAAGCTTCTGCAGTGCCGCCGAGAGTTTCACCTCGTCCTTGCGGTCACGCGGGCTGATGACAATGGAGAAAACCGGCGGCGGCGCGGAAAGCGTGACAAGCCGGGGCGCCGCCGTCTTGCCCGTGGTGAGCGTGCCGCCGGTCTCCGCCTTGTCGAGCTTGCCGAGCGCCACCGTCTCGCCTTCTTCCGCCGACGCGATCTTGCTCTGCTCGCGGCCCACCATTCTATAGAGGCCCGAGACGCGTCCCGCCTCCGGCAGTTCCGCGCCGTCGGCGATCGAGCCTGACAGGACGCGCGCGATGGAAATCTTTCCGCCATGGCCCGTATGCACCGTCTTCATGACCTGAAGCACGGTACCGTCGGCCTCCTTCAGGCCCAGGCGATCTCGCGTCCGGGCAACGCCCGGCACATCGTGGCGCACCGCCTTCAACAGGCGCAGAACGCCATTGCCCTTCTCTGCCGAGCCGATCAGAACCGGAATCACGGCCCCGTCGCGCACGTCCGCGGCAAGATCGTCAAAGACGGCGTCGCGCGGCGGCTCGATCTCCTCCAGAAGCTGCTCCATGAGCGCATCGTCATGGTCGGCCAACGTTTCGAGCATGGAAAAGCGCGCCTCGAGTTCCCGCGCCTTCTCGTCGTCGGGAATGGGCGCAATCTCGCTTTCGGCATGTTCGCGGTAGATGTAGGCGCGCTCCAGCGCAAGATCGATGGAGCCGATCACGATGCCGTCCTTCCGCAGGGGGATCTGGCGTAACAGCAGCGGTGTCGCGCTCGCGGGCTGCAGCGTTTTCAGCATGTCGCGCACGCCCGCCGTGCTCTTGTCGATCTTGTTGAGGAAGACCATCCTCGGCAGCTTCAGCTGCTCCAGCCGACGCAGGACGAGCTGCAGCATCGGCAGCTTGCTGTCCTCCGCATCGACCACCACCACCGCCGCATCGGCCGCGGCGAGGATCGGTTCGGCCTCATGCGCGAATTCAATCGACCCGGGGCAGTCCACGAAGGTGATGCTTTCATCCATGAAGCGCGTCGTGGCGAAGCTCGCCTCCACGCTCATGGCATGCTCGCCTGCGCTGTTGCCATGGCTTGTCTGTCGTGCAATGGCGCCCGTGCGCGCCAGTATCGCTTCAAAGAGCGTGGTCTTGCCGCTTGCCAGGGGACCGAGAATGGCTATGCATTTCGGTCCTTTGTGTCTCTCCCCGGCTCGATTGCCCATGATGCCGACCTCCTCTCATGTCTCCACCCCATGAGCGGCGGCCGGCCCCCACGGCCGTCGCGCAGGCGTATGCCTCTCCTCCGAGCATTCCGCCATCAGGGAGCATGGTCACACGCCTTGCGCTTGCGGGCAAGGGGGGAAGGGCGAGATTGTGATGAGGGTGGCTGGCTAGAGATCCAGCATCCAGGTCTGACCTACGAGGTCCTTCCCGAAGGAGTGGTGCGGTTCCTCCTTCACGAGCTTGAATCCGGCGGCCTGGTAGATGCGGCGTGCGGAGACGAGAATGTCATTGGTCCAGAGCGTGATCGCCTTGTAGCCCTTCGCCCGCGCGAAGCCGATGCACTCGTCGACAAGCCGCCGTCCGATGCCGAGTCCCCGTGCGGCAGGCTCCACATAGAGCAGCCGGAGCTTCGCTACGGTGTCGGATTCCCGGACGAGAAAGACAGACCCCACCACCTCGCCATCGCGCTCCGCGATCCAGGAGGCTTCGCGGCGGGGATCGAATTGCCGCACGAAATCGCTCAGGATTTGTGCTGCCAGCGCCTCGTAGGTTTCGTCCCAGCCATATTCATGATGGTAGATGAGCCCCTGCCGGTGCACGATCCAGCCCAGATCGCCGGCCCGCAGCGGACGGAGGATATAGGCCGGCCCCGTATCCGGTGCCGGGCCGAGCAGCCGCTGAATGGTGCCCATCGCCGCCGTCAGCTTCTCCCGCTCGTCGGGCGAAAGGCGGGCAAGCAGATCGGCCACGAGGTCGCGGGCGGCCCGGTTGAGGGGCTCGAACGCCCGGCGTCCGGCCTCGGTCAGTCCAAGATGGAAGCGCCGTCCGTCGTCGGCCGCTGGCCGGCGTTCGATGAGGCCGCGCCGCTCGAACTTCTTCAGCATGCGGCTCAGATAGCCTTCATCCAGGCCGAGGTCGCCGGCGAGTGCGCTGGCCGTCAGCCCATCCCTGTGCGCCAGCTCGAAGAGTACGCGCGCTTCCGTCAGGGAAAATTCGCTCCTGTACAATCCGTCTTCCAGCACGCCGATCTGACGAGTGTAAAAGCGGTTGAAACGCCTTACAGCGTCGATCTGCTGTTCCGATGGTGATTGAATGAGGTTCATGGCAATTCTCCTGTTGCCAATATCAACTATATACTTGCTTAAGTCAATTAATAGAGCAAAAACCAAGCCGCCCCGGCGACGCCGGAGCGGCTGGTTCCATGGAGGATGGATCGGTCTCTTACACGCCTATCGCAACTCCGCCGTGAAGCGCTGGATGCGGCGGCAGGCTTCTTCCAGCAGCTCCTCCGACGTGGCGTAGGAGATGCGGAAGTTGGGGCCGAGCCCGAAGGCCGAGCCATGCACAACGGCAACGCCTTCCGCTTCCAGAAGCTCGGATACGAAGTCCTCGTCGCTCTCGATCACCTTACCAGACGGCGCTTTCCGGCCGATCACGCCGGCGCAGGACGGATAGACATAGAAGGCGCCTTCGGGCGTCGGGCAGCTGATGCCGTTTGCCTGGTTGAGCATGGACACCACCAGATCGCGCCGGGCCTGAAAGATGGCCTTGTTCCTTGCGATGAAGTCCTGCGGGCCGGTCAGCGCCTCCACCGCCGCCCACTGACAGATGGTGGCGGCGCCGGAAGTCTGCTGCCCTTGGATCATATCCATGGCCTTGATCAGCGCCAAAGGCCCGGCGGCATAGCCGATTCGCCAGCCGGTCATGGCATAGGCCTTGGACACGCCGTTCATGGTCAGCGTGCGCTCATAGAGCCTCGGCTCCACCTCGGCGATGGTGCGGAAGGTGAAGTCCCCGTATGTCAGGTGCTCGTACATGTCGTCGGTCAGCACCCAGACATGGGGATGCTTGAGCAGCACCTCGGCCAGCGCCTTCAGTTCCTCGCCCGTATAGGCCGCGCCCGACGGGTTGGAGGGCGAGTTCATGATGAGCCACTTGGTCTTCGGCGTGATCGCTTTCTCCAGCGCCTCCGGCTGCAGCTTGAAGCCGTCTTCCAGCTTCGTCTCCGCAAATACGGACGTGCCGCCGCAGATCGCCACCATCTCCGGGTAGCTCACCCAGTAGGGTGTGGGGATCACGACCTCGTCGCCGGGGTTCAGCGTCGCCATGAATGCATTGAACAGGATCTGCTTGCCGCCGGTGCCGACGATCGTCTGCTTCCAGTCGTAATCGAGATTATTCTCGCGCTTGAACTTGGCAGCGATCGCCTCGCGCAGCGGCTGGATGCCCGATACGGGCGGATACTTCGTCTCGCCGCGCTTTATCGCTTCGATGGCCGCCTGTTTGATATTGTCGGGCGTATCGAAATCCGGCTCCCCGGCACCAAGACCGATGACGTCGCGCCCCTGCGCTTTGAGCTCGCGTGCCTTCTGGGTGACAGCAATGGTCGCGGAAGGTTTCACGCGCGAAAGGGCATCGGCAAGAAAGGCCATGATCGGTTGCTCCTACGGGATTTCAGTCGTCTCCGTCCGGAGGGCGGGGAGACACGCCTTAATGTCTCATCGCGCGGCGGATCGCAAGGGCGGCGGGCTTCTCCTGTGCGGGCAGGCGACTTAAGCGCAGTTGCAGGAAAAGTGGATGCCGGTTTTCCGTCCGGAAATGTGCAAAACAATAATTGGAGTTTTCTCAAGCGCCTGCGAGACACACATGATCGCAATTTAACCGGCGCTCAATGGTTCTGTGCGAGGCTGCAGCCAACCGGGGCGTCGGAAAGGCAGCATGCCGCGCAGCCTCTGATTGGCGCAGGTGAGTGAGTGCCGCGGGCGTGAGGGCTTCCGGGGCCGGCTCAAGGCTGCTCGGCCGCTTCCCTTACCGCCACCCTCGGCACGTACGGTAGCTGCAAAGGCACCTGAAAGTGCCGTTGGGCGCCGAGCGGGATAAAAATAAACAGGAGGCGATCGGTGTCACTGGCTGAAAAAATCCAGGAGCGGATCGAAGCAGCGATTGTCGTCGATGAAATCGGCATCGAGACCGGGCGCTACGGTTCGCGCATCCTCAAGACCTACTATCAGGCGATTTTCCGCAGAACGTCCGAAGGGCTGATGCCGTGGGGCGTTGCCGGTACAATGCGGCCCTATCTTCGTGAACGGCCAGTCTCGCTGCAGTTATTTCTGGCGGACATCGCGCCCGACGACCACCCCTTCGTCGAGTCCCTGGGTCGTATGCTGCAACTGCGCAACCATCGCAATATCCATGCCGACGACCTAGTGCTTCTTTGGGATTACGATCAGCGCCTGTTCCCCAGTACGGATACACCCGAGGCACAGGCCGCCCGCCTCGCCGGTTTTCTGGAGGATGCGGAAATTGATAAAAGCTTTTTCCTTTGCAGGCTGCCGGCGGTCGAGGAGGAGAGCAGACTTGCGGAGCTGGCCGCAGCACTGCAGCGCAGCGGAATATCCATCGCCGTTGACGATTTCGGCACGCCCGCGGAATCCGCTTCGCGCATCCGCCAGATGAGTCCGCAGGTCGTGACGATTGAAGGAAGCCTGTTCCGGCGCATCGCCGATGTGCCGGCGGCAGTCGACCTTCTCGGCTCCCTCGTCGAGACCTTGCGAAAGGAAGGGCGGGAAGTGCTGATCGAGGGTATCGAAACCGCAGGCCAGCTCCGCGCCGCATACGACACTGGGGCCGATCTGCTGAGAGGCGATTTGCTGCGCCCGGTACAGCCGGTTGGCGTCATCTTCGACACCGAACCGCTCGACGGGGAAGCGCTGCTTCGCGCTCACGGCGAGGGAACGAAGGTAGGGCGTCCCGCCTGAGGCGCGATCTCTCAATCCCGTTGATGGTTTAAGCAGAACTTTTCATTAGCGGCTGCACCGTAAGGCGCTAAAAGAGGGGGCAGAAGGGAGCCGCCTCATGAAGCTTTACGGAATGACCGACAGCGGGAATTGTTACAAGCCCAGACTTCTGCTCGCCAAGCTTGGCATTCCGTATGAGCACGTTGAGGTCAGTTCACGCGACGGTTCCACGCGCAAGCCTGATTTTCTTGCCAAGAATCCCAACGGCAGGGTGCCCGTTCTGGAGCTGGACGACGGGCGTTTTCTCTCCGAGTCCAACGCCATATTGCTCCATCTTGCTGAAGGCACCCGCTTCCTGCCGTCCGATCCTTACCAACGCGCGCTCGTCTATCAGTGGCTCTTTTTCGAGCAGTACAGTCACGAGCCCTTTGTGGCCGTCAGGCGTGCGCTGTTGATGTATCCGGAAAGGGCCGCCCAAGCCACTCCGGAGAGGCTTGCCGCCACGCTTGAGGGAGGCAATCACGCGCTCGGCGTCATGGAGCGGCAACTTTCCCGCACGCCTTTCCTGGCCGGTGAAGCGTACACGGTGGCCGATATCGCGCTTTATGCCTACACGCACGACACGCATAATGGCGGCTTCGATCTTGCCGCCTTTCCCGCTGTTTCCGCCTGGCTGGAGCGTGTACGAAACGACCCCGGCCACATTCCGATGGTCGGCTCGTAGATACGCCGAAGCCTGCCCGCAGCGGGAACGCCCGTAACCCCGCCACTTATGTAGCCCGCGCCCGTCTCCACCCGTAGTGGGTGGAGAGCGATCGCCCGCTTTTAGCTCTTAAGCGACCGCCTGGAGATCGGTTTCTCCGTCTTGCGTCTCTTTGGGGCGGTGCGACGCAACCGTCTTCAGCACGATGTTCAATTCATCAATGTCTACGTAAAAGAGGCGGGCAAGTCGAACCGGAATAAGTTCTTCCGGTACGCCGTGTTGCAGCAGTTTTTCAACCGCATGCATTAAATGCACCCGGTCGGTCAGGCGCACTTTGATGCTATCTTCAAAGGGATAACGCATGGTCTTCTTCCTGATCGGAGATGACAAACGCATGACACGAACCAGGAACGCGCCGAGGCTACGCGTAGATACAAGCCAATCAGCGTAAACAATATGCTTAGGAAACAATACGCGCGCAACGGGAAACATTCGCGTGAGCGTACACTTCCCCGTTCATCCACAAGAAATGCGTTATCCTGTGAAAATCTATCAATCCCTGATTGCGTTGAACCGGAATGAGAAGGACGCTTGTGCGGGTATGGTCTCCGGCGGTGCAGCGCGTTCGAGCGCGAGCATCTTTCGCTTGGTGAGCGTCCCTCCGGGAGCGGAAAAACCGCCGAGCTTGCCCCCTGCCGCCACGATGCGGTGACAGGGAATGATGAGCGGGATTGGGTTGCGCCCGAGTGCCACTCCGGTCTGGCGGGCGGCATCGGGAAAGCCGGCTTGCGCCGCAAGTGCACCATAGGTGGCGGTCTGGCCGTAGGCGAGCCTTTGCGCGGCTTGATAGATCGCAAGACTGAACGCATCGACGCCCCCGAGGTCCAGGGGGAGGGCGGTAAAGTCCTCCCGTTCTCCCGCAAAATAGCGCTGGGCGGCCGCGACCGCCTCCGCTACCGCACCGGAAGGCTGCGAGGCCCGGGAATGCGGAAGGTATCTTGCGAAACTTTCCTCCAGCGGATCGGTGGTCTCGACGGGAAGCATGAAGCGGCTGATCCCGCGCGCGGTCCACGCGATGCCGCAGAAGCCAAAAGCAGTTTCAAAGACGTGATGGTGCATCACAACGCCATCCTCCAGCCCCGAGCACAAACATAAGGCCCCACAGGGCAGCATCTCAAGAAGTTCTGGAATTCAACCCGTGTTGAATCGACAGGCGCGATGCGTTAAAGGAGCGCTTCGGCAGGGGGCGAAAGGGAGACGAAAGCTTTGCCTTTGCTCTGCCGAACCGTCCTCACCTGCATCCTTCTTTGCCTACCAGCTCTGTCCGCGTGCAGCTCCATGCCCGCTCCGAGCGAAGACACGCCGGTTCGCACGGATCCGGCAGCGCCGACCGCTTTTGAGCAGACCGGGGAAATTCAGCCGGTAGAAGCGGGAAGCGCGGAGCTCGATGCGCTCATTGCCCGCTACGCCGCGGCCTATCAGGTGCCGGAAAACCTCGTGCGGCGCGTCGTCAAACGCGAGAGCAACTTCAATCCGGCCGCGCGCAACAGGATCTATTGGGGCCTGATGCAGATCCGGCACGATACCGCCCGGACCATGGGCTATCGCGGGCCGGCGCACGGGCTGCTTGATGCCGAGACCAACCTCAAATACGCGGTCAAGTATCTGCGCGGCGCCTACATTACGGCGGGTGGTAACGAGGACCAGGCGATCCGCTACTACGCCAGCGGCTACTACTACGTCGCCAAGCGCAAAGGCCTGCTTCAGGAAACGGGCTTGAGGAACTGAGGCAGCGCGGCTCCTTTGCGCAGCGTCAGCAGATGGCATGAGCGGGGAGCGGTGCCTTCAAAAAGCATGTGAACTGGTGTAAGGGGGCCGCCCGCTGTCGGATTGCGTGGAACAGCATCGTCCTTCGACAGATCTGCAATCCCGGGAACGACCATGAACGACACGACACCCCTGAAAGAGCCGCTGGCGCAGAAAAGGACCACGCCGCTGGCCATTTCCGCGCGCGGGCTCGTGCGCCATTTCGGCGAGGTCAAGGCCGTCGACGGCATCGACCTCGACGTGCCGCGCGGCATGATCTTCGCCATACTCGGCCCCAACGGTGCCGGCAAGACGACGCTGATCCGCATGCTCGCCACGCTGCTCAAGCCGGATGCGGGTACGGCCACCGTGATGGGGCACGACCTTGTGGCCGAGCCGCATGCGGTGCGCGCGTCGATCGCGCTCACCGGCCAGTTCGCCTCGCTGGACGAGGACCTGACGGCGCGCGAGAACCTGATCCTGCTCGCCCGCCTCTGGGGCTTTCGCGGCCGCGAGGCCAAGGCACGGGCGGACGAGCTGCTGGCCGCCTTCGAGCTTGCCGATGCGGCCAAGCGCCAGGTGAAGGATTTCTCCGGCGGCATGCGCCGCAGGCTGGACATCGCCGCCTCGCTGATCGTCACGCCGGGCGTGCTGTTCCTCGACGAGCCGACGACCGGCCTCGATCCCAAGGCGCGGCAGGGCGTGTGGCGCATGATCCGCGAGCTTGCCAGGACGGGGGTGACCATCCTGCTTACCACGCAGTATCTGGAGGAGGCCGACCAGCTTGCCGCACGCATCGCCGTGATCGACCACGGCCGCAAGATCGCCGAGGGCACGAGCCGGGAGCTGAAGGCTCTGATCGGATCGGGCTTCCTGC
>Ga0207874_1001983_pt1 | contig 20930 bp, 24 predicted proteins | sample HigsolmetaAR201D_FD_184833 | JGI IMG/M metagenome (GOLD analysis project Ga0207874, IMG submission 184833) | Ionic liquid and high solid enriched microbial communities from the Joint BioEnergy Institute, USA - AR20-1-D (SPAdes) (version 2) ...
CGCGCGAGCGCGAGCCGGACCCAGACGGTGCCCGGACCGACGCGCGCCGCGGCCCCGCCGGAGCCGCGACGGTACACGGGCAGCGCGGCGACCTCCGGTCCGAGAGCAGATAGCTCGCTCCGCCGCTGGAATGCACCGAGCACGATCGCCTCGGTCGACGGCACGGCCACGAGGAGCCTCGCGTCGACTCCGCCCGCCCGGACCGACGTCCACGCCGACGATCGCGCGGCGATGTCGTCGGAAGGCACGTCGAACAGCTCCTCGATCGCGAGCGAGCCCATCGCGGATGGCCCCATCATGGCACACGGCCCCGCCCGCCGCCCCGCGGTGTCGAGGCGCGGCGAGCGGGTCGGAGCCCTGCCGCTCTTTTTTCGTCCCCGACCGATGAATTCGTCGGGCTTCGCCAGTCCATGGGGCGTGCATTGCCGCCGCGCGCGGCGATCGAAGGAGGCAACGACCATGACGATCAAAGCAGCCACGCCCTACCTCATCGTGAACGGCAAGTCCGAGCGCGCCTTCGCCCTCTACGCGAAAGCGTTCGACGCCACCGTCGAGCTCATCCAGCGGTTCGGCGACGTGATGGGTAGCTGCCCCGACGCGATGAAGATGCGCGTGATGCACGCCGAGCTCCGCGTGGGCAACGGCGTCGTGCTCATGAGCGACGGTCCCGGCGACGTCCCCGGGACGCCGAGCCCAGGGCCCGTCAGCATCGCTCTGGACTTCGACGACGAGGCGCACGCCCGACGCAGCTTCGACGTGCTGGCCGCGACGGGAAAGACGATCGAGCCGCTCGGGTACAAGCCCTGGGGCGCCGTCTTCGGCATCGTCGAAGACGAGCTCGGGTTCCGGTGGATGTTCCACTGCGCGAAGAAGCCGACCTGACGAGCCCCGCTCGACGGGCGCCCCAAGCCTCCGCGAGGAAGCTATCCTCGCGGAGTGCCGGACGACGCGCGCGCCGAGACGTCGATCGATTGGAAGGCGGAGGGCTCGATCTGCATCGAGCTCCTCCGCGATCTCATCCGCATCCCGACGGTCAACCGCGGGACGGGCGATGCTGGGGACGCGAACGAGACCGTCGCCGCCGAGCGCATCGCCGAGCATCTGCGTGCCGCCGGCGTCGAGCCCAAGATCTTCGAGAAGAAGAAGGGACGCGGGAACCTCGTCGCGCGCGTGAAGGGGACGGGCGAAAAGCCGCCGCTCCTGCTCAATGCGCACCTCGACGTCGTCGAGGCCGACGCCGGAAGCTGGCGGCACGATCCGTTCGGCGCCGAGATCCACGACGGCTACGTCTGGGGACGCGGCGCCATCGACATGAAGCACATGGCCGCGATGAGCGCGTGCGTGATGGCGCTCCTCGCGCGGCACGTGAAGGAGGGCGGGCGCCTCGAGCGCGACGTGATCTTCGCCGCCGTCGCCGACGAAGAGGCCGGCTGCTCGCTGGGGAGCATGTACCTCGTGAACGAGCACGCGGACGAGGTACGTGCAGAATACATGCTCGGCGAGATCGGCGCGTTCTCGCTCCACCTCTTCGGCAAGACCTTCTATCCCATCCAGGTCGCCGAGAAGGGCGTCTGCTGGGTACGCGCGACGTTCCACGGGACGCCCGGGCACGGCTCGATGCCCGACCCGGAGAGCGCCGTCATCCGCCTCGCGCGAGCGATCGAGCGGCTGGGACGACGCCGGCTCCCGATGCACCCCACCGCCGTCGTGCGCTCGTTCATCGAGGGCATCGCGCGCGAGCTGCCGCCTCCGAAGCGTCAGGTCCTCCGCCGGCTGACGACGCCGCAGGTCGCGGGGCTGATCCTCGATCACCTCGTCCGCGATCCCTCGCAGCGACGATCCTTCGGCGCGCTCTTGTCGAACACCGCTGCGCCGACGGTGGTGCGCGCCGGATCGAAGGTGAACGTCATCCCCGGCCGGGCGTCGGTCGAAATCGACGGCCGCACGCTCCCCGGACGGACGGAGGCGTCCTTCCTCGACGAGCTACGAGAGGCGCTCGGTGACGACGACGCTTCGCTCGAGGTCGTCCGATCGCTTCCGGCGGTCGAGGCGCCGTCGACGACGCCGCTCTTCGAGCATCTCGCCGCGACGCTGACGCGGCACGATCCGACGGGCGTCCCGCTGCCCTATCTCATCCCGGGGCTCACCGACGCGAAGGCGTACGCGCGGCTCGGGACCATCTGCTACGGGTTCGCGCCGGTCCGCTTCGACCCGACGCACGAAATCAGCTTCTCGGCGATGTACCACGGACACGACGAGCGGGTGCCGATCGACGGCCTCCGCTGGGGCCTGCGCATCCTCTACGAGGCGGTCCTCGGCTTCGCCCAGGGCGGGACGGCGGGATGAGCGCCTCGGACGGGCGCCCTCGGGGCGTGTCCTACACCGTCGTGGCCGGCACCCCGGCTTTCCTCGCGGCTTTCCGGGGTGGGTCGGGCGGCCCGGAAGCCCCGCTCGAGCCAGCCGCCGGGCCCCGAGAGGCCCTCCCTTGGCCGAAGACGCATCGGCTCGTTATCCGCGGACTTGTCGGAAGTGGCCTCCATCGGATAGAACCGAAAGCTGCCTCCCGTATCTGACGCAATTCTTGGGGTGGCCGGACGATAACCCCATCCATCGATTCGACGACGAAGACGGCGCGAGCGAGCTCGCGGAGGGTTCGGATGATCAATCCCCAGATGGTGATGTACGAGGAGGAGTTCAATCAGATCCAGGCGGTCGTGGACCGTCTGGTTCGTGACGCGAACGCCAAGGTCGTCTTCATCGTCGACAAGAACGGGCAGCTCATCGCAGCGGCCGGAGACATCGACAACGTCGACACGACGAGCCTCGCCTCGCTGACCGCCGGCAACATCGCCGCTACGGGCGGCATGGCGAAGTTGCTAAAAGAGAACGAGTTCGCCACTCAGTTCCACGAGGGCGAGAAGGCGAACATCCACATCCAGCTGGTTGGCAACCGGGTCATCCTGGTCGTCATCTTCGACTCACGCTCGAGCCTCGGTCTCGTTCGGCTCCGCGTGAAGAAGGCCAGCGAGGAGCTCAACCACATCTTCGAAGCGCTGCTGAAGAAGGTGCAGGAGCCAGGGGCCGACTCCCCCTTCGCCGAGATCACGGACGAGGACATCGACAACCTGTTCAACGATTGACGGCGGCCTCCCGCCAGGGGCCGTCGGCCCCTAGCGACCACCAGCACGCGGGGCACCCAATCCCCCAGGGACCCAGAGAGAGTCGAAGAGATGAGTTTCATCAACTACATGGCCCGGGAGATCAACTGTAAGTTGGTCTATTACGGTCCAGGTCTCTGCGGGAAGACGACGAACCTGCAGTACATCTACGAGCGCACGAACCCCGAAGCGAAAGGCAAGATGATCAGCCTCGCGACGGAGACCGAGCGTACGCTCTTCTTCGACTTCCTACCGCTGTCGCTCGGTGAGATCCGCGGGTTCAAGACGCGCTTCCACCTCTACACGGTGCCCGGGCAGGTCTTCTACGACGCCTCCCGCAAGCTCATCCTGAAGGGCGTCGATGGCGTCGTCTTCGTCGCCGACTCGCAGATCGAGCGCACCGAGGCGAACCTCGAGTCGGTCGAGAACCTCCGGACGAACCTCGCGGAGCAGGGCTACTCGCTCGACAAGCTCCCGTACGTCGTCCAGTACAACAAGCGCGACCTGCCGAACGTCGCGAGCGTCGAGGAGCTGCGCCAGATGCTCAACCCGACGAACGTGCCCGACTTCGAGGCTGTCGCGCGCACCGGCGTCGGCGTGTTCGACACGCTCAAGGCCGTCGCAAAGCTCGTCCTTACCGAGCTCAAGAAGGGCGGCTGAGCCAAGCTCGGGTCCGATCGCCGCGAGCCCGACTTCGGTCGCGCTCGGATGGCGGCGTGCGCCATGCGCGCTGCATCACTGGATGACGCGCAGCGTCGCCCGTGCGTGCTCCGGAACGTGCGAACTCGCACGACGGGCCTGACCCGCCTCGAGCCCGCTCGGGCCCGCATGGGGGAGCGAGCGCGCAACACACGCCTCCCTAGGCGCTCTGCGCCCCCAGCGAGCACGCCACGGCACGCGGGCTCGACGCCCTGCGCTCAGCGGCGGTGCGCCTGATACACGCGCTTGAGACGACCGCGCTCCTTCGCCTTCAGCTTCGCGCGGTAACGCTTGCTGCGAGAACGGTCGGTCTTGCGGGGCTTCTTCGAGAGCAGCAGGAACATGACGGACTTCCGAGGAGAGCCGAACACAACCTGTCGAGCTCTCGACAACGGGCGCATCGATTTACCCGAGGTGGCCCGCGCTCGCAAGCGGGCTCGACAGGGTTCGTCGCATCCCGGTTCGGATGGGCCGATCACGCGGTCCGGACGTCATTTGACAGCTCGACGCGAACGACGCCCCGATACGGCGTAAGCTTGTCGGCACCTTGAACGTCCGCCTCGTCCACGAGTTCCGCTTCGAAGCCGCCCACCGCCTCCCGCACGTGCCGAAGGGGCACAAGTGCGAGCGCCTCCATGGCCACTCGTTCAAGATCGAGGTCGCCGTGGCTGGACCGGTCGATCCGAAGACGGGATGGTTCATCGACTTCGGCGTGGTCCACGATGCGTGGCAGCCGCTCCACGAGCGGCTCGACCATCACTACCTCAACGAGATCGAAGGCCTCGAGAACCCGACGAGCGAGAACCTCGCGAAGTGGATCTGGGATCGCCTGAAGGACAAGCTCCCGTCGCTCGTGAGGGTCACCGTCTTCGAGACGTGCGACGCGCGCTGCGAGTACGAAGGGACGTGAGCCATGGCGAAGGTGTTGGTCTGCCGCTGCGAGGACGTGACGCTCCACGAGCTCGAGGAGGCGATCGCACGCGGGCACGACGACATCGAATCGCTCAAGCGTTACACGGGCTTCGGCACCGGCTGGTGTCAGGGCAAAGGCTGCGTCGCCCTCTGCGCGAAGCTCCTCGCCGAGCGCGGCGGTGACGCCTCGCTCCCCTTCACGCCGAGACCGCCGTTCCATCCGCTGCCGCTCGCCGATCTCGCCGGGCTGGCCGAAGTGGCCGAGGAAGACATCCGCGCTGGACGCGCTCCGCATTGAGCGCGACCATCGAGGTCGGAGCACCTCGTCCGAAGGGGGGTTCGATGACCGTACCGACCGTTGCCTGCACGAACTGCGGAAAGCCCTTCACCACGGACGACCTCCGGGGGACGCATTGCCGGTACTGCGGCGCCCTGCTCGCTCACCACGCGCGAGCCCAGCAGCAGGTGGCGGTCATCAAGGAGCTCCTCGCCGATCGGAACGGCAACGGCATCCCCGACGCCTATGAAGGCCTCGTCGCCAACGCGACCGCGAATGCCACGGGCGCCGCGATGGGCGTCATGGGTCAGCCCGTCGGCACGCCGATGATGCAAGGACCGGTGCCCCCCATGATGGGGATGCCGCCGCCGATGGCCCCGATGCCGCAGGTCCATGCTGCAAACGCGCTGGCCGCGCGGGTCGTCACTCGGACGGCGGTTTCGATCGCGATCGTCGTCGCCTCCCTCATTGCTCTCTCGGTGATCATCATCATCGGCATCACCGTCTTCTTCTTCATGGGCGCCGCTCCGGCATGAGCGCGCCCCTGCCGGACGCGTTGGTGTAGAAGGAGGCGATGGACGACGTCTTCGCTCCGAACCTCCTCGCCGGAAAGTCCGCACTCGTCACTGGTGGAGGCAGCGGCATCGGCGCCGGCATCGCGCGCCTGTTCGCGCGGCACGGCGCGCGCGTCGCGCTCGTCGGCAGGACCCCGCAGAAGCTCGAGGCGACCGCCACGGCGATCGCCGAAGCGGGCGGGACGGCCACGACGCATCCGTGCGACGTGCGGGACTTCTCCGCGATCGAAGCCGCCATCAACGCGGCGGCGGCGCAGAACGGCGGGCTCGACATCCTCGTCAACAGCGCGGCCGGGAACTTCCTCTCGCCCGCGGCGACGCTGAGCGCGAACGGGTTCCGCGCGGTCGTCGACATCGATCTCTGCGGGACCTTCAACGCGTCACGCGCCGCGTTCCCCTTCCTCTCGCAACGCGGCGGGACGATCGTGAACATCACCGCAACGCAGGCCGACGTACCGACGCCGCTCCAGTGCCACGCCGGCGCGGCAAAGGCGGGCATCGCGAAGCTCACGCGCGATCTCGCGCTCGAGTGGGGGCGCTTCGGCGTCCGCGTGGTCGCGATCGCGCCGGGGCCCATCGAGGGGACCGAGGGGATGAACCGGCTCGCGCCCGGAACCGCCGGCGAGAAGCTCAAGAGCCGTGTGCCGCTCGGCCGCTACGGCACGATCGACGAGATCGCCGCGAACGTCCTCTTCCTCGTCTCGCCGGCCGCCTCGTACATCACGGGCGCCACGCTGCTCGTCGACGGCGGCACCTCGCTCGTCGGCGCCGGTCCGTTCCTCGATCTGATGGGCTGATCTCAGGCAGCGACCGCCGGCCGGGAGGGCGCCGCCGCGGGCACGGCCGCGCGCACGCCCCACGCCTCCCAGCTCATGAGGACGAGCGCGATCCACGTCACGTCCGCGAGGAGCAGGTGGAAGAGCTGCATCCCGACCGGCGCGAGCAACATGAGGTTCACGAGCCCGCCGGCGAACTGGACTACGAAGAGGATCGTCACGAACCGGGAGAGCGTACGCGCGCGCGGCGAGCTCACCGCCGTGCGCACGATGGCCGCCGCGCCGAGGACGAGCACGCCCGCGCCGAGCGCGATCACGGGATGGAGCAGCCGCAGGCGGAGGAAGACGTGGGCCATCGGCGAGAAGTCCTGCGCGATCCCCTCGCGGAGCGACGTCGCGGGGAAGAGCGTGTCGCCGAGCGCGGCGACGGCGCCGCTCGCTCCTAGGACGAGCACGCTCCCGAGCGCGCACGCGAGGACGACGCGGACGATCGACGATCGGCGCGCCGCGCCCTCCTCGACGAGCTTCCGCTCGTCCTTCGCCGGCGCGGCCTCCTCGGTGGTCGCCCACCACGCGGTGAGCGCGAGCGCGGCGAGCAGGAGGAACGTGTTGCACAAGTGGAGGATCATCGAGAGGCCGCGCTTCATCGACGCGTCCTGCGCCACGAGCTCGAAGAGGACGAGCCCGGCCCCGATGAGCGCCTCGGCGAAGATGAAGACGGTCGCGTACACGGCGCCGCGTCGCGCGCGATGGCCGCGCGGCAGACGAGCGAACGCCATGCCGAGGAGGACGAGCACCGCGACGAGGGCGATGCCGCTCGTCGCCCGATGGGAAGCTTCGATGACGGTCTCGATGCTCTGCGGTCGCGGGATGACCTCGCCGTTGCACAACGGCCAGTGACGCCCGCACCCGGCGCCCGAGCCCGTCGCACGCACGAATGCGCCCCAGAGGACGACGAGGAGGTTGTACCCGAGCACGATCCAAGCGAAGCGTGCGACCGCCTTGCGCTTCTTCGGGTCCGCGACTCCCGTCGAATCCTGCGGCGCGCCGCGATGGCGGCGTACCTCGGGCGTTTCCGGCGTCATGCTCTGGTCCCGCGACATGGCGCGGAGGACGTAGACCCTCGGAGGCCGTGCGGCAAGGGATGGTGCGCCTCCCTGCTGCTTTGAGGCCTCAGACCCCGTCTGGTAAGGTCCAGACCGGTGGCGGAGCAATCCAGCGCGGATTACCGCGGCACCCTGGGGAGATACGCGCTGTTCGGCGAAATCGCCGCCGGCGGCATGGCCACCGTGCACTTGGCACGGCTCATCGGGACCGTCGGATTCGCGCGTACGGTCGCGATCAAGCGGCTCCACCCGCATCTGGCGAAGGATCCCGACTTCGTCCGGATGTTCCTCGAGGAGGCCCGCCTCGCCGCGCGCGTCCACCACCCGAACGTCGTCCCTACGCTCGACGTCGTGAAGGAAGACAACGAGCTCTTCCTCGTCATGGAGTACGTCCCGGGCGAGTCGCTCTCGCGGCTGATGCGCAAGTGCCGCGAGGCCGGCGAGCGCATCCCCCCGCGCTACGTGGTCGGGATCATGTGTGCGGCGCTCGAAGGCCTCCACGCGGCGCACGAGGCGACGAGCGAGCGTGGCGTCCCGCTCGGAATCGTCCATCGCGACGTCTCTCCACAGAACATCCACGTCGGGATCGACGGCGTCGCGCGCGTGCTCGACTTCGGGATCGCGAAGGCGACCAACCGCGTGCAGGAGACGCGCACCGATCAGATCAAAGGCAAGGTCGCGTACATGTCGCCCGAGCAGCTCGCGAAGGGCCCGATCGATCGACGCGCCGACGTCTACTCCGCGTGCGTCGTGCTCTGGGAGGCGCTCACGGGCGCACGGCTCTTCAACGCGGACGACGTCCCTTCCCTCGTCTACGCGATCATGAACGACGTCGTCCCACCGCCGAGCGAGATCGCCCCCCACCTGGGGCGCGCGTTCGACGCGATCGTCATGCGCGGGCTCGATCGCGATCCCGACAAACGCTGGCCGACGGCGCGCGAGCTCGCCGTCGCGCTCGAGAAGGTCGTGCCGCCGGCGGCGCCTCGCGACATCGGGGAATGGGTGGAGCGCACGGCGGGCGAAGCGCTCGCGTGGCGCATGGAGCTCGTGCAGCGCATCGAGAGCGAGACGTCGACGTCGATCCCGCCGGGCGTGCTGCGCGTGCGACCGCCCGTGTCGCCGTCGATTCCGGTGGAGCAGACGAGCGGGGTCGTGGAGTACCCGCCGCCGCCCGCGACGGAGAGCGACGCGACCACGCACGAGCTGCCGGATCGGAGCGATCGCGTCTTGCAAGCCGAGCCGGTCGACGAGCCCGATCCGCCGCGCGAGGTCGTCGCGGCGCCGGTCGCGCCGGTCGTGCCCGCGGCGCAGCCCGCCGTATCCGTCGCGAAGAAGGACGGCCGGTCGCGCCTCGCGCTCGCGGCCCTCGGGATCCTCTTCGTGGTCGTGGTCGCCGCGGTACTGCTCGCGATCCGGTTCATGCATGCCGAGGGCGAGGGCGTCGCCGCGGAGGCTCCCGTACCGGAAGAAGGCGAGGAAGAGGCGATCGTCCTCGGCGTCTCGCGCGCGAGCGCCGCGCCGACGCCGTCTCCTTCCCCGACGCCGTCGCCCTCCCGAACGCCGGCGCCCACCACGAAGGGAAAGGCCGCGGGGCGGCCAGCGAACGACTGCGACAACCCGTTCTACACCGACGCCAAAGGCGTTCGTCGTCCGAAGCCCCACTGCGTGAAGCGCTGAGCGCGTCGCGTGTGGAGCTCAGAGGAGCTTGCGCGACGGCACGACGACGTTCGCGACGAGGACGCCGATGACGAGCGCGGCGCCCACGAGCGCCATCGAGAAGCCTCGCTGCAAGCCGTTCAGCGCGTCGTTCTCGAGGAACTCGCCCAGGCTGAGGAACCCGAAGCTCCCGGGCACGAGGAGCATCATCCCCGGGAGCTGGAAGAGCTGCGCCGGACGCTTGGTGGCGCGGGCGAGGGCGTTGGCGACGATGCAGACCGCGAGCGCGGCGCAGAACGCCGTGACGTGCCCGGGGAGCCGGTAGCGGACGGCGACGGTCGCGACGACCCACCCCGTCGCGCTCGACGTCAGCGTCGCCCACAGCCATCGGCGCGGCACCTGGAAGAGCGCGCCGAACCCGAGCGCCGCGGCGACGAGCGCGACGGCCTGGTACGGGAGCGGCAGCCCCTCGAGCGGCCGCGTGCCGATCCACTCGGGGAGCGAGATCCCCGTCACGCCCTCGAGCCCGGCGACGAGCGCGACGCCGAACAGGATGAGCAGGAGGGTGACGGCCGACTCGACGAGGCGCGCGCTCCCGGAGACGACGTTCTTCTGCGCGACCTCGGCAACGCCGGTCGTGAACCTCATCCCCGGAAAGAGCGAGATGGCGCCGGCCGGGACGATGACCTCCGGCCTCGCCTGAGGCCACACGCCGAGCGCGAGCCACGCGCACGACGCCGTGACGAGACCGCCGAGGAAGTCGCTCAGCAGGCGCCGCGCGTTGCGGCGCGACGTGATGGCGGCGACGCTCGCGTCGGAGCTCTCCTTCTTCCTGCTGCTCGCGAGGGCCATGCGGACACCGGCGATGACGCCGCCGACGATCGCGGCGACGAGGACGTCGAGCAGGCCTCCCTGGAAGAAGACCGCGGCCGCACCCGAGACCGCCACCGTCGCGGCCCACACCATCGGTCCGGACCACTCCGGCGCCTGGCGCATGCACTCGCGGATGCGCACGCGCGCCTCTTCGATCGTGATGCGCCGATCGACGACGTCGTTGAAGATCTCGTCGACGCGGACGAGGCGCGCGAGGTCGACGCCAAGATCGCTGACGCGCGCCATCCGGTTCACCTGCGGGCCGCTGCCGTCCTTCGACGTCACGCGCAGGAAGAGCCCCGTCGGCAGCGCGAACGGATCGGCGCGATGCCCCTCGACGTCCGCGATGAGACGGATCACGTCCTCGAGGCGGTACGTCGGACAGCCGTAGGACGCGAGGACGGCGCCGATCTCGACCAGGTAATCGGCGAGCTCCTCGCGCGTGCGCGTTCGGGCGGATGGGACGGGCGTCTCGCTAGCGTCGAACGCAGGCGATCCCATCACGTCGATCGCATATCACGCCTCAGGCGGCGTGGACGATGCGATCGCTCGACGGAGCTGGAAGCTCGATTTTGCGCACGCGCGGCGCGGCGGGCGGCACCAGCGGGCGCGGCGGACGCTGCGGATCGGGCGCCGAGAGCCCTCGGAGGTGCTCGAAGAGGTAGAGCTCGTCGTCTTCGGTCAGGTTGTAGAACTCGATCCCCAACGCCGGACCGAAGTCGCCCGGCCGGCGGCCGTGGATGACGCGCGCGACGACCCCTTGCGCGTCGAACCACTGGTTCGTGCGCGGCGGCTTGAAGGACACGAAGACCTCCTCGCCGGTGAGCACGCGCTCGCCGGGTCGAACGCGGACGCGCATCCCCTTCGTCGAGAGGTCGAGCGCGAGATCGCCGACGAGGCGAAAATCGATCTCCCGCACCACCTGGCATTCGAGGCGAACGTTACGACGGAACGAGGCGCGCATCGGCTCGAGCATGGGATCCTCCAGCGCGCGATCGTAGGTAGGATAATGTAGGTAGGCCAAGAAAGCCGCTCGGGAGCGAGCGGCGATGCTCAGTGGCCCGCGCCGCGAGCGGCAGCCGTGGACGCGGCGCTCGCGACCGCACGAGCCGCGGGCGCCTTGGGCTTCTTGGGCTTCTGCTCGGGCGCCGGCGCCGGAGGCGAGACCTTCCCGTTCGCCGTGTCGACGACGCCGATCTCCCATCGGTCCTCTGCGTGGCGGTGGTCGCGATCGCAGATCGAGGCGGTCTTCTTGCCGTTGAACCAGACGTTCACGCACGGCGCCGGCCCCGCCTGCGGTCGCTCGTCGAGATAGAGGAGCGACATGCCGAGCTTCTGGCGGCGCTTCGCCGGGATCCGCATGTACGTGTACGGCCCGCGCGTCTTCGCATTGCAGAGCCCGGGGACCGGAACCTCCGCGGAGCAGCGCTGACCCTTCGGACCGCTCTGCGCGACGCGGAGGAGCACGCGCGGCAGAGGCTCCTCCGGGTCGCCCTCGTCGCGATCCTCCCACGAGAGCTGGACCAGCACGTCGCGAGTCTTCTTCGGCGCCACGTCGATGAGCGCCGTCGCCTGCCCCTTTCGACCTGCTTCGTCGGTCGCCTCTGCGCGGATCACGTACGTGCCGAAGGCGTCGAGCGCGAGCGTCGCGCTCGTCATGCCGCGCTTCGAGAAGGAGAGCTTGCTCTTCGATCCGGGCGGCGCGTCCACGAGCGACAGCATCTGATCGACGAGCGCGTACTTGCCCTCGAGCGTCGACGACGCCTTGCACTCGACGACGTCGCCCGACTTCGCGGTCATCTTCGACGACCAGCTCTCGGCCGTCGCGAGGCGACACGCGATCTCGGCCTTGGGAGGAGAGCCGCAGGACTCGCCTTCCACCTCCTCGATGAAGATCTTGAGGGGCTTGTCGATCCGAGGCGTGACCACGGCATCGAGCGCGGACGGATCGTCGGATCGGCGCACGCATCCCTCCCCGAGCGTCGTCTCCCGCACGAAGACGGCGAGGGACCCGCCGCTCTCGACGACGCGCCTGACCGAGAGCTTCGCGACGGTCTCGTCCTGGTTCGCCAGCACGAGGAGCATCTCCTTCGACGTGTCGAGGTCGTCGGGGAGCTCGGGCACCTCCTCGGCCTGGCGCCACATGCGACGCCAGTCCTCGATGCCGCGGACGACGTAAGCGCCCGTGCGGAGGCTCGCGTAAAGGCTCGGAGAGACGTGACGAACGCGGACGTGATCGCCCTTCACCTCGTCGACGCGCGCGTCCTTCGCGTCTCGGACGATGCGGACGATCGTGATCGGCGGCGAGGGAGCGCACGCCCCCGCGAGAGCCGCCCACGTGGCGACCGCGACGATCCCGAGCGAGCGCATGGGACGACACCTCAACGAGACCCCTCGATCGATGGAAAGGATAGCGCGAAGGACGCGAGCGGCCGAACAAGTCCACGGTCGGGCATCCCGACGCATTCCGCGCGTTCCGCGCCCAGGAGGCGAATCGCCGTGTTCAGCGCCTTCGCCGCTTCGGCAGGGTGAGGGAGAAGTGGCAGCCGGGCCCTTCGCGTGGCTCGGCGGTGATGCTCCCCCCCTGCGCCTCCATCGCGCGCCGAGCGATCGCGAGGCCGACGCCGACGCCGGGCTTGCCCGACCGTCCTCTCCAGAAAGGCTCGAACATCGCGTCGAGCTCCTCCTTCGAGATCCCGGGGCAGTTGTCGAGCACGTGCACGACGACGTCGTCGGGTCGCTCCTCGACGTCGACGCGCACGTCACCGCGATCGGTGTACTTCAGCGCGTTCTGCAGGACGTTGTCGAACGCGGAAATGGTCATGGGTCGATCCACTTCGACCACGAGGTCGGGATCGAAGCGCGCCTCGAGGTTCAATCCCTTCGCGTCCGCGACGAGCTTCGCCGCCGTCATGGGCCCTTCGAGGATCTCCTGCAGCCTCGTCGGCACGATGTCCGGTTTCCGCTCGCCCTGCCGCTCGAGGACGAGGATCCCTTCGATGAGCTCGGCGAGCCGGCGCGTGTTCCGCTCGATCGCTTGGAACGTGCGCTCGTCGCTCGGCGAGAGCGAGAGGGTCCGTCGCAGCTTCTCGACGCCGAGCGAGACCGCGGTGAGCGGATTGCGGAGCTCGTGCGTGATGAAGGTCACGTGCTCGGCCGCGCGACGGCGCGCGGCGTCGTCGCGGAACTGGACGTAGCTGACGACGGCGGCGGAGATCGCTCCTTCGATCAGGTCGACGATGCGGCCCGCCTGCCCGAGGTCCGTGAGGACGCCCTCGTCACCGAGCACGTCGAAGAGGACCTGACGCAGGACGATGAACTCGTCGACGAGCTGAGCGATGTCGAACCCGAGCCGGACGCGCTCCTCGGCATGCTTTCGTGCGACGCGGTGCCAAGATGCACCGCCCGCGTTGCCCACGGAGCCGGATTGACGGAGCGCGTCCGCGAGGATGTCGAGGTACGCCGGCATCGAGCCGCGGAGGTTCGTCGGGTGGAGGCCCCGCCCGCCGAACGACGCGCGCACGCGCTCGGTCCAGATGCGCTCGATGTCCTCTCTCCGCCGGAGGATGGCAGAGGCCAGCACCTCGCGCTCGCCGAGCTCGTCCACGTGCTGCACTGCGCTCTTCGGCGCGGACGGGTTCTCTCCGCGCCTCGGCAGTACGAAGCAATCGAAGTGCCGTCGCGCGGCGACTAGGCCGCTCGGCCGTACGTCTCGATCATCGCGTCGACCACCTTGCAGACGTCCTCGACGCTGGCCGGCTTCTGCAGGTAGCGCCACTCCACGTCGACGAAGACGTCGTCGAGCATCTCGCGCGGGACGCCACTGTGCATGACGATCCGTTCCGCCTGGCCGAGGTTCCTGCGCTCGAGCTCCGCGCAGAGCTGCCAGCCGGACATGCCCTCCAGCTGCAGATCGCAAAGGATGGCGTCGAACCGTGCTCCTCGGCAGATCACGTCGAGCGCCTCCTCGCACGACGCGACTCCGGTCACGTCGAAGCGTCTGGTGAGCGAGCGGACGAGGGCCCGTCGCAGCATGGGCTCGTCGTCGATGATCAAGATACGCGGTCGCTGATCCATTCGGGTCCCCCGGCGCGGCAGCCTTCTGCGAACGCCGTACCGGCCGAGGTCCATACCTGTTCTCGCGAGCTTCGAGGACGCAAACCCGTGCTCCCGCCGGCAAACGCGGCATCGAGCGCGCAAGACTTGCGCGCTCCATGCGCCCGCCGTCGCGACCGCCCGTCGCCGGGCGCAGGCCGTCGGATTGCACGAGGACGCTACGATGCGTCGACGCTCGAAGCACCGCCGCACGCGCCGGGCTGCTCGCTTCGAGCTCTCCGAGGCGCGGCGCGTCGCTCGGGAGCGGTTCCGGATCCAGGAGCTGCGGCCGGAGCAGGAGCGCGCCTTGGCCGCCGTCGCGGCGGGGCGGGACGTCCTGCTCGTCCAACCGACCGGCTCGGGCAAATCGCTCGCCTACCAGCTCTCCGCGATGCTCCTCGACGAGCCGACGGTCGTGGTCTCACCGCTCCTCGCGCTCATGGCGGACCAGGAGAAGAAGCTGCGACGTCTGAACCTGCCCGTCGTGCGTCTCGACTCGACCGTCGGCGCAGAGGCACGTCGCGACGCGCTGGCGGCCATCGCGCGCGGCGGCCCTCGCGTCGTGCTGACGACGCCGGAGACGCTGCGCTCCGAGCCGCTCGCGCTGGCGCTCGAGCAGAGCGGCGTCGCGCTCCTCGCCGTGGACGAGGCCCACTGCATCTCCGAGTGGGGGCACGATTTCCGCCCGGCCTACCTCCGCATTCCCGACGCCGTCGCACGGCTCCGGCCGCGAAGCCTGATGGCGCTCACGGCCACGGCGACGCCACGCGTGCAGCAGTCGATCGTCGATCAGCTCGGCATGAGGAGCCCCGAAGTGATCGCGGCTCCACCCCATCGACCGAACCTCCTCTTCTCGGTCGAGACGCTCAGCGGCACGCAGAAGGTGGAACGGCTCGCCTCCCTCATCCGTTCGCTGCGCCGCCCCGGCATCGTGTACTGCTCCACGGTCGAGATGGTCGACCGTCTCGCCGCCGCTCTGCGCTCCGTCCGCGTACCGATGGCCGCGTACCACGGCCGGATGCCACGAGCGGAGAAGGAGCGCGCGCAGCGCCGGTACATGAGCCCGCGACGGCGACTCGTGATGATCGCGACGAGCGCGTTCGGCATGGGCATCGACAAGCCCAACATCCGCTACGTGGTCCACTATCAGACGCCCGGATCGCTCGAGCAGTACGTACAGGAGGCCGGGCGTGCGGGTCGCGACGGACGTCCTGCGCAGAACATCCTCTTGTTCGATCCGGCTGACCTCTCGATCCAGCGTCGCCTCGAGGCACGCGGGCGCCCTTCGGTCGAAGGGCTCGAGCGCCTCTCCTCCGCGATCCTCGCCTGGGCACGCGAGGACCGTCCGCTCGAGACGCGCGCGCTCGCGCTGGCCGCGCAGGTCACCCCGGCAGCGACGCGCTCCGCGCTGGCCGCCCTCGAAGAGGCGGGTCTGCTCGAGCCTCGAGGCCGAGACCGCTGGATGCTCGCCTCGTCCGAAGAGGAGTTCGCCGCCGCGAGCAGCGAGCTCGCACGGCGCTTCGAGACGCTCCGCCGAGAAGACGAGCATCGCCTCGCGTCGATCGAGGCGTACGCACGGACGAGCGAGTGCCGCAGCGTGTTCATCCGCCGCTACTTCGGCGAGGCCGACCCGCCGGCGTGCGGGCGCTGCGACCGATGCGTGCAGGCACGCCGCGAGCCGCACGCGCGCCGTGCGGCGCATGCACACGCGGCCTGAACCGGCATGGGAGCTCCGGTGCCGCTTCCGGGCGGTCTCGAGCTACACGGCGCTCTCCGTATCGGCGCTCATCACGGGACGGTCGCAAGAGGCCGCGCGCGAGGAGATCGCGAGCGCGCCGACGCTCTTCGACTTCGCCCGCGCCGCGCGCGACGGCCGCGGGCGCCGGCCGTTCGTCGCCTACTACAGCGCCCACTCACGGGAGGTGTTCGAGACGAAGGACATCCGCGCCGCGGTCGATCGCCTGGTCTCGGTCGAGGATCTGCTCGGACGCGAGAGCGACGAGGAGAAGGAGCTCGTCGAGGTCCGCTCGATCGGATGATCGTCGACCGATTCGTCGCCGATCTGCCCGAGCTCCCTCGTCCGCTCGTCGTCGTCCTGCACCTCTACTCCACCCACGCCCCCTACTTCTTCGAGGAGGCGCGCGCGCGCGCTTCGTGCCGTTCACGCACGTCGCCGGATGGTCGAAGCTGTCCGAGCTCCGGAACGCGTACAAGAACGCGCTCCTCGAGCAGGACCAGGAGGTCGCGCGTGCGGTGCGCGCGTTCACGGCGTCGGAAGCGCCGTCGTTCGTCGTCTTCACGAGCGATCACGGAGAGGCCTTCGGTGAGCACGCCGCCATCCATCACGGACAGAACCTCTACGACGAGCAGGTCCACGTCCCTGCATGGATCGCCGCGAACGGCGTGCTCGAGGACGACGAGGCCGCTGCGCTCGCGGCGAACGCGCCCACCTTCACGACGCACCTCGACGTCCTGCCGACCATCCTCGACGCGATGGGTCTCTGGGAAAACTCCGCCGTACGCCCTCACCGGGCGCGTATGGGCGGCAGGAGCCTCCTCCGACATCCATCGCCACGCCGTCCCATCCCGGTCACGAACTGCACCGCCATGTTCCCCTGCCCGCTCGACACGTGGGGCATCTTCGACGGCGATCGCAAGCTCGTCGCGCAGGCGTGGGACGGCGGCTGGATCTGCCTCGAGCTCTCCGGAGGCGAGCGCCGCGCACCGCCGGGAGATCCGGCGTGCGAGCGCTCGAGAGAGGAGTCGCGCCGAATATTTCCCACGCTGCCGAACGGCGCTCCGAACCGCTGACCACACCCGCCGGACCGCGAGCGCATGGCCCCGTCCGCCGGCTGCCTTCGTTCGGGGGACGAGCCCGTCCCGTCGCGAGCGCTATGCTTGGAAGGCCCGCGCGGCGGGGCTGAATACGCCGGCGTAACATCCGTCGGACGTCACGCCGGGCATCCGTCCTGCGACGGTCTCGTCTACGGTCTTCGGCAGCTCTGGGGATCACATGAAGCACGCGCCTTCGTCACGGACGATTGCGGTGGGCCTCACGGTTTGGGTCTCCTCGGCGTCCGCGGTGTGCCCTTCCGAGCGCGCGGCACCGCCCGACGCGCCGTTCGTCTACGAGAGAGACGCCACGCACTGCGTGCTCGCGAACGGGAAGGATGGCGTCCCGGAGAGCAGGCAACCGGTGCGTTACCGTGTCACGTGCCCCGGTCGTATGACGCCCGAGAACCAACGCGTGGTGTGCACGGACTTCAAGGTCACCGTGAAGATGCAGCCCCTTGGGCCCGTGGAGACCGCGAAGCACTGCACCGAGGTCAACCAGAGCGGCAGCATCGCGCTCGGCAAGCGCATGGACCGCGAGTACAAGTGCAGAGTGCACTTCCTCTCGAGCGAAGCCTCGCTCGTCCCGGAGGTGACGAGGCTGCTCTTGAAGCGGGACTACCTGGAAGAAGCGCGTAGCAAGAAGCTCCGCGTCTGCGCGCTGCGAGACACGAGCTTCCAGTGCGCCCCGTGCTCCACGACCGACAAGCTCGTCGTGCGCGTCGTGAGCTACTCCAAGGACATGCCGTGTCCCGCGGGGACGATCGGGTCCGTCGAGTGACGGAGCGCTAGTCGCACGCTCAGGTTCACGCCTTCACGGCGGGCGCCACGCGTGCGCAGCCGAGGAGCCGGAACACGATGGTGAGGAGCGCCTCCGGCGTGCACGGCTTCGTCAAGACGGCGTCCGCACCTGCGTCCTTCGCGCGCTGGAGCTCCTCTCTCGTCGCATGCCCGGTCAGCACGACGACGGGGATGTGCTTCGTCCGCGGGTGGCTCTTGATCTGGCGCGTCGCCTGCCAACCGTCGAGCACGGGCATCGCGAGATCCATCACGACGAGGTCGGGCAGGAAGGAGACGACCTTCCAGAGCGCATGGTCGCCGTCCACCGCTTGGACGACGCGCAGCCCCGCGTCCTCGAGAGGCGCCGCGTAGAGGTCGCGAGCGTCCTCCATGTCATCGACGAGGAGCACGAGCGGAGCGTGCTCGTTCTCGTTCAGCACCCGGCGCATGCCGGTGGCCGGCGCCTCCGGCTCTGCGGGCGTGCGCCGCGCGGCCGTCCTCCTCGGACGCTCCATGCCGAAAGAAGATCGCAGATCCGGCTGCGGCCACAACGCGGTTCGGGTCCGCATCCGCACCGGGATGCCTCGAGTCTGGAGGTGCCCAGCACGCCGAGAGGCGCGCGCTCTCGCGGAATCAGCGCGTCCGGCAGGATTCGAACCTGCGACCTACGGCTCCGGAGGCCGTCGCTCTATCCAACTGAGCTACGGACGCGTTCGCACGCTTGTCGTACCCCACGTCGCGCCCGCGGTAAAGACAAGGATTCGAACGGAACTGGACGGAGTCCACGCAGTGGACGGAGTCCAGTGACGTCCACGGAGCACCGCTTCAGCGGCGCGTAGTGCACCTGCGACCTACGGCTCCGGAGGCCGTCGCTCTATCCAACTGAGCTACGGACGCGTTCTACGGCTCCGGAGGCCGTCGCTCTATCCAACTGAGCTACGGACGCGAACGAGATGAAGCTAGGCGTTATCTGAAGGACGAAGTGGAAGCCAGGTGTGGCCCCGCACCGCTGGCTGAGCTGGCGCGCGGGGTCTTCCGTCATAATCCCGAACGTCTCGGTTCACAAGAGTGGCTCGACCAATGCGCGTCCGGGCCGAAGTCCGGGCCTCGAAGATGCCATACGGGCCCCGAGATGCCGGGCACGAGAGCACGACAGCGGCTCGGTTGGATGCGCGTCCGGGGGCCCCATTGATACCCGGGGACCGCGCCGTACGTTGACGGCGATGCGTCCGACGCCGGTTGACGAAGGCGGACCGCAGAGCAAGCCCGGCCCTCCGGCCGAGGGCTCGCCTGGCTCGCAGGCTGCCGCTCCCGCTTCGACCTCGGGCGGCTCGAGCGAGGAGCTCGCCCCGAAGCGCGACCCGAAGAAGGGGCGCGACCCGCTCCTCTCCGCGATTTGTCACGATCTGCGGGCGCCGCTCGCGGCCGTGACCATGGGGGCAAACTTCGTCCTTTCGACCTTGCCCAAGGACGAGTCGTCGAACCGGTCACGGCGCGTGCTCGAGGCCATGCTCCGGTCCGCCAAGCAGATGGAGCGGCTCGTGCGGGACTTCGCGGACCTGTCCGAGGTCGAGGCCGGCTCGGTCGTGCTGCGGACGGGGATCAACGACGCACGCGAGCTGGTCGAGATCGCGGCCGAGTCCGCGCGACCGGCCGCGGCCGCGCGCTCGGTCGAGGTCGTCACGTCCGTGCCCGACGCGCCCGTCGTCCTGCGTTGCGACCGCGATCGGATCCTCCGCGCCCTCGCCCACCTGCTCGACAACGCCACGCGCTTCGCGCCCGAGGGCTCCAAGATCGTGCTCGGTGTCCGCGACGAAGACGGCGCGGTGCGACTGAGCGTCACCGATCGCGGGCCTGGGCTGTCCAAAGATACGCTCGAGCACCTCTACGATCGGACGTGGCACGTGAAGCGGTCCGATCGCACCGGCGCGGGGCTCGGGCTCGCCATCGTGCGCGGATTCACCGAGGCGCATGGCGGTAACGTCGAGGTCGACCCGACGCCGGGCGCGACCACGTTCACGCTCGTGCTGCCGAAGGACGTACGCCCGGAGCAGGCCGAGGAAGACGCGATGGAGGACGCGTCGCTCGTGTGAGCCGCCGACCGCGTCACACCCGAGCTTCGCTCACGTCACTCGCGCTCGAACGGCGCCGGCGTCACGCGGATGCTCTTGTACCGCGCGAGCTGGACCAGGCCCGCGGGCGCGCCACGCGGCTTCGAGACGTCGCGCGCCTTGCAGTAATGGACGTCGACGGAGCGCGCCGCGCGTGCCTTCGAGTACCAGGCGGCGATGGACGCGGCGCGCTCGATCACCGGACGCGGGATGTCGACGTCGTCCGGATTGCGCACGACCACGTGGCTGCCGGGCGTTCCTCCGCCGACGTGGAGCCAGAGGTCGTTCGGCTCGGCGACGTCGAACGTCAGGTGATCGTTCTCCGCGTCGCCCCGGCCGACGAGCACCTCGAAGCCGTCGACGACGAAGGTCCGATACGGTCGACCTTTGCTCGCCATCGGAGCGCAGTCTACGCGTCCTGGCGGGCGCGCGCTCGCGTGCCGGCTCACCCCTCCGATCCGCCGCGCGCCTGGCCGGCAGGGCTCGGCTCGGCGGGCCGCGCTCGGATGGTCGTCTCGTCCGGCGCCTCCTCGGCGGTTGCCTCCGGCGGCTCCGACGGGCGCGACGCCTGCGACGGCTGCGAGGCGGGCGGGCGGATGCCGTGACGATCCATCTTCTGCTGCAGGGTCTTCACGGAGATGCCGAGGAGGTTGGCGGCGGTCTCGCAGTCGCCGTTCGCGATGTGGAGCGCGCGCGTGACGTGGCGCCGCTCGAAGTCCTTCAACGCGACCGACAGCGGCTGGATGCGGGTGTCGGCGTTGCTCTCGGGGCTCGCGCCGACGATGTCCTCGGGCAGGTGCTCGAGGTCGATCTCGCCCCCGCGCGCGAGCACGACGGCCCGCTCGATGGCGTGCGCGAGCTCGCGGACGTTGCCCGGGAACGGATACTCCATGAGCGCGTCCCAAGCGCGCGGCGACACCCCTGGCGGGACGCGACCGGGGCAGTAGCGCCGGAGGAAGTGTGCAACCAAGAGCGGCATGTCCGCGCGACGCTCGCGGAGCGGCGGGATGTGCAGATCGAGGACGGCAAGGCGGAGGTAGAGGTCGTCGCGGAACTTGCCCTGCGCGACGAGGGCCTTGA
>Ga0207874_1002001_pt1 | contig 20747 bp, 14 predicted proteins | sample HigsolmetaAR201D_FD_184833 | JGI IMG/M metagenome (GOLD analysis project Ga0207874, IMG submission 184833) | Ionic liquid and high solid enriched microbial communities from the Joint BioEnergy Institute, USA - AR20-1-D (SPAdes) (version 2) ...
GGCTGAAGGACAAGCGCAAAGCAGGATCAATCAAGACAGCGAAGAATCAGTAACAGGCCCCAGGGTGGGTCAATTTTACTTCGGCGTTTCCGGTCCAAGGTGGGTCAAAATTCAATCGGCGTTGACAGCTGGGCGCATGGCGTGCTCGTCGGCGCGGGCATGGCCTCGGAAACCACCGCAGCCGCAGTCGGCCAGATGGGCGTCGTACGTCGCGACTCGATGGCCATGAAACCGTTCGCCGGCTACAACTTCGCCGACTACTGGGATCACTGGTTGAAGCTCGGCAGCGGCCCGCGTGCCAGCAAGCTGCCGAAGATCTTCCACGTGAACTGGTTCCGCCAGGATCGCAACGGCCGCTTCCTGTGGCCGGGCTTCGGCGAGAACCTGCGAGTACTGCGCTGGATTGCCGACCGCTGCGAAGGCAAGGTCCCGGCGGTCGAAACGCCGATCGGCGTGGTGCCGCGCAAGCAGGACCTGGACATCAGCGGGCTCGACATGGATCCCTCGACGCTCGACGTGCTGCTGTCCATCGACAGCGACGCCTGGCGCCAGGAAGTCGATGCCATCGGCAAGCACCTCGCGGAATTCGGCAACCGCGTGCCGAGCCAGCTGCACGATGAGCTCAAGGGCGTTGCGAGGCGCCTGGAGGGCGCCAACGCGGCCTGAAGTCGCGTCACTCCTGCGGACGCTCTTGCGCAAGGCAGCCCCTCACCCCAACCCCTCTCCCGCAAGGGGAGAGGGGCGATGAACGTGGCTCAATCATCATCTCCGCCTGGGTGACTCCCCTCTCCCCTTGCGGGAGAGGAGCGATGAGCGGTGGCGCAACCATTCATCTCTCCGCCTGGGTGACTCCCCTCTCCCCTTGCGGGAGAGGGCGATGAGCGGTGGCGCAACCATTCATCTCTCCGCCTGGGTGACTCCCCTCTCCCCTTGCGGGAGAGGGGCTGGGGGTGAGGGGTAGTTGGCACCAGAGAGACCGATCAATGGTGAGATCAAAGCTCACAACAGCGCAAGGAGCGCGATGGAGCTGCCGTTTCACGGCCGCTGCAATGCCGCTGACAATGTGATGATTGGCGGTCAGAAGCTCATCGTGAGCGACGCCGAGAACGTCGTGCCGACGTCGTAGCGGTTGAAGTACACGACGTTGCCGCCGCGTTCCTGGAACTCCTTGTAGTCGCGGCCGAAGATGTTGCGGATCTCCAGCTTGGCCTCGATGTCCGTATTGAAGAGATTCAAGGCCTCGCGTGCCACGAAATCCACCCGCAGGCCCGGCGACTCGTAGATGTCGGGCAAGCCCGCGGGACCACGGCTCGTCACGCGATCGCTCGCATAGGACAGCAGGATGGTCTGCTGCGACAACCGACCCGGATGCTCCAGGCCGAGCTGCAGATTGACCAGGTGATCGGACTGACCGGTCAACTGGCTGCCGTCCACGAAGAAGTTGCTGGCCGGCTGCACGCTCGTGCCGAACACACGCACGGTGTCGCCGGCATCGACGTTGATCTGCGAGTCAGTGTACGTGTAGTTGCCGATCACCACGGCGCGGCGCGCACCCAGAAACTCGTTGCCGAACCAATCGCCCAGCTGGAAGTACTTCTGCACTTCCAGCTCCGCGCCGTACAGCACCGCTTCGGGTGCATTGGCGAAGCTGGTCTCGGGCGTGTTGTCGGTGAAGCCGGTGAACGCCTCGATCGGATCGTCGATCTTCTTGTAGAAGCCCGCCAGCGAGAAGCGCTGCTCGGGCGCGAAGTACCACTCGTAGCGCACCTCGCCGTTGAGGAACTCGCTGTCGCTCAACAGCGGGTTGCCACGATACGTACGATTCGCTTCCGGATCGAAGTACAGCTGGAACATCAGCTCGCGGAACTGCGGCCGCGCGATGGTCTTGGAGGCATTGACCCTCAGCTGCATGTCGCCGTTGAGCTTGTAGGTGAGCGTCGCAGCCGGCAGCACATAGTCGTTGTCGAGCGTGGTCGAGGCACCAGAATTGGTTATGGTGTCGAACACCTGCAGCGGACGAACTTTCTGCTCGCCCGTCTCGTAGCGCGCGCCGGCACTGAGCTCCACGCCATCCATCAACTCTGCCTGAAACTGCGCGTATGCCGCTTGGGTACGCAGGCTCGCCGTAAAGGCGGGATCCGTTTCCGTCGTCTCGGTCATGAAAATGCCGTATTCGTCGATGACCGCCCGGCTCAACAGATAGTCCGGGCGTAACATCGCAACGTAGTTCGGCAAGGTCGCAGGCGCGGCGATCTGGAACGCGCGCCGCTCGGAGTCACGCTGCGTGTCGGTGATATCGATGCCGCCCGACAGCGCCAGTCGCGGCATGATCTGCGCCGTGAGATCAATGCCCGCCGACCACAGGTCCTCCTCGAGGTCGGAGAAGGCGATCTCGGCGAAACCGGTGTTGCCGTTGTCCAGGCGATTGATGAAGTAGGCGCCGTACGGATCGGCCGCCTGGTTGGTCCGCACATAGCCGATGTCCAGCTCGTAGGGCGCTTCGCGCTTGGACTTCGAATAGGAGGCGCGCGTGCTCACTTTCAGCGGATGCAGATCGAATCCACCCGTGAGCTGCGTGCTCAGCAGCTCGCGCTCGTACAAAGCGGTCGTCTGCTCGTTGAAGTCCGCGCCCGGGCGCTGATTGTTCTGGCGGCCTTCGGCGAGGCTGGTGCGCTTGAGCGTGTCGTGGATGTACAGGTTCGTCCAGCGCAGCGTGTTGCCTGCGCCGAACTCGTAGCCCACGCCGACCATGGCGTTGGCGACTGCGCGATTCTCGGTCGACACGTTGCGGAAATCCTTGTCGATGACGGAGAGATCCGCGCTGCCCGGCGTCTGCTCGATGTTCTCGCGCGTGCGCCAGCCATTGCTGAAGCCCGCCGTGGCGATGAGCCCGAGCTGGGAGTCGCCGATCTGCCAGGTATTGCCGCCGGTGAGCGCGCCGGAGAAGTTGGGCGGAATCTCGTCGACCTTCTGCACCAGCGCATTGCTGCGAGTCACGAGCTGGCTCGCGATCTCCCCGGTGTCCACGCCACCGGCGCTCATACGCCGACGGCTGGCGAAATAGGCGGCGAGTGCCGGCGGCGTGTCGCGATTGCCGTAGCCGGTCCAGTCGTACTCGTTGCCGTAGTAATCGTAGCCGAGCTGCCCGGTGGTCTCGGTGTCTCCGCTGATGCCGAGGTTGACATCGAGGAACGGCGTATCGGGGATGGCCAGCGTGGTCAGGTTGATCACACCACCGCCGAACTCGCCGGGAAAGTTCGGCGAATACGTCTTCTGCACCAGTGAAGACGCCACCACGTCCGTGGGGAACAGGTTCAACGGCACGGCGCGCCGCATCGGCTCGGGGCTCGGCAGAGGTGAGCCATTGAGCAGTGCGAGCGAATATCGATCGCCCAGGCCGCGCACGTAAACGAAACCATTGCCCACCACGCTCAGGCCGGTGACGCGGCCGAGCGCACCAGCGATGTCGCCCTCGCCCGTTCGCGCGATGTCTTCGTTGGACAGGACGGTGATGACCTGAGTCGTCTCCCGCTGCACGTCGCGCTCGCGGCGGCCCGTAACTGTCACCGTGGGGATGCCGCCAGGCATGGCGACATCGACTGCTTCGTTGCCGCGTGCTTCTTCGTCAGCAGCATCGGTCGCTTGTGCGGTCTCGGTCGCCTGGGCGAGTCGAGTACCCTCGACCTCGATCGGCGCCTGAGCAAAGGCCTGTGTGGAAAACGCGGTTGCGGCGAGCAACATGCCCCACGAGCGCGATTTGGCCATATGTGTTCCTACTGTTTCCGAAAGGTATGCAAGCTGCAGGAATCCGCATGCGGCGGGTCGCGACTCGTCATCGCCACCCGCCGCAGGAATGGCACCCGTTTACTCGGCGAGCGGCGGCAGGGACGTGCAAGCCGTGCTGCTGTCACCGAAGTTCGCGGTGGCAGAGTTGCAGGTCCAGCCCGCGTACCACGTATCGTCGGCATCGCGAACGGCACCGACGTAATCGGTCGTGTCGAATGCGGCGTCGATGGTCTTCGGATCCGTCGCCACCACGGCCGCCTCGCTCGCACCGTTGACGAACGTGTCGACGAGCGTCGCCGTGAACGCGGCGTCATTGTTGCTGCCGGCGTTGAAGGCATCGGCGACCTGCTCCGGCGTCACGCCGCTGGAACCGACGAACGGGGTTGGGCCGCATTGCATGACCACGGACTGGAACACCGGCGGGCCGATCTTGTCGGTGGCCGGATCCGCGGTCAGGATGTTGGCGCCGTTCAAGCGCAGGCAGGCGATGGGGCTCGTGATGACGCCGTTCACCAGCGAGGCATCGGCCTTGCCACGGAACAGCATGGCGGCGTTGTTGCCGGTGCCGGGATTGCGATGCACGAACGTGAAGTTCGCGATCTTCATGTGAGTGCGCGGCGCCTGGTCCTCGAGCGCGTTGGCAGAATCGAGCTCGACGATGGAATCGGCGTTGCCCGAGGTCTTCTGGATCGCGAGCAGGTACTGGATCGTGCCCTTGTAGCCCACGTCCAGGTCGATGCTGTCATCGTCCGCACCAGTCACGATGATGTGACGCATGTGGGCGCGGCCGCCGAAGATCTCGAAGCCGTCGTCCGAGCTGTTGTGCAGCTGGATGTGATCGATGGTCGTGCCGCTGCCGACGCCTTCGAGCGTCAGCGCCTGCAGCTCGTTGTTCGAAGAGAGCACATAGCCCGAGTAGCGGATCTGCACGTAGCTCAGCCGGCCGCTGTTGTCGTCCGGCGTGGCGCCGCCGTAGTACGCCTGGTCGACCGAGCCTTCGGTCTGGCGCTCGCATTCATCGGTGCCCGGAGGTGCCGACGGAGAAACCGTGCAATCGGTGACCGGCGCGCGGCCCATCAACACGACGCCGCCCCACTGCCCTTGCGAATCGTCCGTCGAGAGGCCGAGAACATTATCGCGACTCGTGAACACGATGGGTCGCTCGGGCGTGCCGACCGCCTGGATCTGGTTGCCGCGGTTAACCGCGAGCCACGAAGTACCGGTCTTCGCGAACAGCACCACACCCGGCTCGATCGTCAGCACCACGGGCGCGCTGTCGTCGGGAACGGCGCCACGATCTTCGCCGACATTGACGCGACCGTTGAGCGCGTACAGCAGACCGGGAACACGCGCCAGGGTCGTGTTCGTATCGAACAGCGCCGGCAACTCGCACACCCGGTAGGTGCCGGTCGGGCCGGTAATCGTGCCGTCATCGAGCAGCGGCGTGCTGTTGGCGATGGTGGGACAGCCGGCCGCGGGCTCGACCAGGTTCTCGCCCGGATCGGGATCCGGATCCGGGTTCGGATTCGGATTGCTCGGCGGCGGATTGATGATGATGTCGCCGTCGCTGCCGGCCGAGGAGATCTCGTCGGCGCCGCACCCCGCGAGCGCCAGCGCCACTGCGCTCGCGATGAGCCACTGATACTTTTTCATTTGCCGCTCCCAGAAACGACACACCAGAGGAAATTTGTGCGCAGTCTGGGCGGCGAATGTTTCAGTCGTGCTACGAGCGTATTGCGGTTTTGTTCCTTTACATGGTTGTTACAGCTGCGCGAGGCGCAGACGGCCGCGGCCCGCCAAGACCGGGCGGCTGGTGCGACTGTAGTGGTCAAGTCCCAACTGGACACTCGGTTGCAGTCATTCACATTTCTTAGTCTTAGGCAGCCTGTTTCTCGGTGGCCGCGTAGTACTCACGCCGCCGTTGAGCGGGCGAGAGGTAACCGTGGCGTTGGATCATCCATCGCTCGTTGTACAGCTCTGCCCACTCCAGCAATGCACGTCGCAGTTGCTCGACGGTGTCGAACGTCTTCACCCACAACAACTGCTCCTTGAGCGTTCGGATCGCACGCTCGACACAGCCATTGCCTTCGGGCGCACGCACGAAGGCTGGGCTGGATTGGATGCCGAGGAACTCGATCTCCTGCTGGAAGTGCAAGCTCATGTACTGCGAGCCGTGGTCGTGGCGCAGCTCCAGACCGTTCGCGGCGTTCTTGCGGATCGCGCCGAAGCAGCGGCGCACGGCCTGGCGTACCGGCTCGAGCGCCTCCCAGCGGGAAGCGCGCTTGGCGGCATGGATGCCAAGGATCTCCGCCGTGTGGTGGTCCACCGTGAGCATCACACCGACGTTGCCCTCCTGGGTCGTCCATGTGCCGGTGATATCCGTTCCCCAGCGCATGTCCGGGGCCGGCGGAACGATCGTACCGTCGTGAGCACGCGGTCCTCTCGGCGCACCGACGTTCATCGGTGCTCGCAGATGGTGCTCGCGCATCAGCCGCATCACGCGGGTCCGGCTGGTGCGAATGCCGCCAAAGCGCAGCTTCGCCCAGACCTTGCGATAGCCTTCGCCAAGGAATGGCGTCGCCGCCAGCATCTGCCGGATGTGGACGATCAGTTCGTCATCGCTGAGCCAGCGCGTTCCACCTCGGCCTGCACGCGTTGAAGTTGGGGCTCTGCAAACATCCGCACGACGCGCAAAGTACACACTGGATCGCGCCACGCCGACCATGGCACACACTCGACTCAGCGGCACCAGACGATTGAGGGAAGCCGACACGCCGCGCCTCACTTCATCGACTTCCCGGGGGCCAAAGGGCCGTGCTTCCTCTCGTAGACCCGGTTGATCTCCTTTGAGATCTCCAGGTTCAACGCCATCTCGGCCAGGGCCTTCTGCAACTGGCTGATCTTCTCCTCCCGTGCATCCGCCTCCCGGCTCTTCAGGCCTGCTAGGCCATTTGCTAGGAACACCTCGCGCCAGGAGGACAGCGTCGCTGCGTTCACCCTCAACTCGCGCGACAGCGTATCCAGATCTTCACCCTTCAGCAGACGCAGCACCGCGTCCATCTTCTTCTTCGAGGACCAACGGCCTCGTTCGTTAGCGCTCGTCTCGTTCTTCCGTCGCATAAGACACCCTCACGCCATCAATTTGGCTCAATTGAGTGTCCAGTGGAAGCCTATACCGGGGGACGTGTCACTACATGCCGACCGGCATTTGTTTTTCTAAGCTGCCTACGCGGCAGTGAACGTATGCAAATAAACCATTCGACGGCTGGGCGTTTTCTAAGCTGCCTACGCGGCAGTGAACCAATGTATGGGGCCTGTGGACGTAATGGGCATTTTCTAAGCTGCCTACGCGGCAGTGAACCAAGAGCGTGAGAGACGGCCGCCGCAATTGCATTTCTAAGCTGCCTACGCGGCAGTGAACCGCCTCGGATTTGGCGGATCAACGCAACTGCCTTTCTAAGCTGCCTACGCGGCAGTGAACAAGTTTCCGAGCAAGCAATGGATCTCGATACATTTCTAAGCTGCCTACGCGGCAGTGAACGGGCAGAGCTTTTGCGCTTGCTCTGGATTGACTTTCTAAGCTGCCTACGCGGCAGTGAACGCGAACACCCCGAATTTCTTGCGATACCTGAATTTCTAAGCTGCCTACGCGGCAGTGAACGCTTCCTCTTCGGCTGTATCGCTTTCGGTTCATTTCTAAGCTGCCTACGCGGCAGTGAACGCGGAACTCCGTGCCAATCGTTCAGCGTCGCATTTCTAAGCTGCCTACGCGGCAGTGAACTGTTAGCGGGGTGTGCGGGTGGGCTTCGTCATTTTCTAAGCTGCCTACGCGGCAGTGAACCAGTACCTCCACGGAAGCGTCCAGCCCTTTTTTTTCTAAGCTGCCTACGCGGCAGTGAACCGTGACACCTGTCGACTCGTCGCTTAGCGCGATTTCTAAGCTGCCTACGCGGCAGTGAACATCAACTCGGCGCACGGATTCACGTCGGTGTCTTTCTAAGCTGCCTACGCGGCAGTGAACTGCTCCGAGACAAGCACACGTGTGCTGTTGAATTTCTAAGCTGCCTACGCGGCAGTGAACGGCAATCCAAGTCACAGTGCGCCATCGAACGATTTCTAAGCTGCCTACGCGGCAGTGAACTCAACTGCGAACGTCGCGCCCAATTCAGCGCCGGTTTCTAAGCTGCCTACGCGGCAGTGAACACGATCACGTTCACGGCGCCGACTCAGCGCACTTTCTAAGCTGCCTACGCGGCAGTGAACCCACCGGCCGGTGATTGGAAGACAGAGACGTGTTTCTAAGCTGCCTACGCGGCAGTGAACACCACCCGCCCCGGGCACAAGGGGAACCATAATTTCTAAGCTGCCTACGCGGCAGTGAACGGCCCGCGCAACATCGCCAAGCGCATGAGCCATTTCTAAGCTGCCTACGCGGCAGTGAACGCGTTCACTCATGGGCGCGGCGGCGGTATCGCTTTCTAAGCTGCCTACGCGGCAGTGAACTGTCGAAACCGCGAATCAACGCAGGGTGAGCGTTTCTAAGCTGCCTACGCGGCAGTGAACTGAAGAACTTTCGGTGATGCTTCAGATTGCGATTTCTAAGCTGCCTACGCGGCAGTGAACTTACGACATCATCGAATGGTTGCAACCGGATTTTTCTAAGCTGCCTACGCGGCAGTGAACGATCTGACCCGAGCGTTGCATTCCTGGGGGCATTTCTAAGCTGCCTACGCGGCAGTGAACGAATCACGCCGGCATCATCGATGTGCAGTACATTTCTAAGCTGCCTACGCGGCAGTGAACGTAGACGATTTCGCCGAATCTCTGTCGATGGATTTCTAAGCTGCCTACGCGGCAGTGAACCTGATCGGTGCGTGTCGTGTCGTGCAGGCGCATTTCTAAGCTGCCTACGCGGCAGTGAACTGAGCGCTCAACGCGGGCGTCCTCACGAACGAATTTCTAAGCTGCCTACGCGGCAGTGAACTGGGATGCGAGCGACTCGACGTGGGGCGATTGTTTCTAAGCTGCCTACGCGGCAGTGAACATCACGCTGTTCGCGATCTGCGCGGCCGTGCATTTCTAAGCTGCCTACGCGGCAGTGAACCGGCACGGCGTCCAGCGGTTTCGATTCCTCACTTTCTAAGCTGCCTACGCGGCAGTGAACTGACACGAACTGCGCGAGGCACATATGGAGAATTTCTAAGCTGCCTACGCGGCAGTGAACTCGCAGCGGATGCCCGCGATCGTGCCGTCACCTTTCTAAGCTGCCTACGCGGCAGTGAACGTACGCGGTCGTGATCGAGAATCCTTCCTTCATTTCTAAGCTGCCTACGCGGCAGTGAACCTGACCAAATGTCTATCCACATCTTCCACTCCTTTCTAAGCTGCCTACGCGGCAGTGAACTGAAGTGAAACGGAACGGGAGCCGGCTGATCAGTTTCTAAGCTGCCTACGCGGCAGTGAACGCTCACGCGCGCCATCCACGGCCTCGCCTACGTTTCTAAGCTGCCTACGCGGCAGTGAACGCCGAAGCGCTGTCGCGTGCACCGGGCCCGCTCGTTTCTAAGCTGCCTACGCGGCAGTGAACGGAATGCTGCGCGTGTACGCGAGCGGCTCGATTTTCTAAGCTGCCTACGCGGCAGTGAACAGCAGGGGTAGGGGTTCTTTGAGCGTCTTCCTTTTCTAAGCTGCCTACGCGGCAGTGAACCAGAAATTGCGTCGGCACGAGTTCGCGCGGCATTTCTAAGCTGCCTACGCGGCAGTGAACATAAGCCGCCATAGCCCGCGGCAAACGCGCCGTTTCTAAGCTGCCTACGCGGCAGTGAACGACGCCGAGCGCGAGAACGAGAAACTGCGCCAGTTTCTAAGCTGCCTACGCGGCAGTGAACTTGAGGCGCATGGTTAGAACGCCGGGAATATTTTTCTAAGCTGCCTACGCGGCAGTGAACATGGAGATGACCGAGCAAGTCGAATCCCTATTTTTCTAAGCTGCCTACGCGGCAGTGAACTCATGACGGATCTCCTCTGTGTGATTTCTTTCTTTCTAAGCTGCCTACGCGGCAGTGAACAGCTTCGGAACGGCGTCGCCAGGTCGATTTCTTTTCTAAGCTGCCTACGCGGCAGTGAACAGGAAGGGATCACCAACGTCGAGTACCAATGCTTTCTAAGCTGCCTACGCGGCAGTGAACTTCGGCTGGATTCCGACCTTCACGAAGCATCATTTCTAAGCTGCCTACGCGGCAGTGAACAACGAGCAAGGCGCCCGCACGTCCCTTCATGCTTTCTAAGCTGCCTACGCGGCAGTGAACCTTTTCACCGCGCGGCGGCGGATTCGCCTTCATTTCTAAGCTGCCTACGCGGCAGTGAACGTTTGGCCCCCAATGCCACGTCGGGTTCCTCAGTTTCTAAGCTGCCTACGCGGCAGTGAACAAACTTGTCGCCGGGATTCTCCAGCGATTCGATTTCTAAGCTGCCTACGCGGCAGTGAACATGACGATCGAGAGCGAATCCGGGGCGTTGCTTTTCTAAGCTGCCTACGCGGCAGTGAACGTGCAATAGCTGCGACCTGGGCAGGCGCTTCATTTCTAAGCTGCCTACGCGGCAGTGAACAGGGACTCCATGCGCTCGCCCTCACCCTCCCGTTTCTAAGCTGCCTACGCGGCAGTGAACCTCCTTCTTCATCGGCGGGCAGTCGGGATGCATTTCTAAGCTGCCTACGCGGCAGTGAACGGAATCGTCATTGGGTACGTACGCAAGGACGGTTTCTAAGCTGCCTACGCGGCAGTGAACGGCATCCGCTGCGACATCGCGACGTTCCTGAATTTCTAAGCTGCCTACGCGGCAGTGAACAGGCTCCAAAGTCTCGGCCTCCGTTGGTAGACATTTCTAAGCTGCCTACGCGGCAGTGAACAGACCGGCAGACCCGCAAGCGTGCCGCCCGTCTTTCTAAGCTGCCTACGCGGCAGTGAACAACATCTCCCGCGCAATTTCGTTACCCCAGCATTTCTAAGCTGCCTACGCGGCAGTGAACAGGGGCCGAAGCGCAGCGAGGCGCCGATCCCATATTTCTAAGCTGCCTACGCGGCAGTGAACCATCGACGCGCTGCGCTGAGATGCATGCGTGTTTTCTAAGCTGCCTACGCGGCAGTGAACGAGGCGCAGGCGATCGTTCTGGATGTGCTTGCTTTCTAAGCTGCCTACGCGGCAGTGAACTTTTGGCGAGTGGTTAGCGCGTGTTACGACTGTTTCTAAGCTGCCTACGCGGCAGTGAACGGAGGAGATGCCCTCTCCACCGCCTTCAATGATTTCTAAGCTGCCTACGCGGCAGTGAACCAGTCGTTGCTCTTCAGAGCTTCGATCATTATTTTCTAAGCTGCCTACGCGGCAGTGAACTTCACGCGGCCAAATTGTTAGCGCCGTGTCGCTTTCTAAGCTGCCTACGCGGCAGTGAACATGCGATCGTCACGGTCGATGCGAGCGGCACGATTTTCTAAGCTGCCTACGCGGCAGTGAACGTATCCGCACCCGTTCCGGTTCATCTGCATTATTTCTAAGCTGCCTACGCGGCAGTGAACTCTTGGTTGGCGCGTTCGCGATGGGCGCTCAATTTCTAAGCTGCCTACGCGGCAGTGAACAGATACTTATCTCTGCGCAACACATGCAGCCTTTTCTAAGCTGCCTACGCGGCAGTGAACGAATGTGCTGCCGCAGACTGCGGTGAGCGATATTTCTAAGCTGCCTACGCGGCAGTGAACCTGATCCGGCGGCGCACCGGCGAGCTTCTCGATTTCTAAGCTGCCTACGCGGCAGTGAACGCGGGCTGTCGTCGTCATCGTCGTCTCCTCCCTTTCTAAGCTGCCTACGCGGCAGTGAACCGCAGCAGACGCCTGCTCCGCGCTCGTGCCCATTTCTAAGCTGCCTACGCGGCAGTGAACACGACGTTTCCGAGCTTTACGAGCTAATCAATTTTCTAAGCTGCCTACGCGGCAGTGAACGTTGGCGTGATCTCTGAGCCAACGTCTTCCCATTTCTAAGCTGCCTACGCGGCAGTGAACCAGCAGTACGCCACTTCATCCGGGTACTGAGCTTTCTAAGCTGCCTACGCGGCAGTGAACTAGCGCTTCCGGCAAAAGTTTCTCGACGGAACAGTGACTTCTGTGTCGAGGTGGAGAACTAACCCTTTACGGAGGGGCTGCCGCAAGTCCTTGTTTCACAAGGCAGCGGCAGCACACAGAGAGAAAAGGGTCAGAACCACGGGATGGTTGCCGTGGTGCTCAGTCCGTAGGTGTTGAATTCGCCACTGGCGGGAGCCGGGCGACATTCCTGATGCTCGATAAACAACCGAAATGGTTGGCCTGTGCTACTGCTTCTCATTCGAAGATATGGGAGTAGCAAGCGGCGCTCGACAGAATCTGGGATTCGTTCGCGAGCTTCTTCCTCGGTCCATCCGTGGCGCCGCATCTGTCGCCTGCGAATCTTCTCGACATTGCTGTCGACCTGAACTCTGCGCACCACCCGATAGACCGCCCCGGTAGGCACAGGGTCTATATCGCTCACTCGGACATAGTCCTTAACCGAATGTAAGAACCCTGTGGCAACCAGTTCGGCTAAGCGTTCCTTACGTCCATGAAGACGCAATGTATTTCCGAGACCGACAGGGTTTAGTCGAAATCCAGGAAAGCTGACACCGATATCGTTCGCACGCAGGGCCACGAGTGCCGCATGCAGCTTGTTTGCGGTGACATTCAGGACTTGTGAAGCGCCGATCTCCGGATCAGCGAGCGCCCGAACGTCTATGAAGTGGTCCATAGATCATTTCTCCTCTGCCTCGCCGAACACGCCGCCACGAATCAAAGTTGCCATCACATAATGCTGTTGTTCGACAGGAAGAGCAGCATCCTTCAATACCCATGCATCAAGCAGGCTATAGAAATCCGTTTTCTGCTTCGGTTGGCGATATGCTTTTCCTTGGGACGTCACCGAGCCGTACGGTTCAACAGCAATCGGACCAAGGTCCTCCTGCCCCTCATACCATGTATCGATTGTGCGCAGTGCGTTGCCCAGCTTCTGTGAGTGCATACCGGCAATTCCATTGACGCTATACAGCGTCTTGCTTTTTTGTCCCTTCTTTTCGCCACGATCAAGAATCAGCTCCTGAGACGGAAAGACCTCCTGGCCATCTCCAATACGCGCAAACGCAACGATCTCGAGAAGAGCGTGGGCTTCGGCAGACAGCCCAGAAGCAATGACCGACGCAAGTTCAGAGATCGCTGGATCTTCGGGAAAGTCCTTCAGGCCGTACTTGAGCGCGTCAAACGTCCAGTTCGCAATGGGCGCTCCTCTTTGGAGCTGATTCACACGCACTTCGATTGCTTCCACCCCGACACGGTTACGCCATAAGAATCTCGCATTCGCAATATTCGTCGCGTACCTCCTTGCCAGCTCGTTGAAACCGTACTCGGAAATGTATTGACTGACCTTCTCGGATAGCTTCGCTTGATAGTCTGCGTTGTTACAGGCAGAGGGAACTCCAGCACCACCGAGAATACGAAGTGTGAACCATACCTTGAGCGTATCGGCGTTAGGGGGAAGGTTCGCAACATCGACAGTCTGGAGATTCGGGGATTGAATAGATGCGTCCAACTTTGCGGGATCTTGGTCCTTGGTCTTGAGGCGATTAGAAATCGTCCCTCGCACCGACTTTTCGTTGACGCGCACCGGATCCCAATTCGCCGAATCGTCACGATTCTCCCACCGTCCTGCAAAGAACAGACCATCGGACGGATCGAGCTTGCGTTCGAATGCGAGAACCGATGCAGTTGCCAGTGTGACCTTCTCAGCCGTGTTCTTCTGTGCCATTGCTTGCATCCTCTTCAAGAAAGTTGATTGGAGTAGGCTGGAGTCGTGCAGCGATAGATTCCGCGCTCCGGATCCGCTCGGTGATACCAAAACAAGTCGCAGATGTTTTCGACTCGGTGTGGGCTTACCCACTCACCCAAGCTGAGCACACTCTCGACGAAACGAAAGGGTACCGTTCGATCGCGAACGTTCTTCACTTCTCCGGGGCCGTAAAGCCGCGAGATCGCGGCGTAACCTACGGGTATGGGAACCAGCCACCCGCTTTTCGGGCGAATCGTCCACTCCAGTTCGCCGTCCGCTGGAGGTTCGAAGTTCAATCGAGACAAATCCAACAATGCATCGATCGCCGTCGCGTCCGGATTGGATTGCCTTAGCCATTCCAGGTGTTGTTGCAATCGCGCTTCGCGACTAACGAGAGCGAATCCGGGAATTAAGACTCGCGATATTTTCCGGGTGATTGCACGCTGCTGTTCCGGCGTGTTTAGCCATTCGATCAACTCCGGACCCCGAGAACGGCCATTTCTTGAAATAGGCGGCAAGACGCTTCCACCAGCAATCCTCATGGTCAAGACTTCAGCCCAAACGTCTTGGGCCATGCCTTGCCGTTCCATTCCGCTATAGAGTCCGGCGCCACGAACGCCGACAACGAGCGTGACATCGAGATGCGCGCGCCCTTCTTCCACGATTGCGGCCGTGCTTCCATCTTTATCGACGGGATTTCGCGTGAGACTGAACGTGTAAGTACGTCGTCCTGCCGGCTGCGACACTTGTGGCTCGAAGTGATGGCACACGATCGCCACACCTTCGCACTCCAAGTCCAATCGAGCTGCGATGCGTCGTGAAAGTGCGTGCACGAATCCCGTGAATGCCGTTGGCGCTGGGAATCCCCACGTTAGAGGACTCGAAATGGCATTCGCATTTTGAATGCGTAGCCGAGGGAGAATGAGCAGGGCAGCAGGTTCAGACAAGGTCATTGTCTAGCTCCTCCCGGAAAAGTCGCAGCTCAGAGTAGAGATCAGCCGTCCACTGCGCTGCTTCGTCTTCCCCCAAGCGGACATGATCGCTCGATATCGTCGAGTTCAACCAGTTCGCAAAACGCTGGCTGACTTCCAACCGCCAATCACCGAGCGCTCGGCGAGACCTGAATGCCTCGTCCGTGAGTGCGCGCCCTGGGTCGAGCCATAGTCGCTCGGATTCGTGCAAGCGACAGTGCTCGTCAGCAGACCAACCCGGCTCCAACTCACGCAGCCTCGCAGCATACTGATGCACCTCGTCGCAGATCTCCCCGACCATGCGCGCTCGAGCAGTGCGAATGGAAACATTGTTGCGGGCTGTTCTCGCGAGAAAGCCCCGAAGCTGCCTGACGGCTTCCCGCATCCTTCGCGTCGCCGTTAGCGGCCCGCCGAAAACAGATCTCGCATTGAGCGGCGGCCGAACGGCGGCACTCCGCCAAATCGGCGGCCTTGAGGCAAGCAGCCAGTTCTCCCCTCGACGTTCGTTGTTCAGCTGGCTGATGTTTTGGGGTTTTGTACCGCCGAACTTCTGAATCGCAAGCTCGGGGTATTCCCTAAACCCCTCATCGTGCGGTTGGCCTTCCCGCAATGCTGCTCGTGCTGCTTTAGCTTTCTCACCAAAACGATCCTCGCGGATTTGCTGTTGAATTGCGTGGACAAGCGAGGTTGGAAACAACGGCGCCAGCAGGTGATACCCGCCATCGGACAGTGGGAAGTAAAGCTGCTTCGCGAGCGTGTGCGATGCAGGTTGGCCTTTGACCTCCTTGATCGATGCGAATGCTTCTGCCCAGGTATTTGCCTGCTCTGCGTCGTCTGACAATGCAGCAACCGCTTCAGGATCATTGGCCATTAGCTTGTCCAGAAGCAATTCTCCCTGCAGCTCGATCGACAGAAACGCGAGCACATCCAGGTCCGCGGCATTACATACGCCGTCACTGATGAGCTCACCTTTCAGGCTATGCGTTCCAACGAGATCCGGTACATCCTCAATGAATTCGGACACATGGAGATTCGTGCCGCGAGCATCAGGATGCAGCGGTTTAAGCGTGTGCGTCGCCAGTTGGATTTTGGCCGATCGCTGAGCCGCATCGGCTATCCATGCGGACGGCTCATGCGCGGCGATGAGTTTGGCTCGTTTATCCGTTTCATCTGGCTTGAGGCCATTCAATTTTCTTTGAAGGCGGTCGGCTATAAATTCCTGAATCTTCGCCTTCCATCCGGCAGCTTCCGCAACGGTCGTCACTTTTTCCTCCCGTCGGTATCTTCTAGTTTCCGCAACCCTCGTTAGTCACGCTTCGCAAACCCAAGATAAGGGTGATATTTCCACCCTTGTTGGCTAGCGATGAGCTCGGTCACACCAAACTTCTTGGCACAATCGATGAGATCGAGATCAAGTCGCTCGCTGATTTCGTGGAGCGCCGACAGATAATCCGTAGCGCCCCAGAACGAGATTCGCGAACCCAGCTCGAGCTGAACGTGCTCGAGCAGATTTCCAAGCGGCGGTCCCCACACGCCATCCTGAAACTTGTGTAGCGTGAAGCCTTCGGCGGAATCTTCGTCCGGCAAGAGCGCGACAGTTTCTGTCGGAGGGCCCTTCCTGAATTGCTGCTCGATCTGCAAGACGCCGGACAAATGAGCTGCCGTCTTCCACCAGAGATCGATTGAAAGACGCTCCCCTTCTGCAAGCATCAAAGCTCTAAGTCGGCGATGTTCCAAATCCGCAAGATTCTTTTGCGGCTGGAGTGGAATCCGCTCTGCAATGCGCGGCACTGAATCGAGAGGTTCAAGCTGACTAGCTTCCAGAAGTTCGCCCAATGAATGCGAATCGAGTCGATAGATCTTGTTCTCGAATCCTGGTTTCTCGAACGCGATCTCGCGGCCCGCAAGACCTCTGATGTTTCTCTCCATCAAGTAAATGTTCGACTCAATGACCTTGCCGGGGCGATGGCGGCGCACTCGTCCAGCAAGCTGAATGATCGAGCGCATCGAGGATGGCTCTACGATCGCCCAATCGTAGTCATGATCTCGCCCTACTTCGGCGACAGGCGACGCCAGCACCACGAAAATCTGGTCGCTTTCCTCCTCCCCCTCCAGGGCGAGCCGTACTTCCCACTGGTCTAGAAACGGGTCGCGCATGGAGCCCGAATGCGAATGCCGTTTAAGAAGACGATCAAGCCGCCGTTCGATGCGAGAGCGCATCAAGAGAGGATGACGCGCGTGATAGATACACAAGTGGAGGCGTGTAGACGCAGGTGCACCATGGAACGCAATTTCGCGTGCGACTTCGATTAGCGGATCGATATTCGCAAATCGAATGAGGCCGATACTCGTGCGCTTTTTGGTAGTTTCGTCGACGACATGATTTCTATCGTGAAGCTCGACGATCTGGTGGGACAGCAATCTTGCCAGAGGCGCGTAGAGATCTTCGCGCGTCTTAACCGGGATCTGTGCAGGGACGATTTTCGCGCGCCGCCGCGGCGTAGCGCGCCGAAGGCAATCGATTCGTTTTTCTACGAATGACTTATGTTGATTGACAAAGCTCTCTGCATTTTCGTGGCATGACGTTTCGCAGGAGAACTCGTCAAACCATGCGCAACAGATTGACAACGCACGGCTGTCACCCCGGTGCCGTTGAAAGATTTCGCGTCCCGCTCGATAAGCATCGAACAGGCCCTGCACCAACGACGGTGGCAGGGTTGCCGACGAAAGCAAAACCCTGCTTCCGAATACTCCAGCCCAATGGACGAGTCGAGAAAGCGCTGGCAAGTCGTTCAAATCGAAATCGTCGACCTCATCGAGCACGAGATCGGATGTCAGCAAACGCAGCAGTGGCGCGATTTGATGGCCTCCACGCGTACTGTCCGTCGCTGGAACGAGGTGGTCGACGGTGCATACTAGAACAGGTGCATTGACGAGTTTATTTGCACCCGGATTCGTCGACAGCCAACGCTGCAGCGGTCCAGCTCCGAGCGAGGATTCGAAGTGCACAAAGGTATTATCGAGCAGCAAATCTTGAGCCGATTCGCTACCGGATGCATCAAGCGACTCGACACATCGATCGCTCTCGAAGAGAGCGCGGATCGCACCACCGCCGACAAGAACCGCCAAGTCGTCTTCGCCAAGACCCAAGCGCTCGCGATAAGCGTCACCGGTCTGCAGAGTGAGGGTTCGCAAACCCAGCGCAATCGAGAATCTGGCACCACGCACAGGCTCTGAGAGCCCATACATGATTCGACCATTAGCAAGGGTTTTTCCGCATCCAGTCGAAGCCATGTTGACGCCAAAGAATCCTTGCTCTGCGGAGCGTCGCTGCAAGCTCGCAGCGAGATCGAAAGCTCTGTCCTGCCACCGAAATGCGTCCTGTGTTGCACGACGCTTGAATCCCTGGTGGCGCGCGATTCTTGGCAGTTCACGATCCAACCTTGGAAGCGTTCGAGTCAACCGTCTTGCGCTTGATGCCACCCCGATTAAGTGTTCATCCAACCGCTGCTTGCATCGGCCTGTCTTCCGATCGGTATTCGCGTACAGAGGAAACCCAGGATCGCCGTATCGGTTGCTACTTCCTTGGCTGGAGTAGTAGTGATCTGCGAGCATGAGCACCATGCGCGACAGGTGCATCACGTAGGGGTCTTTTAAGAATTCCGCTGCCCGTCCGATGAGTTCTGGGCGAGCCAAAATCTCTTTCGCGCATGCGCTCGCACGTCGCCGCCAGTCTGCGCTTGCGAAGGGCAAACCGCTTTCGAAGGACCAACAGGCAGCTTTTTCGTCTGTCGTAGCTCCTTCGCGAGGGGCGTTCCACTCGGCGACGATGCAGGCTGGAAGATAATCAAATGCGGCTCGATTGGCGCCTCCTCTTGGATACGGCAAGCGGTGATGACTCACGATCAGCCAACCGACGGCTTGCGCCAATGGCGGGAGCCGCCCCTTCGAGAACGGACTCATCGCACTCGTCGCTATTCCGTCGCACACAATGCGTCCAAGCCAGCTCTCGTCTTTAAGCTGCTCCGGATCACTTAACCGTTGCAACCATTCCGGATCAGAACCTCCACCGACAAACGCTTCGAAGATTCGCAACGATACCCACTCATGTCGATATGCGTCCGCCGATGGAGTCTGCGATCGGAGCTTCTCCTGAAAGGCGCGGTTGGCCTTACCGATGTCGTGGAACAACGAGGCCATCGTTGCTAGCAGCCGGATATCCTCGACGCGATGCCAGTCGTTTTCATCGGTCCGCCGCAGAACATCGCGGACGGTTGTATTCGTAGGCACCGCGCCATGCGCGTTGAATCGACGTGCGTCACCGACAATCCAGATGAGTTCGCTGTGATCTCGTCCGCGAATCCAGTGACAAGCAACTGCCGTATTCTTCCTGGCTGTTTTCTTGAGCAAACGCCTTAGCGTATTCAGGCCTTGTTCGGTGATAGCGGTTTGCCATGTTCTTTCACCGCGACGCTCGGCGAATTGATCAAGAATCCGCCTTGTCTCGCCGAGAGCGCGCTTGCTGCACTGAGAAACCAGCAGCACGTTCACGGCGTGGCTCTCCCTAGTTTCCCCGCGATCTCCTTGAGCGTATCGATGATGAAGTCGAGCGCTTCGGAGCGGGTGAAGTGTTCAATACAGGCCTGGCGAAATTGCTGGTCGTCGTCACCTTTGGTTGCAGAGACGAAAGCGTGAGGCAATACGAGCGCGTCCTTAATCAAATCCGCCGCGTCGAATACGAGACCACCACGCCGAGTCTTCCCGTGGAGCACTGCCAGTCCGTGCGGCAACCCTAGCACCCACGTTGCTGTCGCACCGAGACCGTATGCGAGGTAATTTCCGTGATCTAAGAAGCGATTCGCGGGGTCCGCGCCGGTACCGCGCAGACTTCTTGTGAACTCGCCGTAGTTTGTGGCTTCCGCCGCAAGTCTGAAAAGTTTCTTAGTGAGCCTCGCTTCTTCTGTTAGCAGATAAACCACATCCGGCGCAGTAGCGATCTCGTTCAGACTCTGTTCGATCGCTGCCTCAAGAACGCGTTGATCAACACGAAACCCAAGTTCTTTCAGGGTGCGGTTTTCAATCCAATGCTCTCTGATCTGGCTCAATCTCGCACGTTGAAGCATTCGGCCAGCTTCGAGTCGCAGCGATTCGTCAAACCAGAACCGAACCCAATGCTGGAGGTACTCCGTGGGACGGTACTCGCTTTGCGGTGAAAACCATGCGACTTCTACGTCGACTTCGTTCGCGCTGAAAAGTGGCGTACCGCCGCCCCCGCAGAAACCCACCAAGACACCCGCCTTTGCCAGCTCGCGCATTGCCGCTTGAGTGATCGAGGTTCCTGTACCGAGCAAGATAGAAGTGGTGTTGGCAATCGGAATGTTCCAATACAGAGAACGCTTGCCTTCTTCGGTAACGAACTCGACTCGCCCTCCATTGACCAAGACTCGACAATGCTCGAGATAGTAGATGTTGGCTCTCTTGGAATGCAGGATCGATTTCAGATCCGAAGGAGCGATGTCATCCATGCAGCGTCACCCGAAATGATCGCAAACGCTTATGCCTCTCAAATATGCCGATGCCTTCCGATGAAACCAAACTACAGTCGCAAAACGTGCGACTTAACTAGGGTGCTTGGGCAATTTGCATTGCGCTCCGTAATCGCTTTCGTATCGGTACCGCGCCGCGAGAGGGGCTTATGTTGCATCGTTGCTCTCCGAGGGCTTTTCAGCCAAACCTGCGCACGTGTACAGCTCCACCATCCCCCTCGCCTCCGCGATCACTTGCTCTCGCAGCGACTCTGGTTCGACGACCTCGACTTCCTTGCCGTGGCGCATGATGTCCATCACGAGTTCACGGGGATCGCGATACGGAATTCGGAGCTCGTAGCGTCCATCCGGTAGGTACGTGCCTTCTTGTTGCGGATGCCAGGTCTCGTCGGCGACCCATCGGGCGCGTTCTCGCGAGAAGCGCAGGACGGCCGTCTTGTCGGCCGGGCCGCCGAAGATTCCGTAAGCGCTCGCATAATGCGCATCGAGCTCCTCGTCCGGGATGTCGAGCGCGCGCTCTTCGAGAATCGTGGGGCGGGAAATCCGATCGACGGAGAAACTTCTC
>Ga0207874_1002004_pt1 | contig 20700 bp, 26 predicted proteins | sample HigsolmetaAR201D_FD_184833 | JGI IMG/M metagenome (GOLD analysis project Ga0207874, IMG submission 184833) | Ionic liquid and high solid enriched microbial communities from the Joint BioEnergy Institute, USA - AR20-1-D (SPAdes) (version 2) ...
GCGATCGCACTGAAGGAGACGGCACTGCGCGAGAACAAGGAGACGATCCGCGGCAGGCCGACACAGCGGCGTCGGCCTGCCCCGAAGCAGCCGCAGCTGTCTCGGCGCAGCATCGCGCGCATTGCGAAACTTGTCCGGACGCTGTCTTGATGTGTCGGCCACTCAGCCCAAATCCGATACAATTTACGGTAATTCAATTCAGAGCTCGAAGCAGGCTACTCAGAATCTGAGGTGTTCGATTCAGCATTCCCTGCCAGATTGACGAGAGGGTCTTGTCAACGCTTAATTGCTGCATCTCGAAGCGGTCGCTCAAAACGATTCCTTAAGGGCGCCGCGAAGGGACTCGCTTTGGGTAGGGGGGATGAGGACGCCTGAGGCCAGGCTGGCAGTCAAGAAACCACAAGCCAGCCAGCAGAAGAACTCCAAGGCTATCAGCAAGGACGATATCTTGGCAGCGCTGCGGGCGGAAAGGCAGCTTGTTGCCAGAGGCGTCACGTATGTGGTGAAAGCTGTCGAGAGGGACGCAGACGTTCTTCGCATTGAGCTTGCCAGCGCGAGAAGGCACAGGTCCGGAGCAATCGACGAGAGCCTTGAGGAAGCCAGGTGCAAATGGACCACGGACCATGAGCCGTACGAAGCGAGAGGCTTCGTGAGCTTCGTCAATCCTGAGGAGGGTTCCGTGGTGGTGGAGCGCCGGTGGGGCGATCCGCCTGTCGCGGGGCAGGAAATAAAGTTCTTCCTTCAGGACTTCTTGGAACCCCTCATCGATGTTTGGGAAACGTCATCCGGCCTTCGCACAGCGCGTGAGGTCTTGAAGCGCACGGCTGAGAAGCCACTGGACGAGCCGCTCCAACTTCCGGAGGAATTCAGTCCCCTGAGGGAAAAGCAGGCCGAGGCCATCGACGCCGCTCTCTATCCGCTGGCCTTGGTGGACGGACCGCCCGGAACGGGCAAAACCTTCACGCTCGGGGCCATGGTAGCCAATTTCCTCGCAAGGTTTCCCGAACGGAAGGTCCTTATCGTCGGCCCCACAAATATCGCGGTTGACGCTGCCATCACTTCGGTCGACGACTGGCTGAAGAGGCTTGGCAAGGAGGACGTCGCCAAGTCGCTGAAACGACTCGGCTCGCGCTTCGACGTGAAGAACTACACCTACAGGCAGTACCTTCTGGAGCCGGGAATCTACGAACAAGCCATCAGGGTACAGATGGCGGAGCTTGAGGAGCCCGACAGGAAGAACGCGTTCAAGTACGCGATGTGGAAGAGAAAGGTCAGGGAGCTCCGGCAGGAACTGGGAAGGGAGCTCAAGTACGCGATCTTCAGGTACCGCGTCATCGCGATGACCACGGCGACAGCGCTTGGGTTCCACAAGTACCTGAAGCAGCGTGACTGGGACCTGGTCGTAACCGACGAGGCCAGCCAGATTCCGTTTCCCGCGGCGCTGGTCCTTGGCGGGCTTGCGCCGCGGTGCGTCTTTGCAGGCGACCCCCGGCAGCTTGCCCCTGTCGTCCAGGAAAAGTCTGCGCAGCGTGTCCTGGAGAAGACGGCGTTCGACGTCCTACGAAAAAGGGCCCGTTCAGTGTTCCTCGACGAGCAGTCACGCATGTGCCAGGACATCGGCGAAGCCGTGTCGGAACTCTTTTACGAGAAGAAGCTGAGGCTATGCGCGAAAGCCCGGAATGATACCGAATGGAGGAAGTCACGCGAGCCATACTTCATTCAGGGACGCAGCGTTCCCCACGTCGTTCTCAAGCGCCTGGAGGCGGAGTACACCTGGTCAAAGACCTACAACGGCCCGATACGCTTCAATTCCGCCGTCTTCATCACCGAGCTGATCGACGAGCTGCGGGGAGCTTATGCCAACGAGGACGATATCGTCGTCCTGACCCCGTATAGGGCGCAGCGCGCCCTGATTTCCGAGATGCTGCGCAAGCGGAACGTTAGGATAAAGGTCAGCACTGTCCATCGTGCCCAGGGATCGGAACGCAAGATCGTGATTTTCGACCCGGTCAGCGCCCATGAGTCGTTTCTGAACTCTCCTGGCGGGTTCCGCCTTCTGAACGTGGCGTTCTCGCGGGCGCAGGCCCACCTCATCGTGCCGATAAGCCAGACCGACTTGTTCAACCCAAAAATCAGAGAGCTAGATCAAATCGTCAGCCGTCAGCTTGCCGGAAAGACGCGTTTTGATTTCCCTCCGCTGCTGCAGTAGCCGGGGTGGAGTGATGGTGCGACAGCCTGGGCCGTGTTTACTCTTGTTTTGGCAAGTGCCTTGAGAACGCGGCGCTGCGCCTAGGCAGACTCCGTCCCCTCTCCAATGCTGCCGCGACGCCAACAGCAAACTCGTTCCTGTCGAACGCATGCCTCAGCTCTCGAGGCTTTCGTTCGAAAAGATGTCAGATGACGTGTCCGCACGCTGTCTCGATGTGTCGGCAACTCATCTCAAATCGAGACAATTTGCGTTAATTGGATTCAAAACCCGAGGCAGGTGATTCAGTGTTGATTTCCGCTGAGAGCTGACCCGGGATTTTCGCCGAGAAGTGACCCGCCTTCATGTATGGTTTGGGTCTCAGGCCTTGGTTATCCTTCTTTGTGTCGGTGGTCTGGGCTGAGCTGTTCTTGAAGCGGAAGCTGTCGTTTCCGGTCTCGAGGATGTGGCAGTGATGGGTGAGCCGATCGAGCAGCGCCGTCGTCATCTTGGCGTCGCCGAAGACGGTCGCCCACTCGCTGAAGCTGAGGTTGGTGGTGATGACGACGCTGGTGCGCTCGTAGAGCGGGCTCAGCAGGTGGAACAGCAGCGCCCCGTCTGACGCGCTGCAGCTGGGGTCGGAATGCGGATAATCAAAGTATCCGCATGCCTGGGTCTGATTACCATTCGCTAAGGAATTGTCGCGACGGCTTCCTCTCTGGCCCCAGCCGCGCAGTTTTGATAATGAAGAACATGCAACCCATCCTCGCCTGCAGGGCCGAGTATGGGGGACCTCGACTGCTGCCGACGAGGCTGAGGACCCCAGGGAGGATGACATGAAAAGGTTGCTCTCATCTGTTGCCGGGCTGCCCCTGATCATCGGCAGCGTGCAGGCATTTTCACAGGAATCGGAAGCTGACGTGCGGGCTCGGCGAACCGAGCAGCAGATGACCGATGACGAGCGGTTCTCGCTCCTCGTCAGTATTCTCGGCAATGTGGCCGGTGGCACCCTGCCTCCGGACGAGCGCGTTGCGCATGTCGAAAACCAGAGTGCCGGCTGGACGCCCGGAATCCCGCGGCTTGGCATCCCGGACCTGAAATCCAGCGACGCCAGCATGGGCATCACCAACCCCGGCTATCGGCCGAACGACCCGGGAGCGACTGCGTTCCCCGCGTCGATCGTCGTCGGTTCGAGCTTCAACCCGGAACTTGCCCGCGAGGGCGGCGTCGCAATCGCGCGCGAGGCGCGCAGCCGGGGCTTCAACATCATGCTCGCAGGCGGGATGAACCTCACCCGTGAGGTGCGCAACGGCAGGAACTTCGAGTATTACGGCGAAGATCCGTTGCTGAGCGCCGTTCTTGCCGCCGAGCAGGTGAACGGCATCCAGAGCCAGCAGGTCATCTCCACCCTCAAGCACTACACGCTCAACGCCAACGAGACGAACCGGCACTGGCTCGACGCGATCATCGACCCGGCGGCACATCGCGAGTCGGATCTGCTCGCGTTCCAGATCGCGATCGAACGCTCCCAGCCGGGCGCGATCATGAGCGGCTACAACAAGATCAACGGCGTTTCTGCCGGCGGCAACGATCACCTGCTCAACGAGGTACTGAAGGGTACCTGGGGCTACAAAGGTTACGTGATGTCGGACTGGGGTGCGACGCCGGAATGGCAGTACGCGCTTCACGGCCTGGACCAAGAATCCGGTGCCCAGGCCGATCCGTTCATGTGGGGCCTGGACACCGAGCCGTTCACGCGTCCGCTGCGGCAGGCCTATGAGGAAGGCAAGCTCCCCAAGGAGCGTCTGTCTGACATGGTGCGCCGCATCCTGCGCTCTGCCTATGCGGTAGGCATCGACAAATGGGGACCAGCTCCTGAAGTCGACATGGCGACGCACAACGAGATCGCGCTGGAGATTGCGCGCCAGGGCATCGTGCTTCTGAAGAACGAAAGCGTGCTGCCACTTGCTGCCGACGAGCCGCTTAAGATCGCCGTCATCGGCGGCTATGCCCAGCAAGGGGTGATCAGCGGGACGGGCTCCGGCGCGGTTGCGCCCGTCGGCGGTTTTGCCGCAACGAGCAAGATCGGCGGTGCCGGTGTCATGGGGAAGCATCGCAACCTCTTCCTGTTCCGGCCTTCGCCGGTCGAGGAACTGCAGAAGGCGTTTCCAAATGCGCAGGTCGAGTTCGATCCAGGCTATACGCCGGCCGAGGCCGCGCTGACCGCGAGGCGTGTCGACGTCGTGATCGCGTTCGGCATTCGCGTCGAGGGCGAGGGGTTCGACCTGCCGGATCTATCGCTGCCCTGGGGCCAGGATGCGGTGATCGACGCGGTCGCCACGGCGAACCCGAACACGATCGTCGTGCTTGAAACCGGCAATCCGGTCTCCATGCCGTGGCGCGACAAGGTGAGGGCGATCGTACAGGCCTGGTATCCGGGGCAGGCGGGTGCTCAGGCAATCGCCGAGGTGCTTGCCGGCTCAGTCAACCCGTCCGGACGCACGCCGGTCACCTGGCCGGTCGCACTTGCCGATACGCCGCGGCCGACGCTGTCCGGCCTCGGCACGCCATGGGGTACACCCGTCACCATCCGCTATGACGAGGGCGCCGAGGTCGGCTACCGCTGGTATGCCAAGAGGGATATCAAGCCGCTCTACGCTTTCGGGCACGGCCTCAGCTACACGAATTTCGCCTATAGCAACCTCCGCATATCCGATGGCACCGTTGAAACCGCTGCGAAGGGAACCGGGCGGCCGGCGGTAACATCGACTGCCGCGGATGCGCCCGCTCCGACGTCCGAAGCGGAAGCCAGTCTCGTGTCCAGCGAGGAAACCGTCACCGCGACCTTCACCGTCATCAACACCGGAGACCGGGAAGGCGCAGACGTACCACAACTCTATCTCACCGCTGCGCCCAACGAGAAGCGTATGCGGTTGCTTGGCTTCGAGCGTGAGGTGCTGAAACCGGGCGAGTCGAAGCAGGTGTCGCTCACAGTCGACCCACGCCTGCTTGCGCGGTTCGAGGCCAAGGCAAACCAGTGGCGCATTGCCGAAGGCACCTACCAGATCGCGCTCGGCAAATCCGCCGGCGACCTGGTGCTGACCGGAAGCGCGGAACTGGAAGGCCGGCTGTTCGGGCGCTAGCCGGACATCCTTCAAGCGCCAGTTCCAAGCATCCAAGTGCCCGTGCGCTGCGCGACGGCAGAGCGGAACACAGCAGCGCGAATTTGCCGGGCCGACCAGCGGATGTGAGCCGTTTGACGTGAACACGGCCGACCCTGCTGTCGAGTGGATGCGCTCAAGAGGAGGAACCAATGTCATTCCGCTTCAACCGCCGGGAATTCACGAAGCTTTCTGGCGGCGCGGCACTGCTGGCACCGATGGGTGTGTCGGCCGTCGCACAAACACCCGCAACTGGTCTGAAACAGCGGGGGAACAGGCCGACTCGCGCCAATTCCCGGAAGGCTACTTCTGGGGTGTCGCCACGGCGGCCTACCAGATCGAGGGGGCTTGGAACGAGGATGGCAAGGGCGAATCAATTTGGGACCGATACGCCCACACGCCCGGAAAGATCAAAAACGGTGACACCGGCGATGTCGCTATCGATCATTATCACCGTTACAAGGAAGACGTTGCGCTGATAAAGGACATTGGCGCGAAGGCTTACCGCTTCTCCTTTTCCTGGCCGCGCATCTTCCCGGAGGGTACCGGACAGCTTAATCAGAAGGGGCTCGACTTCTACGATCGGCTGGTGGACGAGCTCAAGGCAGCCGACATCGAACCTTTCGCAACGCTCTATCACTGGGACCTGCCGCAGGCCCTGCAGGACAAATATGGAGGCTGGCAGTCGGCCGAAACGGCGAAAGCCCTGGGGGAGTACGCAGGCGTGGTCGCGAAGGCCCTTGGCGACCGGGTGGGACATTTCTTCACCATCAACGAGTTCAAGCAGGTGACGGAAACAGCACACCGCGGCGTCGAACTGCACGTGCAAGGCCGGACCGTTCGGCTGATGAGCGCTCCCGGTATCCTGCTCGAAGACGGACCGCTCAACCAAGTTCGACACCATGCGGTGCTGGGCCATGGCCTCGCCGTCCAGGCGATCCGCGCCATGGGCCGCGCCGGCACAAAAGTGGGGCCAGCCGAGAACATGGGCCACGCCCTGCCGATCATCGACTCCCCCGAACACATAAAGGCCGCCGAGGCGGCCACCAGGGCTCAAAACAAATACTTTCTCGGGCCAATGCTAGAGGGCCGCTATGACGACGCCTACCTGAAGGCGGCCGGAAATGATGCGCCGAAGTTTACCGACGAAGAGATGAAGATCATCGGGACGCCGGTGGATTTCGTCGGCATCAACGTCTACATCCCCCTGCTTGTCGTCGAGGCGTCGGATGATCCGCCGGGATACCGGGAGGTGCCGTTCAGCATCTCGCACCCGAAGATGTTCTCGGACTGGCACCGGCTGTCGCCGGAGTCCCAATACTGGGCACCCAGGCTCCTGCATTCGATCTGGCAGCCGAAGGAGATCTACATCACCGAGAACGGATGCGCGGCGGCAGACGAGGTCGCCCCCGATGGCAACGTCTATGATTCGGATCGGCTGATGTATTTGAGAAACGGCATGACGTGGCAGCACCGTGCCACTGTCGAAGGCATTCCGTTGAAGGGAAGTTTCGTGTGGAGCGCGATGGACAATTTCGAGTGGATCAACGGTTATGGTGATCGCTTCGGGATCGTGCACGTGGACTTCAAGACACAGAAGCGCACGCCGAAGCTCAGTGCGCAGTGGTTCAGGGAGGCGGCGCAGCGCAAGTCGGTGGTTTGAGTGCAACTGTCCGGGCAAACTTTGCCTGAAAAGGGGCGGATAGCGGACTGTCCGGTCTTGGGAAAGAAGCCAGTAAGCTTCCGATTCGACGCATTCCATTCAGCGGCTTGCGCAAATGGCGTCGACAACGGCGCACCAGGGATCAGCGAACAGTACGCTCGAACTACTACGCGGCATTCGTGCAGGCTCCCGACGGCGACAAACCGTGTCGCCGGCATCTACCTGTTCGATCTCGATCGCATCAGGGCCTCCAGAAGTTGCTCCTGGACAAGAGCCTGCAGTGCGGTGGTGGCTCGACGGACTTCTTCCATTGCGAGCCTAACCTTTGCTTCATCGGGCTCCTCGGCGTTGATTTCACGGGCAAGGCTCAAGCGTGCCTGCCTGAGTTCGTGAAGAGCATCACGTATCCGCGGCCGGTTCTCACTCAGGATATCGCGGAGCTCAGCTCGGACTTGGGCAGGATACACTTGCAAGACGTCCTGCCCCAGCAGGCCGAGGTCGCGCCCCCCGTCCCGGCTTCTCATTGCGAAACCAAGCAGAAAGGCATTTGCAGTCACCGAAAGCCCAAGAGCACAAACAAGGGCAAACTGAAGCCACGCGCGTCGCGTCACAGAAATGTCTCCAGGTTCAGTTCTTCTGCCAGGAGTTCGGGCAGTGCTTCCAGGGTGCTAGCGGCAGGGCTTCCCGCAGCGAGTGCGAGCAAGAGATCATCCAGCGTGTCCCGAGTGCCTCCAGTGACGTAGCCTGCGATCAAGGAACCAACGAGAACTGCCACGCCACCTGCCACGCCGGCTGGCAACCATTGAGCGAAATCCAAGATCGGGAAGGCGCGGCGTCTTTCTATCTTGTGCTGCACCTTCTTGAGCAGGACGCGCTCGTCCGACGCCATGAGCGAGGCTTCGAGAACGAGCCTGTCGAGGTAGGCGTCTTCATCTGCCACTGCGTCCCCGCGTCGTGTAGCAAGGAAGATTTCCGCCTCCTGGCGAAACGGTGCAGGCCATCGCGACGGATGAGGGCCGAAGCGGCGCTTTAGTGCCTCATACTCTTCCTGTGTCACGATGAGGTCCTCCTGTTGGCATGGTATCGTTCTGGGGTTTCTCGATGTGACCCCGCAATGAACGTCTGGCTCGTACAAGCAGTTGTTCGACAGATCCCCTGCTGGTCCCCATCACCTCCGCGATGGAAGGAACATCGAAGTCCGCGACCACACGCAGGAGCAACGCCATCCGCTGCCGCGCCGGTAGTAGGAGCAGGCCCTGGCGCACTGCGGAGATTTCGGCTCTCGCGCTGACATGAGCCTCCGCATCCGGGCGATCGTCCGCGAGCGATTCCTGCACATCTTCGAGGCCAAGGAAGGCGCGCAGGTTTCGTCGGCGGCGCATGTCGATGCAGCGGTTGGCGGCAATCCGGTAGAGCCAGGTGGTCGCACGCGCCCTAAGCGGGTCGAAACGGTGGGCGTGCTTCCATACGGCCACGAACACGTCCTGCACGACATCCTCGGCGTCCGCGTTCCCTCCGAGAAAGCGGGCGGCAAAAATGCGTAACCCGCGCCCGTGGCGATCGATGAGTCGCGCAAGCGCAGCCCTGTCGCCCGCGGCGATGCGAGCAAGGAGATGATCATCCTCATCTGTCTCCCCACTACGTGTCATCGCCATGCGGTTCACCCGGCCGAAGGCCTGCGGGCCATCGCCTGACGGCTTTGACGTTCTTGCCCGATCACCATGGTCCTGCCGCCAACGGCCCGGATTCCGGTGAACTTCTGCTGGGAATGCAACATTGGCCAGTGTGGTCTCCTTTCAGTATCCTGGTCGCATTCCAATCAACGGTCGGGCCGGCCCGATAGGATGTTGCGCACCAGGAGAAATTCGGCGGAAGAAAGCCTTCCATCACCGTCCCGATCGACGAGATCGAAAAACGAGGCGCGCGACCGGAACTCTTCCCTGGAGACTGTGCCGTCGGCATCTGAATCCATGCGCCGCCACTGGGCACCAAGGAGGATCTGAAGCGCGACTGCGCGATCCATGACGGCGTCCTGAAACCGTCCAACCTCTTCGGCGTCGAGATTTCCATCGCGATTGAAGTCCAGGCGTTCGAAGAGGCGTTCGCGCGCTGCAGCGATCTCGTCTCGGGTCAAGGCTCCGTCACCGTTCGTATCCAGACGATCGAGCAGAGCCGTTCCCGGTGCCGACTGGGCGTCGGCTGCTCCCAATATTGCAGTGCAGAAACCTAAAGCGGCGAACACAAATGAAGCCGTCTTCTTCATGCAGGGATCCTTTCATCTTCGATCAGCCGCTCGGAAGCGGACATGGGCGATACGCCGAAAGGCACCCGCTCCTACGCTACTCCAGAAGAATTTTCTCGTCCCACCGGGCGTAGGAGAGCGGTACCCCACACGTAGAAGGCCCATGGGATCCGCCCCAAGCGGCATCACAGGAGGATCAAATGGCCTTCAAGTTGCTCATGCCTTTCGCGCTGTTGCTCGTTAGTGGCCACAGCGCCTTCGCGTCCGATGTGCCAGGTGTCCGGGAGGCATTACGCAAGATGGACCTGAATGGCGATCGCTCGATCCAGTTCTCGGAAATCTCGGCTGCCCGCGCCAGACTGTTCGAACGCCTCGATACGAACCGCAATGGCATCCTCGATGAGTCGGAAATCCACGCCGTGCTCAAGGAGGCCAACCTGGCGCGTGAAACAACAGAACGGCTTTCCAATCTGGCCGATCACGCCGTGGCGATGGACACTGACGGAGACGGCCGAATCACTCGCGCCGAGTTCTCCAACTTCATTCCCGACCGCATCCGGCGGGCCGATCGCAATGGCGACGGGCAACTGTCGCTCCGCGAACTGAGAACCCTTCGCCGCCGGTGATCCTGGTCGGTTCAAAGACAATCTTTCCCCCCTTGCAACTACCCCGGAGGTACAGAAATGAAGCTTACCGTCCCTCTCACTTTGGCTGCCCTGATTATGTCCTGCACAATTGCTGCTGCGCATCCTGGCGTTACGACTGGTACGATCAACCTGCGCGCCGGTCCTGGCACCCAGCACCCGATCGTTACCGTCATCCCGGTCAGCCAGCCGATCTCAATCATTGGCTGCCTCCCGCATTCATCCTGGTGCGATGTTGCCTGGGCCGGATATCGCGGATGGGTGTCTGCCAGGTACATCTCTTATACGGCCACCGGACACCCCGTGCCCGTTACCAGCGTGTATCACCTCGTTCCGGAGGCGACTGTATATATCCACAGCCACAGCGCTGTCGTTCCCCCACGAGCCGCAGCGCGCCGGGATGCGCGCATTGAATATCGCGTGCATCGGCGCATCGATCGTCGCTGGGATCGATGGACTGGCGACTGAGAGAAATCTCCGGTCTATGACCGGAGGTTGCCAAGAAGGCTGTGCGGTGGGGGAGAATCTGTTGCGATCAAACAGGAAGGTTGCGGCGGTCCTCACCGTTCGCTCAACAGCGGCTCTCGCAAAAGGCGGAATGCGAAAAACATGAAGAACATGGGTCCTGACCTGCATCGGAAAAACGCCTATAGTTCTACCAGGTCATTCGGAATTGCCTCACAATGCGCCAAGACCAGCTCAACGGCATTTTGGCATTCCTGCGGGTTGCGGAGACCCGCAGCTTCACGCGCGCCGCGCAGGAGCTAGGGATCACCGCTCCCTCGCTCAGCGAGACCATTCGCAACCTCGAAAAGCGCCTGGGAGTGCGCCTGTTCAACAGAACCACGCGGAGCGTCGGGCTCACCGAGGCGGGCCAACTCTACCTCGAACGCGTGCGCCCGGCAGTCGCGGACATCCTCACCGCAGGAGAAGCGCTCAAGGACCTTAGGGACCGGCCGTCAGGCACGCTGCGCCTCAATCTCCCCTGGATAGCTGGCCCGCTGCTCATGGACGCAATTCTGGCACCTTTCATGGCGGCATTTCCCGATGTGAGGCTCGACATCGTCTATGACGACCGATTCGCCGATATTGCCGCCGAAGGCTTTGACGCCGGGGTGCGCATCGGCGAGTTGATCGAGAAGGACATGATCGCCGTGAGGCTGAGGCCGCCGCTGCGGAATGCGGTGATTGCAAACCCCGATTACCTGCAGAAGTACGGTGTCCCCGAGACGCCGTCTCAGCTAGGCGAGCATCGCTGCATCGCCCTGAAATTTCCTTGGAACGGGTCAATCCGGCCCCGGGACTTCATCCAGGCGGGACGTGAAATTCAGTTCACTCCCGACCCTTGTCTCTCTTTGAATACGCTACCTCTAGTTGTCGATGCAGCAGGCGCGGTGTCGGGCTCGCTTTCGTGTTCGAGGGCATGGCCTTAACGGCACTCCGCGAGGGGTCCCTGGTGAAGGTGCTCGAAGAATACTGCCCTTCCTACGACCCGCTCTTCCTCTATTTCCCCAGCCGCCGCTTCATGCCCCCGAAGCTGAGAGCTTTCGTCGATTTCGCCAAGGCGGCTTCCAGCGGGGCCTTCGAACAGTAAAGCCCAAATCCCATTCTTAGGCCGGGCCTCATAGGCCTGTAGGACGCGCCGGGTTTTTCTCCGGGCCGGCGCACGGGAAATTTCACCCGAACAAAGAGGCATACCTGCAACTTCAGGAGGTCGTTTCCCATGAGGACGTTCAAGATGCTGCTGGCCGTCGCCACAATCGCTGTCGCGCCCTACCACGCCGCCGCCGACGAGGTGGGACAAGGCAATCTCAAGGTCATCGAGGACTACTACGCGGCTCACGCCGCAGGCGACCTTGACGCCATCCGATCCTATCTCGCACCGGATGTCGTCTGGCGCATTCCCGGGCATCATCCTCTCGCCGGCGAAAAACGGGGGCGCGACGAAGTGATGGCGTTCTTCGGCGAACTTGCCAAAGGCCGCTTCAGCGCGGAGCCGATCTTCTTCCAGGCGCAGGGTGACCTGGTTGTCGACATCCATCGAGGCTGGTCAAACGTTGGCGAGGGACCGGAGATCGACCAGCTCTACGCGCTGATGTTCCGCCTTCGCGACGGCAAGATCGTAGAAGCACAGAATTTCCTCACCGACATGCATTCCTCGGACGCATTCTTCTGGGCGCACTATCCGCTGAAGCCACTCCCTGATCGGCTTGCGGAGTGAGCAGGACCAGGCATCTTGCCGGGTCTGCAACGCAGAATCCGGTGAGTGTAGGCGCAAGCGGCCTTTGCCCTTGCCCTCCCGCATCTCGCGCAAAGGGATGACCTCTTCACTACAGGCTGTACGCATGAAGATAGCTGTTGTGGGCGCGGCTGGACACACTGGCCGCTTCGTGGTGCGCAACCTGCTCGATCGGGGGCTTGAGCCAATCGTGATAGGGCGGAGCAGGACCCGCCTCAAGGCTGCCGGCTCCGGCCGACTTGGGCTTGAACTACGGGAAGCACGCTTGGACGATGTCGCGGCCCTTGATCGTGCCATCGCCGGGGCAGGCATCGTCGTGAACTGCGCCGGACCGTTTCTGGACACGGCGCGATACGTTGCCCCAGCTGCTATCCGGGCTGGCGCGCACTACCTGGACGTCAGTGCGGAACAGGTAAGTACATCAGACATATATGCACAATTCGATAGCGCCGCCCGCGAAAGGGGACTCATCTTCCTTCCTTCCATGGCCTTCTTCGGCGGATTTGCGGATCTGCTCGTTTCTTCGATTGTGGAAAGCGTGACAGACTACGATGCGGTCACGATCGCGATCGCGCTCAGCTACTGGCACCCAACGCAAGGTACGCGTGAAACCGGCAGAAAGAATACTGCACCCCGCATGATGGTATCGGGAGGTGCACTCGTGCCTATCACCACTCCACCTAGGGATATGACCTGGACCTTTCCTCCCCCATTGCAGGAGCAAGAGGTCGTAGAACTGCCGTTCTCGGAGGTTCCGGTCATCTTTCGTCACCTGCCGCTGGCCGAACTCAGAACATTTCTGACTAGGAACGCACTCTCCGACGTGCGAAACCCTGAGACGCCTGCACCAGCGGCTGTCGATGCATCAGGCCGATCGGCGCAGCAGTTTACGATCCATGTAGCCGTCACCGGTCGCAAGGGAAATCGCCAGCTCCTGGCTCGTGGAAAGGATATCTACCATTTCACTGCACCTCTGATCGGCGAAGCTGTCGAGCGGATCGCGATCGGAGACTTCAGGGCAACCGGGGCTCTGCCCCCTGCCTCCGTCTTTGGAGCCACGGAATTCCTGACAAGCCTGTCAGCAGCTGAGCCCTCCCTGACTGTGGAAGTTCTCGTTGACTGACTACAATCCTAACTTAGCGCAGTCGCGTTCATGGTCCCATCTGAAGACTAACATTTCGGAGATGCTGACTTGAACACCAGCACCTTTGCTGATGCACTCGTTTCCGATGCTGTTCACCCGGACATTCCAAGCAGCCAGAGACTGTTCGAACCTTTGCTGGGAAGCTGGCATCTGGAAGTGAAATGGTTTGACGAGAGCGGCCAGCTTGTCCGCCGGCAAGACGGCGAATGGCATTTCTCACGCGTGCTTGAGGGACGCGCCATTCAGGATGTCTGGATCGTTCCATCCCGTGGCCAGCGCGGCCAGGACGACTATGAATACGGCACGAGCATCCGGTTCTATGATCCGGCGTTGGGCGGATGGCGATCGACTGGATCGGCCCGATGCGCAGTGCGGTGCTGACGTTCACGGGGCGTGGGATCGACGACACCATCCTTCTGGAAACAACCCCTGAAGTGAAGGTTTCACGGCGATGGATCTTCCGGGACATTACGGCCTCATCGTTTCGGTGGACCAATGAGGAGTTTATCGATGGGCGTTGGCGCATCGTGCAAACCTTCGACGCGACAAGGGCATAGCGTTCAAGTCTCGCCTTCACTCCCGGCAGAAGTTGCAGCGTTGGTGGCGCGTCGACGGCGACCTATGGGTCGGCAAGACTGTAACCGCCCGTAATGTCGCCAGCCAGTTCGTGAAGCCGGTCGACCAGACGCTGAATAGCCGGATGGCGCTGGCCGGGGCGGGTCACGATGTGAAACCGGTTCGGGTTTCTTGCCCGGTGATCATGAATGGCTACCAGGCCGAGCCGATTGGAGAAGGCGAGGCCATAGGGGTCTCGCAGAAGCGCAATGCCAAGGCCGGATGCGGCGGCAGCGAGCGCGAGATCATGGCCTTGCAGGATGCGATCCTGAGGACGACGGACATAGTCGACTCCAATGCCTGAGAGCCATGTGCGCCAGGATTCAACGGAGGCATCGTGCAGGAGAGGCTGCTCCATCAGGCGTTCAGGCGAAGGATCGTTGCCCAACGCTTCGGCGACAGCGGGATGAGCCACAGCGACCAGAGTCTCATCGAAGAGAGGCTCTGAGCGAGTTCCCGGCCAATCGCCCCTTCCAAGCCGGATGGCAATGCGGGCATCGGAAAGTGTCATGTGGCGGGTGTCGACATCCGGCTCGATGCGAAGATCCGGCGGCTCTCCCTCGAGCCTGTTCAGACAAGGCACCAGCCACAACCGTGCAAAGGATGCGACGACCCCGACTCGGATCACCGGAAGCTCGTTGCCTTTCTGGCGGGCCGGGCGGCCATCCTCTAGAGTTGCGATGGCCGCTTCAATCCGGGCCACCAGCCGCTCACCCTCAAGAGTGAGGCGGACACCACGCCCGTGACGCGTAAAGAGCGTACAGCAGCCCAATGCTCAACCGCCGCCACCCTGCGGCTCAAAGCACCATGGGTGATGCTAAGCCGCTCGGCGGCAGCGGTGAACGAGCCGAGCGACGCCGCGGCCACGACTGCTTGCAAATAATCGAGCGGCGGAAGAGCCGAGATGTGCACCATGCGCACAGCTGAATGCTTAACCCCGCCATATGTCAATAGGTTTTCTCAAGGTACACATCGGCGACGACCAATTTCGCAAGCGTGTGTCATGGCTGTTCCTATCCTTCCCACCCTTGCCGTTGTCGGGACGATATCGACGTGGGCAGCGTCGTTTCCGGCTATCGGCTATGCCCTGCGCGAAATCGACCCGTTGCCGCTGGCGTCGTTGCGCTTTGCCCTTGCGGCGCTGTTCGCCTTGGCATGGCTCTTGTGGCGTCGGCCGTGCGGTTTTTCGGGACGCGATTTTGGACGGGTCGCCTTGTGCGGCGTACTCGGGATTGCGGCCTACAACATCCTGCTCAATTCGGGACAGGCCGAGGTGTCCGCTGGGGCGGCCAGCTTCATTGTCAACACCCAGCCGCTGTTCATGGCACTGCTCGCCGTCGTTTTTCTTGGTGAGGTCTTTGCGCGCTGGAGTTGGCTGGGCGCGATGGTCGGCTTTGCCGGCGTGGCCGTGATTGCTTGGGGACAGCCAGGTGGCTTCACCTTTGCGCCGGTTCGAGCCTCGTGCTTGGCGCTGCGGCCTGCGCTGCGATTTACTCGGTGCTACAACGCAGTCTGCTCGATCACTTGGCACCGTTCGATTTGACTGCATGGGTGCTGCTGTCAGGAGCGGTCGCATTGCTTCCGTGGCTTCGTGAGGCCGCGGCTCAAGTGGAGGTTGCCAGCGTTGAGACGTGGCTCGTCGTAATATTCCTCGCCGTGGGACCGGGGATCATAGGCCAGGCATGCTGGACCTACGCGATCGGCAGCTTCGGCGCCGGGCGTGCAGGCATGTTTCTCTACCTCATCCCGCCCTGTGCGACGATGATGGCCTGGGGCCTGCTGGGCGAGACGCCGACGGCAACGACGCTTCTGGGTGACTGCCTGGCACTTTCTGGCGTGATCATCGTCAACAACCTAGGTCGGCGCGGCCGGTAGGCGAGGTCGACCTACCACTGCGCCCAGCAGCTGCTCAGAGGAAACGCGGGCTCTTCCGGGAGCCGCTTGCGTCACCTCGTGGTGACGATGGCTTCGATCTGCACCTTGGCGCCCAGCGGCAACGCGGACACTTGAAGGGTTGTCCGTGCAGGATACGGATCAGCGAGGCGCTCCCTGTAGACGCTGTTGATCTCTTCGAAATGTCGATAGTCGAGCAGATAAAGCCGCGTGGAGATCAGGTGCGCCAGCGACAGACCAGCATCCTCTAAGGCTATCTGGAGGTTGTCGAAAGCTGCATGCGTCTGTGCGGTTACGTCCTCGCTCACCAATCCGCCACTGGCAGCGTCCTGGCCAATGATGCCGGATACGATACCGATGTCCCCCGCAATCACGAGGTGCGAGAAGGGAGCGGACGACTGGAACAGCCGTGGGCTGAATATGTGTCGACGTTCTTCCATGAGTGATGAAGAGCTAGCCGCCCCGATTTGCTGGTTGTTCTCCGTCCACGCAATTGTCGAGCAGCAGACGTTCAGGAACCGCATGAACAAGTCGTATGCGCCCCCACAGCGCCGCGCAGTTGAACGCACTATCGCTGATTGCCTGTCGGACAGAGTGGCACATGCGGCCCTGGAAGTCAGTTTCAAGCAAGCAATGCGCTTTCAGATCAAACCGTACCTCAAGTACACCAGACCATTCTCAAGCTGCCTCACTTCACTCAGCTCGAGTTGCTTTCGACCGTCCAGCCCCTCGAAATGCGACTTTCCTGCGCCTGCAAGGAGGGGGTGCACTATGAGCCTGATTTCGTCGACCAGTCCGGCGTCGATCAAGCACGATGCGACCTGCGCCCCGCCAACGAGATAAATGTCCTTGCCGGGCAGGTTCTTGAGCTGGGCCACTTCGTCGACTCCGCGGAGGAAGCGCGTGTTCGGCCAGAGCGCGGTCTTCAGCGTCGATGAAAGAACATAGTGAGGCAACTCGGGGATCAGCTTCGCCCAGGCTATCTCCTTGGCGGTCGGCTTCTGTCCGGTCATGGGCAGAGGTTCGTCGGGAGCCCGCTGCATGGCCGTCCAGTACTGCTCATAGCCCGGATACATTCCACCACCGAGCAGGCAGGCATCGATCTGCGGCGTAAGACCATAGTCTTCTGACCACGCCTTCACCCAGTCCGCATAACCGTCAGGGCCTTCAATCTTCCCGTCGAGTGAAATCTTCACTGCAGAAATGAGCCTGCGCATGAAATTCTCCTTTTCCGAAACGCCTTGCCGGTAATGGTCACGCCGCGATCCGCTGGTCGTATTCGGCCCTGAGCCGGCGCCAGCTTTCCCAGAAGGGTTCGGGTCGGACTCCACGAATTCGCGCGTCGAGGATGTCGAGGTGCGCGTGCCAACCAGCCGCGATCCTGATGAGGTTTTCACGATCCGGCAGCTCCTTGTGGACGATCTCAAGCACGGTCCCGGCACCTTTCTGAGCAAGACCAAAGCTGACGCCGCCGCTGTTCATCCAGGTGAAAGAGAGCGCCCGCCCAGGCTCGATTTCTGTGACGACACAGCGCATGCTGTGCGAGCTTGAGGTGCCCTCGACGATTTCATCGGGAGCCTTGTCGAGGTCGTCGTTACGCCAGACGAGCTCGAACTCTGTACCTTCTGACAGGGTCATTTCTCCGTCGGCGAGCCACTGCCTGCGACGATGGTTCTCGGTGAGCCATGTCCAAACATCGCCAGTCGACGTGGGAACAAGCCGCCTGAAAATCAGAGTATTCGATTTTCCGATGATAGCGTATTCATTGATATCGATGTGCATGTTCATAATCAAACTCTCCTCAAGTTTGCACAAAGGGCAGCAGATTTGTGATGTTCAATAAGAAGCTTTCGGGATCGATCTTGTCTTGGCTTCACGATTGACATCGACGAATTGTCTTTGCACCTATTTGCGTGTGCTCGCTTCAGCGCGGCACCTTGGCTGTCTAGTCTCCATGACGCAGAAGCGAGAGTTACAAGTGTGGCGGGATTGGCGATGGACTCACTGATGGCCGCTGCGGCTCATGCCCTTGCCACAGGCGACCCTCTGCTGGCGCTCAAGTGCGTGTCCCTGCGCGACGACCCACCCGCGCTTGCTCTGCGCGGGATTGCCATGGCTCAGATTGGTGACCTTCCGCGCGCCAGACTGGCGCTAAGAAGGGCAGCGCGTGCCTTCGGGCAAAGGAACCCGGTGGCGAAAGCGAGGTGTGTCGTCGCCGAGGCGGAGATCGCGCTCGTCTCCCGCGATCTCGCTGCTGTACCTACAATGCTCGACGCTGCTCGCACCTTGCTCGAGAAACAAGGCGATCGGATCAATGCCGCGCATGCGGCCATCCTTGAGGTGAGGCGGCTATTGCTCGTCGGCCAGATACACGAGGCAGAACGCTTACTCTTGGACATCGACATCGCAGCACTGCCGCCGTCATTGCGTGCCACATACCACCTCGCGGAGTGCGGCATCGCCCTGCGGCGCCTCCGCGCCAGAGTTGCTCGCGAAGCGCTGGCTCGAGCCGAGACGGAAGCCCGCAAAGCAGGCATTTCCGCACTGTTAGCCGAAGTGCGGAACATGAGGCTCTCGATGACCAGATCAGCTGCCCTGCTGATTTCCGGTGGAAGGAAGCAATTGCTGTCGTTCGCAGAGGTCGAGGATCTACTGGCATCGGACACCCTTGTGGTCGATGCATGTCGATACGTTCTGCGGAACCAGGGCACCGTCTTGCCGCTGACCACCCGCCCGGTTCTGTTTTCCCTTGCACGTTCCTTGGCGGAAAGATGGCCGGACGATGTGCCTAGAGGCGAACTCATCGCCAGCGCTTTCGGCTCACGCTACTCGGACGAATCGCATCGCGCGCGACTGCGCGTAGAGATGGCCCGTCTGCGGGCCGAGCTTGGGGGTGTCGCCACCATTAATGCGACCGCAAACGGCTTTGTTATCCAGGCCCGACAGGCCACTCGTGTAGCAGTGCTGGCACCACCAAAGGAGGAACGTCATGCGACCGTGCTGGCGCTTCTGGCGGACGGAGAGAGCTGGCCGAGTTCTGCCCTTGCCTTGGCGCTCAATGTCAGTGCGCGAACCGTCCAGCGCGCCCTGGACGAGCTAAAGGCGAGGGAAAAGTGCGCGCAATCGGCCAGGGCCGCGCGCGCCGCTGGATGACGCCGCCGGTTCTCGATTTCCCGACAGCATTGTTGCTCCCAGGTTCGCTGCCAAGTGAATAGGATGGGTGCCATGAAGAAGCAGCCAGCGGAAGTCGTTCAAGAATTCGGACCGTTTCCGGGCATCGACCATGTTCACGGCGTGACCTTTGACGGGCGTCACGTCTGGTTTGCCAGCGGAGACAAACTCAACGCGCTCGACCCATCGCTCGGTCGGCTGTCGCACGCGATAGACATTGCCGCCCATGCGGGAACCGCGTTCGACGGCCTGCACCTCTACCAGATCGCGGAAGATCGGATCCAGAAAATCGATCCCGAGACTGGCAGGATCTTGTCAACGTTGCCCGCTCCCGGTGGTGGAGGCAACTCCGGCCTCGCCTGGGCAGAGGGCATGCTGTGGGTGGGCCAATACCAAGGCCGCAAGATATACCAGATCGACCCGAATACCGGTGACATATTGAGAACGATCGAGTCCAACCGCTACGTCACCGGCGTGACCTGGGCAAATGGCGAACTCTGGCACGGCACCTGGGAAGCCGACGAAAGCGAGCTGCGGCGTGTGGATCCGGAAACGGGCGAAGTTCTGGAGCGCATTTCAATGCCCGATAAAGTGGTTGTATCCGGCCTTGAGGCAGGCGGCAGCGACCACTTCTTCTGTGGCGGCGGTCCAAGTGGAACGCTGCGCGTGATCCGCCGCCCGGTGTCTCGGTGACAGGCCTCTTTGGCTAGCCCGGTCTTGATCGGAACGATATGGGCTTGTCGCGAGCAAAAGGTCTCCATCCGAATGCCCAAGGTTCCCAGACACGCTGAGAGAACTATGTGACATTCATCTGAGGGACAGCAAAATAGTTATAGGTCCCAGATTGAGCGCAGTGGCAGGGCCGTAGCGCCCAGGTGGCTGGCCTAGGCCCATATGTTCAGGTCAGGCCATGTCGATTGCCCGAGCGACTGCTGGACCATCTGCTCTGAAGCGAGCCAAGGTTTACCTGATGCCGTATGGGAGGCTGGGAGCGGACGGACAGCTTCTTGAGATGACATCCAGGCGAGCGAACCAGGCACCCCATGTCGTGTCTTCCCGTCAACACGGCGCCGGTTTGGAAGACTCCACGCAATTCAGGGTTCTTGCGTGAGGCCTCATAGCGGCATGGGCAGTGAGGTGGTCCCGGTTTCCGAGACAGGGGCATAAGGTGGATCTTCCGAGCATGAAGACACGCAGACGGTTTACGGCCGAGTTCAAGGCCAAGGTCGCGCTTGAGGCGATCCGCGGGGAGCGAACGATCGCGGATCTGGCGACGAAGCATCAGTGGAAACGGCAAGCCATCGAGAACCTGTCCAAGGCATTCGACGACAAGGCTTCAGATGCGCAGGCCGGCTGGGAGGCCGAGGTGACGAAGCTGCACGCCAAGATCGGCCAGCTGGTCGTCGAGCGGGATTTTTTGGTCAAGGCCTTCGATCGCTGAGCCTGGATCGGAGGAGAATGATGATTGATCCCGATCACGAACGGCTCTCAATCCGCCGCCAGTGCGAACTGGTCTCGATCTATTGGGCGTCGTTCTATCGACAGCCGGCGGGCGAGACGCCCGAGAACCTCGAACTGAGTGCGTTATCGACGAGGCCTTCATGGAAGCCCCTTGGTATGGCTCCAGGCAGATGGCGCGGCATCTGCGCCGTCAAGGTTGGTGTGTCGGCCGCAAACGGGTCCGGCGGCTGATGCGCAAGATCGGTCTGTCGCCGATCTACCAAGCGCCCAAGACCAGCGAGC
>Ga0207874_1002011_pt1 | contig 20634 bp, 17 predicted proteins | sample HigsolmetaAR201D_FD_184833 | JGI IMG/M metagenome (GOLD analysis project Ga0207874, IMG submission 184833) | Ionic liquid and high solid enriched microbial communities from the Joint BioEnergy Institute, USA - AR20-1-D (SPAdes) (version 2) ...
AGCAGCTGCTGGCGGGCGCCGCGGCGCCGCGGCGCTACATTCTGGACACGTCGGCGATCATCGACGGGCGCATCGCGGGCGTCTGCCAGGCCGGGTTTCTGGAGGGCACGCTGCTGGTGCCGCACTTCGTGCTCCACGAGCTGCAGATGCTGGCGGACTCGTCCGAGGAGCTGCGGCGCGGCAAGGGCAAGCGCGGGCTCGAGATCCTCAGCACCATCCAGAAGAACGACCAGGCGACGGTCGAGATCATCAGCGTGGAGGTGCCGGACAGCCAGCAGGTGGACGAGAAGCTGGTGGTGCTGGCGCGCCAGTACCGCTGCCCGATCATCACCAACGACTATAACCTGGGGCGGGTGGCCGAGCTGCAGGGGGTCAAGGTGCTCAACCTCAACCAGCTCGCCGACGCCGTCCGCCCGCCGGTGGTGCCCGGGCAGGATATCACCGTGACGATCCGCGACGTCGGGCGCGAGCGCGAGCAGGGGATCTCCTTCCTGGAGGACGGCACGATGATCGTGGTCGAGGATGCACGCCGCCTGGTGGGCAAAGAGGTGTCGGCGACGGTCACGCGGGTCTACCAGACGCAGACGGGGCGGATCGTGTTCGCGCACCTGAATCACGATGGGAAACCGGGGGGCACGCAGTAGCGGGTATGCGCGCAGTCGTCCAACGCGTCAGCGAGGCATCGGTCACCGTCGGGGGAGAGGTCGTCGGCCGCATCGGGTGGGGCCTGCTGATCCTGCTTGGCGTCGGGCAGGGCGATGGGCCGGCGGACGCTGAGCTGCTGGCTACGAAGGCCGCCAACCTGCGCATCTTCGCCGACGACGAGGGGCGCTTCAACCGCTCGCTGCTCGACGTGGGCGGCGAAGCGCTGGTCGTCTCGCAGTTCACGCTCTACGCCGACACGCGGCGCGGGCGGCGGCCGAGCTTCACCGACGCGGCGCCGCCCGAGGTCGCCTCGCCGCTGGTCGAGGCGTTCGCGGAGCAGCTGCGCCGCCTGGGGGTGACGGTCGCGAGCGGGCAGTTCGGCGCGCACATGCAGGTGGCGCTGGTGAACGACGGCCCGGTGACGATCCTGCTGGACAGCGAGACGATGCGCGAGCCGCGGCGCATGCACTGATGGGCGCACGCCGCGACGACACGGAGCGCGATGACACCTGACGAGCGTATCCCCATCCTGCAGGAGCTGGCCCACGGCATCGCCCGGCGCCACCTGGAGGCGCCAGCGCGCATCGCGCTCGATGTGATCGCGCCGCTGGGCTTCCTGGCCGGGCAGATCGCGCTGTTCGCCAGGCCGCTCCTCCCGAGCGAGCGCTGGCGCATGTACGCGGCGGCCCTGGAGGACGAGGAGAGCTGGGGCGCGCTGCGGCGATTGATCGACGACAGCACTTGTTGACAAACGATCGCTTTTAGGATACACTCGAAGCGGCATGTGGCCTGTTCCGTGTAAAGAATTGTTCGGAGGCCGCCCGTGGTGCTGCCGCAGGAAACGCTCGTACTCCTGATCATCATCCTGATCGTCACGATTCTCACCCTGCTGCACCACGCGCGCGTGCTGAGCGGCACGCGCTCCGTGAGCCGGCGGCCGATCGCGGCGCTGGACCTGATGCGGCGGGCGCTGGCGCTGGGCGCCGAGACCGGGCGGGCGATCCACCTTTCGCCTGGAAGCGGAGCGGTTGGCGCCCGCGCGACGACGGCGGAGACGATCGCCGGGCTGCTGGCGGCCGAGCGCGTAGCGACCGAGGCGGCGCTCAACGGCGCGCCGATCCTGGCGAGCAGCGGGGATGCGGTTGCGCACCTGGCCCTGCGCGGCACACTGCGCCAGGCCTACCAGCGCGCCGGCCTCGGGCAGGACTACGACCCGGCCAACGTCCAGCTGCTGGCGCACCAGGACCCGATGGCCTACGCGTCCGGGGTGACCACGCTGTACGGGCGGCAGCGGCTGCAGGCCAGCCAGCTCGTCGGCAGCTTCGGCCAGGAGTTCATGCTGGCGGGCGAGGTCGGCGCCCAGCGCGATATCCCGCAGCTCGCGGGCGCGACGACGACCACCGCGCTGCCGCTGGTCTACCTGACGGCCGAGGGCGCCCTGATCGGCGAGGAGATCTACGCGGCGGAGGCGTACCTGGCGCGCGCTCCGGCGCCGCAGGCGCGGCTGCTCACCCAGGACGCGCTGCGCACCGTCGCGATCGTTGCGATCGTCGTGCTGGTGCTGCTCTCGGCAGCGGGCATTCGCTTCGCCCTTTGATGAGGCCGCCCCGATGTCCTTCTTCCGCGACCCCAAGCGTCTGATCGCCACGCTGATCGCCGGCGTCGCCGGGCTGCTGGTGCTGATCGACTTCGCAGCGCCCATCGCGCCGGTGGACGTGCTGGCGCGCACGATCGTCGAGTGGGCGGCGCTCCTGGCGGCGCTGGCGCTGCTGGTCGGGCTGCTGAGCGTCGCCGGCGGGCACGTCGTCCGAGTGGCCCGCCGCCGGCCGGACTGGGGCTACAGCCTGCTGCTGCTGGCTGCGATGCTGCTGGTGATCGTCAGCGGCACGATTATCGGCCCGACGCCGACCGATGACGGCGTGGGCTTCGTGCTCTTCCCCGCGAGCCTGGTCGAGCGCCCGGTGCGGCTGCTGTTCGAGGTGCTGTACCAGCCGCTGGCCGCCTCGTTCCTCGCGCTGCTGACCTTCTTCAGCCTCAGCGCCGCGCTCCGCGCGGTCAGGCGGCGCACCGCCGAGGCGCTGGTGATCGTGATCGTGGCCGCGCTGGTGCTGGTGTCGGCCGCGCTCCCGCCAGCAATCAGCGTGCCGGTCCTCGCCGACGGCGTGCGCTGGGCCACAGATTATGTCGCTCTGGCAGGGGCACGCGGGCTGCTGATCGGAGCGGCACTCGGCGCGGTGATCGCCGGGGTACGCGTCCTGCTGGGCTTCGACCAGCCATACCTCGACCGGTAAGTAGTAGGGGTCTTCGTGAGCCGCGACCCGTCCGACAACAGGGAGCACCTTCCACCGTGGCTGCGCGGCGTGCCGCTGCCGCCGCGCCCCGCAGACGCCGGGCCACCCGATTCTGCTCCAGCACCCTCCGACGCCCCGGAGCCGCTGCCCGCGTGGCTGCGGGATATGGGCGACGAGGCGGATGCTCCGACGCCATCTGGCGAGACACTTCCGGCCTGGCTTCGCGACACGCCCGAGCCGGCGGCGCCGGCCGAGCAGCCCACCTCTGGCGAGCCGCTGCCCGACTGGCTGCGCGACCTGGGCGGCGAGACAGGCGACACAGGGGCGGGCGAGCCGCAGGCGGCGCAGGAGCCGGAAGCCGCGGCCGAGCCGGATGTGCCGCCCTGGCTGAGAGACCTGGCATCCGAGACACCCACACCTTCCGAGCCGGCTGAAGAGGCCGTGCCCGACTGGCTCCGCGCTTCGGCCGAGACGCCCACGCCTTCCGAACCGGCCGAAGAGGCCGTGCCTGACTGGCTCCGCGCCTCGGCCGAGACGCCCACACCTTCCGAGCCGGCTGAAGAGGCCGTGCCCGACTGGCTCCGCGCCTCGGCTGAGACGCCCACGCCTTCCGAGCCGGCTGAAGAGGCCGTGCCCGACTGGCTGCGCGAAACGGCTCAGCCCGAGCCGGAGCCGGACGCGCTGGCTGAGGATGTGCCGGATATCAAGCCGTTCACGCTGGACGACCTGGAGGAAGGGCCGGGGGAGACGAGCGAGACGCCAGCACCGCCTCAGCAGGAGCCCGCGCAGGATGTCCCGGCGTGGCTGGCGGGCATCGGCGACAGCGCCGAGGACAGCGCGCCAGCGTGGCTCGGCGCGGTGCAGCCGGATGAGCCGGCGCCAAGCGCCGCGGACCTGGGCGATGTCCCGGAGTGGCTGCGCGACATCGGCAGCGGCGCCGAAGAGCGCGCGCCGGAGGAGACGCAGGCCGCGGACCAGCAGGCGGCTGATGCAGACGTCCCCGCCTGGCTGCGCGAACCCGCACCGGCCGAGGAACAGGAGCCAGCTGCCCCCGACATCCCCGCCTGGCTTCGCGACACCGACAGCGGCGCCGGGGAGACGCAGGCTGCGGATGCGGACGTCCCCGCCTGGCTGCGCGAATCCACACCGGCTGAGGACCAGGGGCCCGGCGCCCCCGATATTCCGGACTGGCTGCGGGGCGCCGACAGCGGCGCTGACGAGACGCAGGCGGCGGATGCGGACGTCCCCGCCTGGCTGCGCGAACCCGCACCGGCCGAGGAGCAGGAGCCTGCCGCCTCCGACATCCCCGCCTGGCTACGCGACGCGATCCCGGCGGAGGACCAGGGCCTTGCGGCGCCGGCCGCAGCGGAGCCGCAAAACGGCGAGGATCTGCCCGACTGGCTGCGCGACGTCGACAGCAGCGCCGCTCAGCCGCCGGAGGTCGCCGCGCCCGACGACCTGCCCGACTGGCTGCGGGCCGACATCCCGGCCTTCACGGGCCAGGGCGAGGGGCAGCGCGAGCCGGCCACCGCGGGCCCGGCGGAGCAGGGCGCCGGGACTGCCGACGACACGCTGCCGCCGTGGCTGCGCGACGAGAGCGGCGAGCCGCTGCCGACCGCGGCCCCGCCCGGCGAGGCAGGGCTGCCGGAGTGGCTGCGCGGCGCGTCCGCCGAGGCGCCGACCGCGTCGCAGGACACATCGGGCGGGGCCGCTGAGCCGCCGGACCTCTCCTGGCTCACCGAGGAGGAGCAGGCGCCGGCCGACGAGGAGACGAGCGGGCTGCTCGGCGGCGCCGAGCTCCCGGACTGGCTGAAGGCCGAGACCGAGCCGGAGCCGGAGACCCCGACGGTCGACACGCGCTCGGTCGAGTGGCTCACCCGGCTCGGGGTCCAGGAGGACGAGGCAGTCGCGACCCGCGCACCAGCCGCCCCGCTGCTGGCGCCGCCCCAAGCGCCGATGCGCACCCCGGCGCAGATCGAGGCGGCGGCCCTGCTCCAGCGGCTTGCGGCCGAGCCCTACCCGGCCGAGGACCAGGCCCCGGCGCCGGCCAAGGTGCCCCTCTGGCGGCGGCTGGGGCTGGAGCGCGCCCTCTACCTGCTGCTGCTCATCGCCCTGATCGCCGGCCTGGCCATGCCGGAGCTCTCCGCCTCGCTGGCGGCGCCGCCGTCCGCCGCGGGCGCATCCGACATCTTCGAGCGGATCGACGCCCTGACCGAGCGCGACGTCGTGCTGGTGGGCTACGAGTGGGACGCGCGGCGGATCAGCGAGCTGCGGCCGCTCGAGGACGCGGTGCTCGGCCACCTGATCGAGAAGCGCGTCAAGCTGGTGCTGGTGAGCACCGACCCGCAGGGCACGCTGCTGCTGTTCGACCTGCGCGACAAGCTCACCGCCGCGCAGTACCGGCAGAACGGCGAGGGGTACCTGCTGCTCGGCTTCAAGCCGGGCGGCGAGCTGGCGCTGCGGACGATGGCGCAGGACTTGACCGCGACCCTGCGCTCCGACTTCCTCGGCAACGACGCGACCGTCAGCGCGCTGGCGCTGGGGCTCGACACCGGCGTGCCGCTCAACAGCCTGCGCGACTTCGCCATGACGCTGGTGCTCGCCGACGATGCGGCCGACGTGCAGGCGTGGATGGAGCAGGTGCGGCCGGTGACCGACGCGACCGCCGATGAGCCCGCGCAGCCGATGGCGTTCCTGCTGCCGGCCGAGGCGGAGCCGATCGTGCAGCCGTACATGGTCCAGCCGGACGTGTTCCACCTGTCAGGGGCGAACGGGGCGCTCGCCTACCAGGCGCTGCGCGGCGACGACGCGGCGGGCGGCGATCTGATCGCCGCCGCGGGCAGGCAGCGCTTCGCCGCGCTCGCGCTCGCGGCGCTGCTGACGCTGGGCGCGCTGGCCGGACTGATCAGCCGCATCGCGAGCCGAAGGAGCGCGCCATGACCGTGCTGAACATCGTGGCAGTGGCGCTGACGCTCATGGTGCTGAGCAGGATCCTGGGCGACAACCCGCTGTTCCGCGCCGCGCAGTACCTGTTCGTCGGCGCGTCGCTTGGGCTGGCCTTCGTGATCGCCTACCACCAGGTGCTGCGCCCGGCGGCGCTGGCGCTGGCCAGCGGCAGCTCCACGGCCGCCGTGCTCTACGGCGTCCCGCTGGCGCTGGGCATCCTGCTGCTGCCGCGCATCACGGGCGGGCAGGAGCTCTCCTGGCTGGCGAACATCCCGCTCGCGCTGATCTTCGGCGTGGGCGCGGCGCTCGCTGTCGGCGGCGCGATCGCCGGGACGCTGCTTCCGCAGCTGCTGGACACGGCCCGGCCGTTCGACGGCGGGCCGGGGCAGGTCGCGGGCGTGATCGTGCTGGCGCTGGGCACGGTGGTGACGCTCAGCGCGTTCTACTACACCGCGCCGCGTACGAGCGGGGGCGGCCGGGTCGTCGCCGCCGCGGCGCTGATCGGCCACTGGCTGCTCATGGTGGCGTTCGGCTTCTTCTTCGCCGGCGCGCTGCAGACCTACCTGAGCGCGCTCACCGAGCGCCTCGGCTTCGTGATCGGCTGGTTCCAGGGCCTGTTCTGAGAGCACTATGACGACCCCACATCCACAGGCGGCGCTCCTCGCAGAGATCGGCAGCGTCACGACGCGGGTCACGCTGGTGGACAGCGTGGACGGCGAGACGCGCCTGATCGGGCAGGCCGAGGTGCCGAGCAGCTTCGAGCCACCGGCCGAGGATGCGCTGGCGGCGATCATCGCCGCGGCCGAGCAGATCGGCGAGATGACCGGCCGCCGGCTGGTGGAGAGCGGGCGCCTGATCATGCCGCAGACGCCCGAGCGGGACGGCGTGAACACGGTGGCGGCGATCACCAGCGCGGCGGGCCCGATGGGCGTGGTGATCGCGGCGGTAGCGGGGGATGTCTCGGCGCGCAGCGCGCTGCGGGCGAGCCGGGCCACCTACACCAGAACGCTGCAGGTCGTGACGCTGGACGACGCGGCGCGCGCCGATCACGCCCAGGACGCGACCTGGATCGAGCGGCAGGTGCAGGCGCTCACCGGCACGGACCCGGATGTGGCGATCATCGCCGGGGGCCTGGAGGACGGCGCCGAGGATGCGCTGGTGCGGCTGGCCCACATCATCGGGCTCACCGCGATGACGGCGCAGGTGGACACCGAGGGCCAGCAGCGGCAGGATGTCAACGCGCGGCCGGTGATCTTCGCCGGCAACAGCCGCGCCCGCGAGCGGGTGATCGAGGCGCTGTCCGGGCGCGCCGAGCTCAGCGTGGTGGAGAACCTGCGGCCGGCGCTGGAGGTGGAGCGGCTGACGGCCTGCCGCCAGGAGATCGAGCGGCTGTACAACGAGCGGGTGCTGCCGACGCTACCCGGCGCGGAGCAGCTGAGGCGCCTGCGGGCGGCGCCGCTGCGCACGGCGTGCGATGCGCACGGGCTGATGACGCGCTTCGTGGCCGAGCGCTACGGGCGCTCGGTGCTCGCGCTCAACGTCGGCTCGGAGAACACCACCGCGCACCTGGCCAGCCCCGGCCGCTACAGCCCGGCCGTGCTGGCGGGGGTCGGGGTCGGCCACGGGATCGGCGGCCTGCTGGAGGAGCGCGGGGTGGAGGCGATCGCGCGCTGGCTGCCGTTCGGCGTGAGCGAGCGCGAGCTGACGCACCGGCTGCTGAACAGCATGCTTCGGCCGGGCATCCCGCCCGTGACGCGCGAGGACCTGCTCGTCGAGCACGCGGCCGCGCGCGAGGCGCTGGCCCTGGCGGTCGCGGCGCTGCTCGACGAGCGCCCGGATGCGACCTACGACCTGGTGATCGCCGGCGGCGGGCCGCTGGCGCACGCGCCGCACCCGGGCATCGCGGCGCTCACGCTGCTCGACGCGCTGCAGCCCACCGCCGAGTCGAGCGTGCTGGCGATCGAGCTGCACCTCGACACGCTGGGGCTGCTGGGGGCGTGCGGCGCCCTGGCCTACGTGGACGCGGACGCGGCGCTCACGCTGTTCGAGCGCGACCTGCTGCGCAACACCCCGCTGGCGACCTGCGTGGTGGCGCTGGGGAGCGGCCGGCCGGGCGACCTGGCGGTGGAGGCGACTCTGACGACGACCGGCGGCGGCACGCAGCAGGTGAGCGTGGCGCACGGGCAGATCGCGCGCATCCCGCTCCCGCCGGGGAGGACGGGGCAGATCACGCTGCGGCCGGCGGGCGGCGTGCGCATCGGGCGGAACGCCCCGGGGGAGGAGGTGGCCTCGGAGCAGGCGGCGATCAGGGGCAGCGCCCTGGGCGTGGTGATCGACGCCCGCGGGCGGCCGCTGCAGGTGCCGCACGAGCATCGGGAGCGCCAGGAGGCGCTGTGGAGCTGGCTGGTCGGGCTGGGGGGGGAGAGCGAGGCGCTGCCGTACTCGACCGACGGGCCGCCGCCGGACGAGCCGGTCTCGCTGGGCAACGGCACGCAGCCGCGCATCTCCGAGCCGCGCATCTCCGAGCCGGCGCGCGTCCCCGCCGAGCGGCACTCGATCGACAGCGACCTGGCGCGCCTACGACAGACCGTGGAGGAGCCGAAGAAGCGGGGGTTCTTCCGGCGGGGCTAGCGGCCGGCACCCTCATGATGGCACGTTAAATGCAATGTAAGGGGGCGGAATGCTGATGGTTGCGATGGCCATCGCCCATGCCGGACGACGGCATGATCTGCCGCACATCGCCCCCTCTCTGTCCCCGGGCTGCCCGATGGGCAGCCTTTCCTCTTTTCGCGCCGGTGGCGCGCCGGGAAGATTTGCGGTAGCTTCGCTTCCCGAGCGGCCGAGCTTGTCGCGCTCAAGGCGAGCGCGCACCGCCCGCACGCTGAGGGGCCCGAGCGCTGTGAACATCCTGTGCGGAGATTCCTGCCCCAGATGTTCATTTCGGCAGAGCGCCCTGCTGTGCTGTGGGCATACGCAATCTCAGCAGAGGGAAGGGTGATGCTTTTGGCAACACCTGTCTCGTCTCGCTCCCCTCACCTGAGGTCGGCGAAGTCCTCGCCGTGGAACTGCTCGTACAGCACGTCGCTGATGAAGCGGTAGGGGCTGTCTTTGTCGAGCAACGCAGCCCCGACCCGCCCCGTCTCCTCGGGCATCGGCCGAGGTGGCTGCGGTTTGAGGCACATGCTTTTCCTTGAGCAAGATAAAATTGCCATCTAACTAATTTTTATCTTTGATGTCAAGTGATGTTTTAGACAAGCATGCAGCAAGATGGTTTACCACTACGCTATACTGGTCATACTTGGGTCATGAAGGCCCTGCCTGTAGCAAGCCCTATAGCTTTAGGCATCTACCAAACGATTGTGGACGCGCCGCATACCGTGCGGGCAAGTCGCAGCAGCGTCAGGTAACCTCAAAACAAGCTTGCGGAGCCGCTACTTTCGTTTGGTATCCATGGTGCCACTGAAGACCTTCACAACCCTGGTCAGCTTGCTATAATGTGGTTGAGAATGGTTTACGAAAGACTACTCCCCTCCTATAATATCTGGCAGGAGTTGACAACCCAAAAAGTAATCTTCCAATCCTGACAGGACTGTCAACACGATAATAAATACCACCATGAGCCAGAATTGGTAAGAGGGGTTTGTTGGACCTGTGCGCTCCCGCTCTTTGGGAAAAACCCTGTCAATTATTACCAGTGCTAACATGACACTGGTAAAGAAGTTTAGGATGAAAATCAACACGCGAATGTTGCCATTACACATCCTAACCTCCATTTACCCAAGAGTTATAATAGCCAGCTATAATGCGACCTCCCATTAAATAGCCTGCATTAATTGGCGATGCCAAACCCGAACTGAAGGCATGCACTTCAACGGGATTAAATAGGTATCCCGGCCCTAAAAAGGCTAGTCCTTTTGCTACTCGTGTAGCAACATTGCCTTGGTCCGATGCTCCAGCCCAAGCTGATAGGCGCTGCGCTGGCCGGGCAAGCGTTCTAAGCTTACCAAATTCCTGGCCGACGTGTGCGAGTTCATGGTAGACACTTCCACTTAACTTCCACGCATTACCACGTAAAGCCGAGCGAGATAACTGAATTACTTGTTCCCCTAGAGGTCTATATGGGATGCCATTAGTAAGTTCAAGAAGAGTTGTATGCGAACGTGCGGCTAGTCGCTGGAGGAAAGATAGGCGGTCCATTACGCTTAGGTCATTCAATGTTCCTCCAACGCGGAAGGATTGTGCCGAACTACGTAAACCAGATAGCATTGTCATTCCAAGTACAGCATTTAGCATAGCATCCCCAGCCGCCAACCCGCGCCTCCAAATAGAAGCGTCACAATCCATAATGATCTTTAGGTCTTGGTATATATTCTCATACCCGAGGATATATCCAAGAATTGTCATTAGTGGATTGTCCGAGTGATAACCATGATAATAAGCGTAACCTACACCGTAGGTTCCAGCTCTAGCAGCCAATAAGCTGGCAACAGTTCCATTGCCAACAGCACTCGAAAGGCCACCTGTTGCAGCTATACTAAAAGCACCTCCGAGTATCGTGCCAACACCACCTTGCTCAATAATGCGTTGTGTTGCATTGCCGCCAGTGATAGCATCAGCTAACATTGCACCTGGCAATCCTATACCTTGAAAAACATTCCAAGCATATTGGCCAGTCCCTGCCAAATCCAGTTGACCCTGTAGAACTCCTGCCTCGACTCGGCACCCAGGCTCTCCAATAAGCGGGACACGCTCATCGACACACTTCCCACTAGGGTCGGTGTATATCACGGGGTTGTTCAGACTGTACACGTAAGCGTGATGGCTAAGGGGCTGAAAGTCATTGGACTCGGAGGTTCGCCACCTTGCTGCCGGGAACGTTCCAATGGCAGGATGATACCACCTTGCCCTAAGATAGACTAGTGAGGTGGCGGCATCCTGGAGCTCGCCGGTGAAGCCGAAGGGCGCAATCATCCCTTGTTCAGGCATGCCCCACCGGTCGTAATGCGTGGCCTGCAGCGGTCGACCGCCACCGGTGAGCGTCAGGCGCACGCTCCCGAGCGCATCGCTCCCGTACCAGACCGGGTTGCGCCGTGCCTTCCCCGCCAACCGCTCGTGCCCGTAGATGTAGGTCGACGTGCCGTCCGCCAGCACCTGGCTCAACGGTGCGACGAGGTCCTGCGTGTAGCGCGTCACCTGGACGCCATCGTCCTGTGCCACAAGCACGCCGTCGCCGTTGTAGCTGAACAGCGTCGTGTCGCGCTGCGTCATGCGACCGAGCGCATCCCAGGCGTACGTCGTCGTCCCATCGTCGAGCAGGTTGCCGGCCTCATCGTACGTCCAGCCGATGACCTGGTTGGCCTCGTTGTAGCTCAGCGCCTGGGTTAGCACGCCGTTGACCCACACCTCTGTCCGGTTACCGGCCAGGTCGTAGGTGTAGCTATAGGTCGTCCCGCCACTGATGCTGGCGTCAGTCAGGCGCAGCAACCCATCATAGCCGTAGCTGATGGAGCGCACCTCAGGCGGGCTCTCGTCGCTGGCCTGAGCCGGCGGCTCTGGATACAGCCGCTCTCGGGGCACAACCGCGCACCCCGCGCCGCCGGGTGCAGCAAAGCCGATAGCGGAAAAGTGCTATAATGGTGACAAGCCCACCACGCTAACCAGCAGACGCAGAGGCACTACATGTTCGAGATGTCGATGTCGGCCGAGATGGAGGCGCGCGTCACCCCTGCGCTCCTCAACTTGGCCCAGATGCTCGCCCTGCCGGCTACTGCATGCCTGCAGCTGGTCCAGAAGGAGTTGGGCGAAAATCCGGCGCTCGAAGAGGTCGAGGCGCAGGACGTGCCGTGCCAGCGCTGCGGCGGCCCGGTGCTCGATGGGCTGTGCCTGCGCTGCGCGTACGAGCCCGACGTCGACGAGCCGACCGTCCGCACGGCCGAAGAGGCGACCGACCCGCTGCTGTTCGTGGCGGCCCCCCGCAGCCTGCCGGAGGTGCTGCTCGCCGACCTGCGCGCGAGCCTGCCGGAGCAGGAGCACTTCATCGCCGAGGCGCTGGTGGGATCGCTCGACGAGCGGGGCTTCCTGCCGGAGGGGCACGAGGCGGTGGCGACCAGCCTGGGGGTCGACGAGGCGCGCGTGGCGGCGGTGCTCCAGCGGCTGCGCGAGGTCGGCCCAACGGGGATCGGCGCGCGCGATGTGCGCGAGTGCGTGCTCATGCAGCTCGACCTCCTGGCGGACGAGGGACTGACGACGCCACACGCGCGCACGATCGTCGAGCACCACATGGACGACCTGGCGGCGCACCGCTACCACAAGATCGCCCGCGCGCTGGGCATCACCACGGCCGAGGTCGGCGAGGCGCGCGCCTTCCTGCAGCGCTACACCTGGCCCTACCCGGCGCAGCCGCCGCTGGCCTCGGCGGCCGACCCTGACACGCCGCGCTACCGGCTGCCCGACGTGGCGATCCACGAGCAGGACGGGACGTTCACGGTGGAGGTGCTGCACTCGCCGCGGCGCATCCTGCGGCTCAACCCGCTCTACCAGGAGCTGTCGCGGCGGGCTAGCACGCTGGACGAGAGCGAGCGGGCGCACGTCCAGGAGTATATGGCCCGCGCGCGCGTCTTCCTGGCCAACCTCCAGCAGCGCGAGTCGACGCTGCGGCGCGTGAGCGAGGCGGTGGTCCGCCGGCAGGAGGCGTTCCTGCGCTACGGCATCCGCCACCTGGCGCCGCTGACGCGCACCGAGATCGCGGCCGAGATCGGCGTGCACGAGTCGACGGTCAGCCGGACTACGGCGGACAAGGTGGTGCTGCTGCCGGACGGCAAGCCGATGGACTTCAGCGAGTTCTTCGTGGCGGCGCGCAGCGTGCAGGATGTGCTCCGCGAGCTGATCGAGAACGAGGAGCGGCCGCTGAGCGACGGCGAGCTGGCCGAGCTGATGGCGCAGCGCGGCTACCCGATCGCGCGGCGCACGGTGGCCAAGTACCGCGAGCGGATGAGCATCCTCCCGGCGCACCTACGCTAGCACGGGGAGCTCGGTGACGCGCAGGCGCGCGCAGCCGTAGGGCACAAGCCGCAGCTCCTCGCGCGGGGCATCTGAGGCCACCGGGCTCGGCGGGACCGGCCCCGCTGCGCCGCGCGCGAGCTCCCAGCCCGGCACGCGCGCCCCGGTCACACGCGCCACCACCGGGGCGCCCTCGGCCGTGAAGGGCCGCGGGCCGAGCGGGCGCTCCTCGAACACCAGCCCGCCGTCGGGGCGCGCCGGTTCGAGCGCAAGCGCGTAGTTCCAGGCCGTCGCCGGGTGCACCTCCCAGTCGGCGTTGGCGAACTCCCCCCGCACGCCCTCCCAGCCCCATGTGCGCACCGGGCGCCACTCCTCGCCCACCGGCAGGGCGTAGACGAGCGGCCCGCGCAGAACCGCCACCCCGCCGTGTGGGCGCCGCAGCAGCTCGGCGCGCATCGGCAGGCGCAGCTTCAGCGCCACCTCCCCCCGCCACTCCCGCTCAACACGGTGAAAGGCGCCGGGCTCGAGCGGCTCGGCCGGGCCACCATCAACCGCGAGCGTCGCGCCATCCGCCCAGGCCGGGACGCGCAGGTGCAGCGGGAAGCGCGCCGCCCTGTCCGCGCGCACCGTGATGGCCAGATCCTCGCGGAACGGATAGCCGGTCTCGACCGTCACCGACACCTCCGCGCCGCCGCAGAGCGCGCTCAGCTCGCACGGGGCGTAGGCGACCGCCGCGAGCCCGCCGTCGGGCGAGCGCATCCACAGGTGCGTGGCGAACTTCGGCCAGCCCTGGTGCATGTTGGCGGTGCAGCAGCCGTAGTTCGGCTCCAGGCCGAAGATGTTGGCGTCGGGGCCGTTGTTGGTGTAGACGCGGTCCTGCACCACCGCGCACAGCACCTGGTTCGCCTGCTGGACGTACTGGTGCGCCCACATGTCGGGCGTGATAGTGGCCGGCAGGGCGTTATAGGCGATGCGCTCCAGCCGGTCGGCGAGCGCCGGGTCGCCGAGGGTGGCGAGCAGCACCTCGAGCGAGTACATGTACTCGACGACGGCGCACAGCTCGGTGCCCTGCTCGGGGCCGAGCCCGGCGAGGTGCTCGTCGCCGGTGAAGACGCCGGTGACCTGGCCGTGGTACTCGTCGAGGGCGGCGATGATCCGCTGGGCCGCCGCGCGGTCGGCCGGGTCGTGGGACAGGCGGTACCAGACGCCGGGCGACTTGATGGCCATCGCGTTGTTGACGACGTGTGAGGCCAGGTCGGTGCAGAAGGTCACCTGCGGCTCGGGCGGCGCCGGCGGGTGGATCTGCTCGCGGCGCTGCTTCTCGCGGTAGGGGAAGCGCTCGAAGTGGGCGCGCCAGTCGAAGCTCTGGCGGAAGGACTTCGCGGCCAGCTCGAGCAGCCAGGGCTCGGGCGCGCGCTCGTAGAGCCAGTAGATGCTCACGGCCAGGTCGGCCCAGCGGTAGCGCCCCCAGTCGAAGAGCGGCTGCTCGTCCAGCAGCGCGTCGAGGCGCGCGAGGAAGCGGCGCGCGGCGGGGACGATCCGCTCGTCGCCGGTCGCCTCCTGGTACTGGGTGAGCGCCTTGAGCGCCACGAACACCGGCCACGGGTCGTAGGGCCGGCGGCGGGGGTCGCTCCTGTCGTGGAGCGGGCCGAGCCAGCCGTCCGGGTGCTGGCGCGCGAGGATGGCGTCCACCCACCGCGCGACGGTCGCCTTCAGGCGCTCGTCATCGAGCAGGAAGGCCAGCGGGACGGCGCCGTCGAGCCAGTAGGGGCCGCGCTCCCAGCCCTCGGCCGCCCCGCCGATCCAGGCGCTGTTGGCGACGTCGGGCCAGAAGTCGGCGAGGTGGCCGCTCAGGCCGTCGGCCTGGGCGCGCAGCTGGCGCCAGAGCCACCCGGCGGGGCGGATGGCGCCCGGCGGCAGGGGCGTGAGCGCCGTGGGGAGCAGCGCGCGTCCGGCGTTCAGCGGTGGCATGGTGCACCTCTCGATCGCGATGCGCGGGGCGGCGGGCGGGGCCTGCGGCGTCGCGCATCGTTTCACAAATTTCTCAGCGACTTCTCATCCACTCGTGCAACTTTCGCCGTGCAAGCGGCGTTAGTATTAGCAGAGGAGCAAAGTGACGGCTGCGGCGGCCGTCACCGGCGCCCACCGGGCGCCATCCGAAGACCCCAGCCGCCCCTATATCCTCTATAACTCCTCCCCGGCTGCCGCAAGGCAGCCGGTTCCGCATCTACGGTGACGATGTGGAGGGCTCGGCCCTCCACATCGGCCCCACACATGGCGGGCCGGCCAGACCTCAGCCGGCGACGAGCTGCTCGCCGTACAGGGCCATTGTACACAGGCTATCGATCACGGCGTAGATCACGACGAACAGCGGCGCTGACGGCTGCCCGCGGCGGTAGGTGTAGCCCCAGGCGGCGGCGAGGGCCAAGCCGGCGACGAGGAGCGGCACGCCGAGCTGGAGCGGGAGGGCGAGCCAGGGCGGGATGATCGGGACCCAGGCCGAGAACGGGACGTAGTCGCGCATCTGCCCGAGGATGAGCAGCTTGGCGCCCCAGTAGGCGGCGAGGGCCAGGGCGATGCTGGCCAGCGCTCCCCAGCGCGCGGACCGGCGGCGCACCACCCAGGTGGCGAGGAGCACCACCATCGGCGGCACAAACCAGAGCAGCATCGTCAGCGGCGCGACGACCACGCCGGCGATCATGCCGAAGATGACGTCGGAGGTGATGCGCAGCACGTCGTCGGTCGAGAGCTCGCTCAGCGCCGCGCGCAGGCCGGGCGCGGTGCCGGCGAAGTAGACGACCGACCCGCGGGCGCTGACCTCGCGCCAGGTGACATAGAGGTGGCGCCCCTGGTCGGCGGCGAGCGCAGGCGTGAGGGCGCTGCGCTGGCCGACGCTGAGCCGCTGGTAGGAAACGGGCGCGCCGCCCTGGAGGAACAGGGTGCCGACCTGCGAGCGCGTCTGGCCCTGGCGAACCGCGTTCGACGACGTGACCGCGACGGCCAGCTCCGGCCCGGGCAATGCACTGACGGACAGCTCCGTCGGGACCTGCCCCTGCGCGGGAGTCAGGCCGGCGATCGGCACGCGCGGGCCGGCCAGAAGCCCGGCGGGCGGGAGGCTCGTGTAGGCGAGCCCCTCGCCGCGGGGGACGGTGAGCAGCTGCGCCGCGGACGCCTGCGCGGGCTGGCCGGCCGGGAAGGAGACATAGTGCGCGAGCGACGCGCCCGCGTTGCGCCCGCCGGTGATCAGCGTCGACCAGAGGACATAGGTGTGCGCCTGGTCGATTCCGAGCCAGGGGCCCTGGACCGAGAGCGACGGGCCGACTCCGTCGATCCTGGCGACCGGCTGCCGGACACGGGCCGCGCCGGAGGGCTCATAGGCCCCGTACCAGATCTCGACCGAGTCGGCCGCGGCGTCGGCGAGCCAGATCGCGTGCAGCGCGCCGGACTCATCGAACCGGATGCTCGGCTGGCGGCCGGCCCCTTCGACGCGCTCCGGCGGCCGGCCCAGGTCGTCGAGGGGGACCGCGAAGAGCCCCGGGGTCGCGTCCGTGCCGCTGAACCAGACCGCGCCGCGGCCCGGCCCGCTTGCGGCGACGCTGTAGGAGACAGCGCTCACCTGGCCGGAGATCACCTGCGGCTCCGTCGGCGCCGCCCCCTGCGCGTCGATGCGCGCGCCGTAGAGCTCGCGGCCGCTGATCCAGAACAGCGCCAGGCCCTGCCCGTCCCACACCATCTGCAGGTCTCGCGGCGGGGCAGGCGGCGCGGGGAAGGCGTGCTCCCAGCGCACCTGGGCGCGGGCATCCAGCGCGACCACCCGCGGCTGGCGCTGCGCCCCTTCGGCGTGGACGACCAGCAGATACGCGCCGCCGTCGGGGTCCACCGCGACGGGCACCGGCTCGTCGAGGGCGGTGGTGGCGACCAGGCGGGCGCGGCTCCAGCCGGGCGCCTCGAGCCACACCGCCTCGGGCGCGCTGGCGCCAACGGCGCTGGCGAGGGCCAGCGGGAGCGCGAAGAGCAGCAGGATAACCAGGACGACGGCGGCGGTCCGGAGAGACTGCTTCATAGTACCCCGTTGGGCGCGGGCCGGCGTGGAGAGGCGGCCAGCCACAGCGGCGTGCACGTAGCGCTGATTGGAGCGGCCCGGCGCGCTCTCAGCAGTCGAACACCGACCAGCAGATATCGTTTCGCAGCCGCTGGTCGTCGAGGACGAGCTCGCGGATCGCCTCCGGGAGCTGGTCGCGCTGCCACTGGCACTCGAGCCGCCCGGCGCGCTCGGCCTCCTCCTTCGGCGCGGCGGCGCGGGCGGCCTTGATCGCGTAGGCGGCCGCGCCGAGCTCGTGCGCGGCGACGTGCGCGACGGCCGCGGCCTGGGCGGCTGCGTAGGCGGCGTACCGCGCTGCCCCGCGCAGGTCTCGGGCCGCGCCGTTCGCGTGGCCGGCGGCGGTGCGCGCCTGGGTCATCGTGATCTCGCCGCGCGCCCAGGCGCGGGCCGCCTCGATCGCCTGGCGCGGGCGCGGGTCCTCGGGCCGAACCGCCTCGAAGTGGTGAAGGACGTGCTCCGCGCACAGCGCCGCCCACAGCGCGAGGAGCCGGTGATCCGCATCGGTGAGGGTCCCGCCGCGGCGGATCGTGATGAAACGAGGGTCGCGGACTTTCGGCAGGATCACGCCTCGCACCTCTTCAAGTTGGCTCGCCGCCGGAGGACCGACAGCCTTCCACACCTCCTACCGGAGCGCGGCCCATGTTATGTCACCTGTCCGGCCCGCGCACCTCGACGTGCACCGCGGTCTCGCCGCTGAGGATGTGGAGCAGCGTGCTGACGATCGAGATCACCAGGCCGCCGAGCAGCGCGGCCCAGAAGCTGTCGACGTGGAACTCGACGCCGAGCGCGGCGGCGATGCTCGCCGTGACCAGCAGCAGCAGGGCGTTGATCACCAGCGTGAAGAGGCCGAGGGTGAGGACGACCAGCGGGCAGGTGAGCAGCGTGAGGATCGGCCGCAGCGCGACGTTCACCAGGCCGAACACCAGGGCGACGATGCCGAGCTGCCAGCCCGGCCCGACGAAGGAGATCCCGGGCACGATCATCACCGCTGCGAAGATCGAGAGGGTGCTGATCAGCCAGCGCAGGGTGATGCTGCGGAAGCGCTGCCAGCGGCTCGGCGGCTGGTAGTAGGGCGTCATCTTCTTCCAAAGCCGGGTCTGCCCCGACTCCTCGCGCGAATGTGTGGTTCCAGCGAAACTATAGCACAGAATCTGCGCGCCGCCCCCCGCGGCCGGTGTGCTATGATAGCGCGGCAGGGGCGGAGGAGACGAATGGCATTCCCGCGCTACGTCCACAGCGTCGTCGCCGACTCGTCCGAGGCGGCCTGGCCGGTCTCGGGCCAGGGCTGGAACGAGTGCAGCTTCACGTCGATCGCCAACGCGCTCAACCTGCTGGCCGGCGCGGCGCGCCACACGAAGGATGAGTTCGCGCGCGAGGTCGGGCCGCTGTTCCAGCCGCGCCTGGGCGGAACGCTGCCGCCGCTGAAGGCGATCCAGCTGCGCCGGCGCGGGTACGGCGCACACTTCGGCAGCCTGGCGCGCACGGACGGCGAGCGGGTGCTGCGGGACCTGGTGGACCGCGGGGTGCCGACGATCGTGGACATCTACACCGCCTTCCAACTCGGCACGACGCGCATCTACGGCATGCACGCGACGCTGCTCGTCGGCTACAGCGAGCCGTACCGCAGCGCGGACGGGCGGCTGCGCGAGGAGTACTACCTGGTGGACCCGCAGTGGCCGGAGCTCGGGCGCTTCGACCTGCGGGCGAACAACGCCGACCGGGACGGCGACGGGGTGGAGGAGCCCTTCCCGGGCAACCGCACGCTGGAGCGCGCCGAGTTCCTCAGGCTGTGGACGACCCGCAACTACTGCCCGGTGTTCCGCACGCCCGAGGAGCACGCGGCGTGGTATGCGGCGACGCTGCGCCGCGTCCCCGGCCCGCCCCTGGTGGGCGCGCTGCTGCAAGGGCTGCTGTTCGGCTCGGACGACCGGCTGCGGTAGGCCGAAGGCGGCGCGCGGCGGGTCGGCGTGCGCCTCCGCCGCGCGCCAGAGCCACAGCTACGGCGTGACCCCGCGGTCGCGGATGGCGTCGGCGACGCGCTGCACCGCGACCATGTAGGCGGCCGCGCGCAGATCCACGTGGCGCTGCACGCGCATCCCCCAGACGTGCTTGCAGGCCTCCTGCATCAGCAGCTCGAGGCGGCGCTCCACCTCGGCCAGCGGCCAGTACTCCTGGGCGCGGCCCTGCAGCCACTCGAAGTACGAGACCGTCACGCCGCCGGCGTTGGCGAGGATATCGGGGATCACCGTGCAGCCCCGGTCGAACAGGATGCGGTCGGCCTCGGGCGTCGTCGGGCCGTTGGCGCCCTCGGCGATGATCTGCGCCTTGATGCGCCCGGCGTTCTGCGCCGTGATCTGGCCCTCCAGGCCGGCCGGGACCAGCACATCGCAGGACAGCTCGAGCAGCTCCTCGTTCGTGATCCGGTCGCCGTCGGGGTAATCGGCGACGCTGCCGCCCTCGCGCTTGATGGCATCCAGCCGCGCGAGGTCCAGGCCGCTGGGGCAGTACACGCCGCCGCGCGAGTCGCTCACGGCGACGATGCGGCTGCCGCACTCCTGCTGGAAGAGGTGCGCGCTGAAGCGGCCGACGTTGCCGTAGCCCTGCACGACGATCCGCGCGCCCTCGAGCTGGACGCCGGTCTCGCGGGCGATCTCGCGCGTGGCGATCATCAGCCCGCGCCCGGTGGCCGCCTCGCGCCCCTGCGACCCGCCGATGCTCAGCGGCTTGCCGGTGACGACCGCAGGCTCGGGGCGGCCGACGTGCTGCGAGTAGGTGTCCATCAGCCAGCCCATGATCCTGGGCGTGGTGTTGACGTCCGGCGCGGGGATGTCGACCGTCGGGCCGATGAAGGGCACGAGCTCAGCGGCGAAGCGGCGGGTCATCCGCTCGATCTCGCTGGCCGACATGGCCTTGGGGTCGCAGCATACGCCGCCCTTGCCGCCGCCGTAGGGGATGTTGACGACGGCGCACTTCCAAGTCATCCACATCGCCAGCGCCTTGACCTCGTCCAGCGTGACCGAGGGGTGGTAGCGGATGCCGCCCTTGGCCGGGCCGCGCGCATCGCTGTGCTGCACGCGGTAGCCAGTGAAGACCTGCACGCTGCCGTCGTCCATCCGCGTGGGGATCGCCACCTCGACGGCGCGCTTGGGCTGGCGCAGACAGGCGTGGATCGCCGGGTCGAGCTGCATGCGCTCGGCGATCTCATCGAGCTGCTGCTGGGCCATGTGCCAGGGGTTCGGGGCTGCCGAGTCGTGCTCCGGAGCTGTGGCGCTGATCACGCTCGGCCAATTCGTCACCTTCCCGTTGCTGCGGGTGGCCGAGTCGAGCTCCGGAGGCGTGGGGTTGGGGGAGTGCATGGCACTACTCCTGTCAGGACACAGTGTGCTGCGACGTCTTCGTGCCTGGGGCGCAGCACGCCTGCACGTACCAATGTCTCACGTCCCGGCCGCGCTGCTGCTCGTGAGACACACCGCTTGCTGTCGTGAACGCCGTCGTCCGACAGGGCCTCTATTGTACCGTAAGTGTGCGGCGGTTGGTTCAAAGTGATGGCGCTGGATCCTGGTATGATGCAGGGCGCGCGTGGGTTTGGGGAGGCTTCGCCTCCGAATTTCTCTCTTCCCGCGGCTCTGCGGCGACTGCGTCGCCGCAGAG
>Ga0207874_1002017_pt1 | contig 20575 bp, 15 predicted proteins | sample HigsolmetaAR201D_FD_184833 | JGI IMG/M metagenome (GOLD analysis project Ga0207874, IMG submission 184833) | Ionic liquid and high solid enriched microbial communities from the Joint BioEnergy Institute, USA - AR20-1-D (SPAdes) (version 2) ...
GCGCGCCGTCAACATCAATCGGATCTGGCGTTTCAACCTCGCACGTCGTAAACAGATACCAGTCGCCGCGCACGAATGCCAGATCGGTTTCGCCGCGCCGGGAAGTGAGCAACTGGCGCTGCCGCTCACCACAGACGAACGCTATGGCCTGCCGCCCGTCGAGTGTCCAGATCGAGACCAGCGAGTCGGGCAATGCAAACGAGAGGATGCGGTCATCGTAAGCAACCGCACCGTGGCGGTGAAAGGTGCGCCGCACCTTGCGATCCAGTTTGTAGGCATCCGCGACTTTGGCGATGCAGCGCACGGCCAGTTGTGCGGCAAGTCCGAACTGCTCGCGCACGCTCTGATAGGTCAGACGGTGAATCGGAAACTGCCGAAACGTCTGCGTATCCCATGCCACCTGACTGATGTAGTCACAGGCAGCATTCGCCGTTTCAAGCGTGCGCTTGAGCGCATCGGCTTGCGCTGGTGTGGGAAGCAGCTTCAGTTGTATCGTCAGTCTCATAATATGAGAATCTACCACACATTGCACGTATGTTCAAGCGGCGCGAAGCGTCAATGTGTGAGTCCTTCTCGCGCCGCTGCGCGCTTCCTCCGCGTGCCTGAAGGCAGCGCTTTCCAGCGCGCTTTCTTTCTATGAAGTCAACGGTTTCGGCGACTGTGAGGTTAGAGTTATCGAGCCAGTAGCCAATGCGGGGTGTCTCATTGCGTAACACATCATCAAATGTGTTGATGGCCGATGTACTCGGATAACCAGTCTTGGCACGTGCAGCCTCACGCGCCGCAATAACCTCTGGCTGAGGGCAGAGGACAATAAGCGATAGCGGACGATGACAGTACAGCGAAACGACTTCCGTAAGCGCCGAGCCGATAATGATATCCTGATAAACGACGGTGAAGCCCGCCTCTAGACAAAGTTCCGCAGCAGTTGCCGCTAAACGATAACGCAACTCTAGTTGCCGTTCAGCCTCCTCCGATAAGACTGTCCCCATCTCCGCTTGCCCATTGACAATCATACGTCGAAACACATCGCCGCGCAGATGCACGCTCCGGGGTAGCCGCTCGGCGAGTGCCTGCGCCACGCTCGATTTCCCCGACGCCATATTGCCGGTGATCAGAATTAATTGAGCTTTCATATAAAAAACGGCGCCCGAACCATAGGCGATTCTTCGCTATGCGTTCGAGCGCTATGAATTGACTCATAGGAGTGGCGGGGAGGGAGGGATTTGAACCCTCGAGGGGTTGCCCCCTACGGCATTTCCAGTGCCGCGCACTAGGCCACTATGCGACCTCCCCACGCGGTGTTCCTTGAACACGGCCGCCATTATAGCAAACAACGTTTCTTCGTGCAATCAACCTATTCTCCCTTCCGAGTTCCCAACAACCGCCTGTAGCACATATCGCACGGGATGATCAATCTGATACCAACTCTTCATCCGATGATGCTAGGAAGTATGGTACAATCAGCCAGAAAAGATGCACGCATCTCACAAAATGTCGTCCTCATGGTCCATACATGCGTGTAAGGAGGATTCGGGATGTACGAGGATATCACGAATATTGCAATCGAAGATTACTTGGCTGCGCTGATGCCGCCACGACCCGAAATCTTCGCAGAACTGGAGGAGCAAGCCCACAAGCGCGGCCTCCCGTTGGTCGGGCCTGTCGAAGGACAATTGCTCTATCTGCTCGCCCGCAGTGCGGGTGCCCGCGAAGCCCTTGAGATCGGCACAGCAACTGGTTATGCAGCAATGTGGATTTTGCGGGCAGTTGCCCCGCTCGGTGGCCGCCTCACCGCCATCGAGCGCCAGCACGACCGTATGAACCTGGCGCGCGAGTATATCACACGCGCAGGCTATGGCGATCGGCTCATCATCCACGAAGGCGAATGGTTTAATGTCCTTGAACATCTCACTGGCCCCTACGACCTGATCTTCCTCGACATTCTACGCAATGTGACCACTGAACACGATGCTGTGCGGGCACTTGCTCTCTGTGTCGATCGTCTACGGCCAGGGGGTCTGCTGATCGCCGATAATGTGCTGTGTAGTGGCTTGGTCCTCGAAGATGACCCAGCCCCGATCGTTCGTGGCATTCAGGACTTCAACGCCGCCATTATGCAACACGCAGAGCTCGAATCGGTTATTGTCCCGCTGCGCGACGGCGTAGCCATCTGCCGGAAGAAGGATTAGCGGAGCGCTGTGTTTTAAGCATGTCCTCGGCTCAATCTCGCCTTGCTTAAAACATAGCTTTCCCACATGTACTCGTATGCCCGCTCTCACAGATGCGCAACAGCGTGTCGCCGAACTTACGACCCTGAATCTGTTAGCGCAAACCCTCAACCGCGCGGTCGACCTCCGCGAGGCGCTTGATAGTGCCCTCGAGAAGGTCGTGGAGTTGATGGGCTTACGCACAGCATGGCTGTTCCTCACCGACGAGAGTGGTTCGTTTCGGCTGGCGGCCCGGCACGAGCTACCACCCGCCATCACTTACCCAGGGCCAGCGTGGTCGGGCGAGTGCAGTTGCCAAGAGCTCTGCACCGAAGGCAAACTCTCGAAAGCCGTCAATATGGTGCGCTGCAGCCGCCTCAAACACGCTGTCGGCGATAAGCGCGCCCTGGCCCAACATGCCTCAGTGCCGTTGCTCAACGATACTGAGGTGCTCGGCATTCTCAATGTCGCCACCACCGAGTACAGTCGCTTCTCACCGCCGCAACTGCAACTGCTCTCGGCGGTTGGCGCTATCCTCAGCACCGCGATCGTCCGAGTGCGCCTGCACGAGCAAGTCAAAATTCGCCGTGTCCAGGAGCAGGCCGCACTCCTCAAACTCTCACAAGAGTTACTCGGTGGCGAATCGCTCGAACCAGCCCTGCAACGGCTGGTGCGGGTCGGCGCGCGGCTGCTCAACGCCGATGCCTGTGCCTTTATCGAGGCCGATGAGCAGACCGGCAGGTCGCTGCTCCAGGCCGCCCACGGTTGGCACTACCTGCCACCTAACGGCGCGCCGATTGTGCTCGACCCAACCAACTCGCACCTGTGGTACCTGCCCGAGAGCGCAACGAACCTGCCCGAAGAAGCGCTCGATGACCTGCCACAACTGCTGAAGGCACAGAAATTCCAGGGCCACCTGGCCTACACAGTCGAGATCGGCGGCGCACCCGTTGGCACACTGATGGTCAATACTCGCGCGCAGCGACGCTTCTTGATGGACGAGGCGCAGTTACTGGCGCTGCTCGGCAGCCAGCTCGCCCAAACCCTCGAACGGGAGCGGCTGCATCAAGAGGCGCTCGCCCGCCAACGGCTCGAACAAGAGCTGGACCTTGCCCGCGAGATCCAGGCCAGTTTCTTGCCCGCGAGCTACCCGCTGTTGCCCGGCTACAGCCAAGCGGCGTTGTACCGCGCTGCCCGCCAAGTCGGCGGCGACTTCTACGATTTCATCGAACTAGCCAAGTACGATGCGCTCGCCGCCAGCCGTGGGCACGAGCAAGCTGCTGCAATGCAGCGCCAAAACGCCGAGCTTGAGTTTTGGCGCACTGGCAAGGCGCCGCCCCGCAAAACCAACAAGGTCGCTCAGCGCACTCCAACGCCCGTGGGCCTGGAGCGCGTCGGCATCGTGATCGCGGATGTGACCGATAAGGGCGTGCCAGCCGCGCTGTTTATGGCCCTCTCGCGCACGCTCATCCGCGCCACCGCCAGCGATGGCCGTGAGCCTGCTATGGTGCTGGAACGGGCCAACCGCCTCATCCTCGATGATGCGCGCTCGGGCCTGTTCGTGACCTGCTTCTACGGCATCCTCAACACCAGTACGCACACCTTCACCTATGCCGACGGCGGCCACAACTACCCGCTGCTCTACCGCCACGCCACCGGGGAGGTGGAGCAACTGCACACGCCCGGCATCGTGTTGGGCATCGTGCCGGAGCCGCGCTTCGAGCAGCGCGAAACGACGCTGCAGCCCGGCGATGTGCTGTGCTTCTACACCGACGGCGTTACCGAGGCGATGGACTCGCGCCGCCGCCTGTTCGGCGAGGAGCGGCTGATCGATGTGTTAGTGCGCAACCACCACCTGCCGCCCGAGCAGATCATCGACCGCATCATCACGGCGGTCAACAACTTCACCTCCAACATCCCCCAAGGCGACGATATCACCTTGATCGTGCTTAAGCGCGATCTGTAGGCGTTCGCCTCCTTCTGCCTTACCTTGCTTCCACTCTCTGCAATACAACACCTTGACATTATGTCAGTTTACCATATAAATTGAGCAGTGCCATGCCCTTGGCATATAACCTGCTATATAAAAGTGGTTCATTATCAAGGTAGTTCAATTTCTTGGGATGATGTGACGATATAATGAGGAGGATGGACATGAATTGGGAAGAAGACCGTGGTCTATTGAAATACGCACCATTGCTGGCAGTCGGTGCTCTACTGTTGGTTGGGTTGCTGCAATTGCGCAAACGCAACAAACCCCGCAGTTTCCGCGAGGACCCCATCGGCGCAATCAAGGATCGAAGCGAGATCATAGCCGATCGCGCGCAGGGCGCCACTGAAGAAGCATTGGCGCGCCTCCAAGAGTCGTTGGACGAGTTGCGCGGTCGCCTACCCGAACTGAACCGCAAGCGTCTCGACAAGCGCCGCAAGGAGCTGAACAAGCGACTGGCTTACCTCAACGAGCAAGCCCAATCGCTCATCAAGGAAGCCCGCTCAACAAGTTTCTTCAACCGCTAATCGTCTCAGCAGCGGTTTGCAATAGCCATACAGAACGAGGGGTGCATCGGCGCCTCTCGTTTTTGTTGATCGATGAGCTATCGAACGAGCTTGGTTTCGAAGCATAAAAAAACTGGCCGTTCGCAACGCAAACAGCCAGCCATCACACATGAGCGAATCGGTCAGATCGCGTGCCAGTCGTTCCTCTGCGTCAGCGAGCCAGCCACGATATGCGCGCCCCACGCCAACAGGCCCAACGTTCCCAACAGACCGAGCGCCCCAGCCCACGATGCCTGCGCCTGCAGCAGCAGCGCGGCGTACAGCGGCGCGCCCAACAAACCATGCACGAACAGGCCGAGCAGCAACGGGATCGGCAACAGAATAAAGAGCAAACTGCTCAACGAGTAATGGTGAGTCAACAGCAAGGCCGAAAGCGAGCCGAGCGCTATCAATCCATTCATCAAAGCAGCGAGGAATATCACTGGAATACCGAACGAGAGCGTCGGCCCAAAACACGACGTCGGCTGTAAGGTAGCCGCCGGAAGCAGGTTGAACGGCAACTCGGTGCGCCCGCTGTAGCACCACCACGAAGCGCGCACACCGATCATCTCAATCACGAGGAAGTAGACCACAAACAGCGCGAAAGTGAGCAGACCTGTCGTGTAACTCGAGATCCACCAGCGGTGGCGATAGAGGTAGAAGATCACCAGCGGCGGCAGCATGATCGTCCACGCAGCCCAGAAGATCGGGCGCGGCAAGGGCCGACCCAGCCACATATAGAGCGTCGGCAGACCATCAGCGTACGAAAACCCGTACAGCGATTGCCACAGTGGCGATAGCAGTGCTAACAGATTGCCTGCGATCAAGGCGACAAGATAGTTGAAGGTACGGTCGCGCCATGCCAGGTAAATCGCTAACCCATAAGCGCCAAGCGTCAGAAGAAGCACACCAAACTGCATAACGTCCTGTTACTCCCACTCATATTCTCGAATTTCGCCAGCCTTCAAGGTAAAGAGTTGATCGGTGATGCCGTGTTCGCGGGCGACCGAATCGGCTTGGATCTGCTGAGCGATACCTTCGAGAATCTCGTTATTGGCGTCGCTAAAACCAATCAGAAAATCGCGGTTGGGGATGCCGATCACCAAGTTACCTGGCAGTGTGGCGGCCCATGTCGCAAGCAGTTCAGGCAACAACAGCCGCGAGGCGTCGTATCCATCGCCACTGTTAAAGATGAAGATACGCTGCTCGCCTTCGCCTGTGGTCACGAACTCGACCTGCTCCTGCGTGCGCCGACGCAAGTTCACAATCGCCTGCTGATGAATGGTATGGATATCAACGCCCCAACGCTCCAGGTGATCTTCGTTGATATAAGCTACGCTGCGCCCCTCATCAATCACATACGTGATAATGAGGTCAGCGAGGAACTCGCGATACGCCAGCATAGGCAGTTCGCGCTCGCGCACCGTCACCAATAACTCGATAGGCTTGAGCATCGGATAGATCGTCGTGGCGAGCCGATCGTAATCGGCGGTGGAGCGACCGGGCGTGCGCCCATGTGCCACGCTGATGAAGTTGTTGACCAAGGTATCGAGCAGGGCGGGATTGCGCGTGTAGGCGTTGAAAAAGTCGATCAGGTCGATCGTGCGCTCGGCACCTTCGGCTCGCACACGCAGGCGCGTCTGCTCGCGACCAAGCACTTCGATAGAATCTTCGATCGAGAGTCGCCGTTCAATATACGAAACGAACTGCCCGATACTCATCGGCAGCGCGATATCGTCATCATTCGTATGATGGCCGTGGCCATTTCCGTTGCTCATGGAATCGATCCATATTGCTTATTGAAGTTGAGTGCAGTGGTAGTCTACCGCAGGCACGCCCTACGGTCAAGCGCACCCGCCCAACGAGGCTCTGGCCAATGCGATGAGAACATCGATACTACCGAGCGGCGCATCACCGTTCCGTCCGATAGCGCACTTGCCCAATGCATTGGCCTCAAGTACAATCGAATGCGTACGGGAGTGAAGCTTTATCCTGGAGTATCCCTGAAAAAAGGGAGATCCAGCATCTGCCGGACCTCCTGCGATCATCCTATCGAAAGGATCACACCGATGAACTGTTGGCACTGCGAACGCCCCGCCCACGGTGCCTGCATCTTCTGTGGACGAGCAGTCTGCCGAGAGCACGCGCGCGAGATGCCGCATATTGTCGCGCTTTACCGCGATAACCGCAACAACCACAAGGCGATCATCACGGCGCGGGCGCTCTTCTGCGGCGTCTGCGAGCCGCGCGAAGACCCGATCGATATGCCAGAGCTCAGGTAGCGCTAGACCCCAACCGCGCGCACTTCGGCCTCCTGAAGGGGCAGGCGCACCGTCATCGTGGTGCCCACGCCCACCGTGCTATCCACCAAAATCTCGCCGCCGTGCTCGCGCACAATCCCGTAGGAGACCGATAAGCCCAAACCTGTGCCCGGCGTCTGGCTGCCGCCCAAGGCGCCTTTGGTCGTCACAAACGGCTCGAAGATCGTATCCCGGATCTCGGGCGCGATCCCCGAGCCTGTATCGGTGACGCTGATCTCAATCGCGCCGTCGCGTTCGCGCAGGCCCACAGTGAGCGTGCCGCCATCCGGCTTCATCGCGTCGCGAGCGTTCGATACCAGGTTCAGCACCACCTGCGCCAATTGCCCAAGGTCGCAGAATAGCAGCGGCACCGGCTCTAGCTGGTACTCCACGGTGATGTTCGACTTGCGCAGATCGACCTCGACCAGCATCATCGTCTCGTTGATAGCATCGGTGACATCGGCCAACTCGCGTTTGTGTTCGTGCCGCCGCGCGAACGTCAACAAGCCCTTGGTGATGCTGCGGCCCCGCTGACACGATTGGATCACCACCTCCAGCGAGCGATTCTTCTCCTCCTCATCGTCGATGCGGTAGCCCAACTCGGCGTGCCCCAGCATGCCTGCCAGCAAGTTATTGAACTCGTGCGCGATGCCCGCCGCGAATGTGCCGACCGCCGCCATCTTCGACGATTGGATCAGTTCATCCTGCTTGCGGTGCAACTCATCGAACATACGGGCATGCTCGATCTCGATCGCGGCCTGATGGGCAAACGAGGTGAGCATACGCTGCTCGCCGTGATCCAAGCCCCGCAACTTGGTGAACGAGAGGCAGATCACGCCCAACACCTGCCGCTCGCCAACCAGCGGGATGCTCATCACCGCCTTCCACGATGAGGTATCGCAGCCCTGCGGAGCCAGCGTATTCATCCGATCATCGGTGAGCAACACCACCCGATCGCGCTCAAACAGCTTGGTGTAACTCTCGGGGCTGATGAGCGATGGCAGAGGCTCGCCTTTATCGGCGGCCTCGCTGTTGACCAACAACTGCGCCGAGCCATCGTCGTTGCGCAACACCACCCAGCCATTCTCGGCATCGAGCAGGGCGGCGAGGCGTTCGCGCAGCAGTTCGAGCATACCCGACACATCGAACGAAGCGATCATCGTAGTGGCCAGCGCCTGCAAGCGCTCCAAGCGTATCGCCAACGATTCGCGCTGGTTGCTCAGCACGGCGAACTCGGTCGCGGCCCGCTGCAACTGCACCTGATCGCGGAATACGTGATGCGCCAACATCAAGGGCGCCAAGCCCAGCAGAAACGCCCACGGCCCCACCGACCAAAGCACACCAAACATGCCACCGAACGGGATCATCGCGGGCACGTACCAGCGCGCCGAACCGTGCATCACCACAGCCAACCCGGCTGGGCCATTCACCAACAGATGCATGCTGATGACGGTGGTGTACACCAACGCGCCCATCAACATCAGGCCGAGCATGCCAAACGGCGTACTGTAGGGGATGGCCAGGTGCGCTTCGAAGAGCGGATACATCGGCGCGAGCAGGCCCACGATCAACAGGCGCGAGCCCAACAGATTCAACAATTGCGGCAGGTAGTCGCGCACATAGCCGGAGCGATGCTCGGAGCGAAGCAGGCAGAGATGCAGCACACCCGGGCAACATGTGCCTATGAGCACCGTCACTAACAGCAACGGCCAGCCGACCATCGACAAACCTGCGATCAAAAGGGCCACCACGGGCGATAGAGTCGTCCCGTCATCGAGTTCGATAGCGAACCAATCGCCGATACTGATCATCAGGGTGAGGGATACAACGCCGAGCCAAGCGAGGGGATGAGGAGAGGGGAAACCGAGCAGCAACACTGCAACAGTATTGGCTGCTAACGCACTCAACCAGATTAGCGTGGATGCATGACGAACGAAGAACGCCAAATTAGGCATTGTGGCTCCCTGTCGTTCACAGTAAGATCAACCAAAATCGTAACGCATCCCATCATCCAACAAGGTTATACGGCATCTCGATGGTATGGAGCGGACGTTAGGTAGGAATAGAACGTTGTAACACGAAGCCAATGCGGTTATACCATACTACAAAATGTCAATCAATCCGATACCGTGTAGGGGGATAACACTTTGATGACAAAGTGCCCATTCAACTTAACAATTTGTGCATGAAACGGGCTATGGTACAATTTCGGGAGGAATCGGAGCGAAGCAAGCGTGGCCACCGAGCCATGGAGTATAGAGGCGTATGCGTTTCCCTGCCATCGAGCAATTAGCGTTACCTGTGCGGCTAGAACAGGTGGTGCCAGGGCGCCTGCACCCCGATGGCAAGCGCTACTTGCCGACGTTGGTGTTCGCGCTCGAATCGCCACGAGCCGCAGAACTCAGTGCGATCGATCGACTCGGCGTGGTCGATCGGCATCATCGCGTGGATCTGACGTTGGAGGGGCGCACGGGCAACGCGCGGCTGGTGCTGCTGCTCAGCAAACTGCAACTGCTCGCCACGCCGCGCTACGGCCTGGCCGATGAATCGCAGCGCGCTCGCGACATCAGCACCATGCCGAGCGTCTACGGCCAAGTGTTGTCGGTGCCGACCTGGCAGACCGAGCAAGAGCATTTGCCGTTCGAGGCGCTGTACACCGAGTTAGTGCTTGATATCGGAGTCGGTATCGTTGGAGTGCGCACCAATGCCACGGCAGCGGATCTGAGCGAGATGCTTGGCAAACCCCGCATCGAGGAGGGCGATTGGCTCGCCGTATCGCGGTCGCGAATCGATATTTTAGCGTTTGAGGCAGTATGATAGAGTGCATTCCCAATTTTAGCGAGGGCCGCCGCCCCGAAGTGATCGAGGCAATCCGCCAGAGCATCGCCGATGTCGGCGGCATCAGCGTGCTCGACACGCATATGGATGCCGACCACAACCGCAGCGTGATCACCTTTGTGGGCCAATTCGATGCTGTGGCCGAAGCGGCCTTCCAAGCTGTGCGCACCGCCGCCGAACTGATCGATATGACCAAGCATCGTGGCGAACACCCACGTATCGGTGCGACCGATGTGGTGCCGTTCGTGCCGTTGTCTGGCTCATCGCTGATGCAGTGCGTGATGCTAGCCAACCAGGTCGGGCAGCGCATCGGCGAGGAGCTCGGCATCCCGGTGTACCTCTACGAGGCGGCTGCGACGCGCCTCGACCGCCAATCGCTGCCGGCACTGCGGCGCGGCGAGTACGAAGGTCTGCGCGAGGAGATCGCCACTAACCCCGACCGCCAGCCCGATTACGGTCCGGCGAAGCTTGGTTCGGCGGGTGCCACAGTGGTTGGCGCACGCCTGCCGCTGATCGCGTTCAACGTATTCCTCAACACCAGCGATGTCACGATCGCGAAGCGCGTGGCGAAGGCGGTGCGCGCCTCATCGGGCGGGCTGCGAGGCGTGCGTGCGCTGGGCATGCTGGTAAACGGACGCGCGCAGGTCTCGATGAACCTGACCGATTATCGCAACACACCGCTGCATCGGGTGGTGGAGATGGTGGCGCGCGAGGCGGCGGCCTACGGCGCGGCGATCAGCGAGAGCGAATTGGTGGGCTTGGTGCCAGAGGATGCGCTGCTGGATGCGGCGCGATACTACCTACGACTGCACAATATGCCGAACGACCGCGTTCTGGAGCGGGCGATCGCGCTTCAGGAGGCGAAGCGCTCGGTGCTGTAGGGCTTTTTGTGATAGTGCGGTTCCGCTTGAATGACATCGACCTTCCGCTCTATGCAGAAGGTCGATGTCGCGTTTTCGGGGGTTGCTGCTTGAGGCACGGCATCACGCATCTTGCGAGAGGATCACGACGCTGTACGCGCCGATGCCCACGTTCGCGGCGAACGCCATGCCATCGCGCGCCTCGGGAACGGCGATGGTGTCGTAGCTCGGGATGCCGAAGTACGACGGGTCGTATCCCTCCCAATCGGTGTTGCAGCGCACACGCCACAGCCCAGCGCGGGGGAAGCCGATGCGGTAGTCGGTGTAGTTGCGGTTGGCCAGATTCACCAGCACAATCACGTCATCGCGGGGACCGCCCTGATCCCAGCGGTGGAAGGCGAGCAGTTTATCGGCCTGGTTGACGTGATGCACGTTGACATGCTGGCCTCGCAGGCCGCGAGTGGTGTTGAACCAGTTGCGCCGCAGCCGGATCAGGTCGCGGTACAGTTGCCGAATGCCGCCGAACTCCTCTAACTTCGACCAATCGATCGGCACGACATCGCGGAACCACTCATCCTCCAAAAATTCTTGGCCCTGGAAGATCATCGGGATGCCGGGTGAGGTGAACACCAACGCCGCGCCAACCGTCGAGCGCTTCTTGGAGTACCAACTGCCCGGCTGCTCGGGCCAGATCTCGGTGGGCAAGCGCGCACGGCCATTGGCCACATCGTCGTGCGATTCGGTGTAGATGACGCGCGAGAAAGCGTCGCCGCCGAAACGGTGCATAATCGCATCGCGGAGCGCGAACATATCGCGGTCGGCGTCGTGGACGGCGGTGAGTTGGCGGCGCACCGAGTGCACAAACAGGCCATCCCACTGGCTATCGAAGCCAGCGCCACCGCTCGCCGTCGGTCGGGTGATCCACTCGTTGTTGCGCAGATCTTCCGCAATGCTGATCTTCGAGGGCAAGCGCGCGTCGATCTCGTTATTGATCGCCTGCATCAAACTCCAACCCTCTGGGATATCGTGAGCAGGATCGGAATCCTGGCCGTACACATTGCGAATGTAGGCGGTGGCGTCCCAGCGCAGGCCATCGATGTGGAAGCGCTCCAGCCACAGCATCGCGTTATCGCGAATGTATTGGCGCACCTCGGGACGGCCATAATCGGGGCGTGTATCGCCCCACGGCGTCCACGAGCGCTCGTCGTTATAGAAGTAGATGCCGCCTTTGCCGTTCTCGCTCCAACCGTCGAACTGCCAGATATCCAGGTCGGACGGGCCGAAGTGGTTGTACACCACATCGAAGATCACGGCGATGCCTTGGGCATGCGCGGCGGAGACAAAAGCTTTGAGGCTGCTTGGCCCACCGTAGGCGCGCTCGATCGCGAACAGATTAGCGGGATTGTAGCCCCAAGAGTAGCTATCGGCGAACTCGAAGGGCGGCATCAGCTCGACGGCGTTGATGCCGAGGTCGCGCAGGTAGGGCAACTTGGCGATCGCGCCAGCAAGATCGCCGGGCCGATCGCGGTAGATGTCGTTGAAGGTGCCGATATGCAACTCGTAGATCACGAGTTCGTTCCAGGGCGGCATGCGGAAGTCGGAGTCGTGTGCCCAATCGAAATCGGCACTGTAGACGACGCTATTGCCAGTATCGGTGCTAATCTCGCGGGCGTAGGGGTCGAGCCGCCAGAACGTTTGGGTTTCCGTGGTAATGACGTAACGGTATTCGTGATTGGGTTCCACACCATCAATATCGGCAGACCAATAGCCATTGCCTTCACTTGCGAGAGGAGTGGCGTTTGGCGTCCAATCATTGAAGGTGCCTACGACGGAGACCTGTTTGGCGTGCGGTGCCCAAACGCGAAAGGCAAAGCCTCCGGGATACGGGATGAGACCCATACCGGCACGACAGGAGGGAGCGATCGTGGCTATCATCTAACTCCTCGTGTGTTCTACGCCAGACTCGGATGGCCGAGGGCAAACGCAAAAAGGTCCGAAGCGAACAAAACCTGTAGTGGCGATTGCACTGTTTTATGATCGTATCTACTGCTCAATCGAGGTTTGTGCGAGTAGAACGTGCGTAGAGATCTTTATTATAGCAGTTATTGTGCATATTATACAACAACTTTTATTTAACCTCGTTTTCTGGCATAATAACACCTGCTCAACAATCATTGAGAGGCTTTTTTGTTATAACGCAAAAAAGCCTCTCGTAGGTTTTGCACAGCTCTCGCAGGTTTCTTGCGAGGCGAGCATACCGCTTTAAGCGATCGCCTGCTGCACGCGCACCGCCGCATCCGCAACAGTATCGGCTTTCGCAGCACAGACCAGCGCCAGCGTCAGCAAGCCAGTCAGCGCATCCTCGGCTGGCCCAAGGCGGTACTCACTACCGAAGCGTTGTGCAATACATTCGCGCAGCAACGCCGATTGGCGGGCCAAGCCGCCCGTCAGCACCAGGCGTTTCCAGTCCTGCGTGGGCGCGAGGCGCAGCGCCGCCCCGTAATAATTCTCGGCCATCTGGCGGAACGCCGCACGGAACAGCCCACCCGCGTTCAGGTTAGCCTCGTTGATGTGCTCGATCGAGCCATGCGCCTGCCCGCCAGCGCCGAAGAAGGACAGGTTAATGCGCAGATCGCTATCCGGCGCTGCTTCGGCAGCCTTCAGCAGATAGTCCCAGGGGTTATCGATCGGCGTGTTGTTGGCGTTGGCGAGTTCGGTGAGCAGCGCCACCAGCAGGTTCAGGGCGCGCCCGGCGGGCAGGCCCACTAAGGTCGTCAGAAACTGCTGATCGAAGAATGGGCGCGTCTGGATGCCGCCCTGCCCGGGTTGCGCGCGCAGCAGGCTGACCTGCGAGCCAGTTGAGATGTTGATCGACAGTTCGCCCTCGGCGAGGCCCGCGCCGATCAGCGAGCACTGCGCATCACCCACCGCACGGTAGCAGGGGATAGCCTGCCCGTCGATGTGGTAGATGCCCGCAGGCTTGGTCAGTGGCTCGATCTGCGGCCAGGCGAGTTGATCGAGGCCAAGGCGCCGCAGCGCTTCCTGATGCCATGTTCCGTGCCGCACATCGAGCGCTCCGGTTGCCGCCGCGTTCGTCAAGTCAACGCCAGGGGCGGCGCCCGTCAGGCGCATCAACACAAAATCGGCCATGGTGAGCGGGATAGCGCCCTTGAGGCGCTCGGCATCCGGCTGCTCGCTCAGCCAGAACAGCGAGGCGATCGGCAGGCCCGGGCGCAGTTCGTTGCCGAGTTCTTCGCGCACCTGTGGGCCAAGGCGTTCGCATAACACGTCGAAGTAGGTGCCAGCGCCGGATGGGTGTGGCTCCAGCACGCGCTGGTCCAGCCAGGTGATCGCCTGGCTCAGCACTTCGCCCGCCTGATTCACCAATAGCACGCTGTGCATTTGGGTCGAGAGGACGATACCTTGGCAGGCGGGCGCATACGGCAGCAGCGCTTGGATCGCTTCCTGAAAGGCAGCGACGACCGCTTCCGGCGACACTTCGTAGTGTTTGGCTGGCAGGTCGGTCAGGGGCGCGGGAAAAGGCACGCGCTGAATATGATCGAGTCGTAGCTGTTCAAGATCGAGCACCGCTCCCTTGATAAAGGTTGTGCCCAGATCGATCCCAAGGAAAGTCATGCGTGAACTCCCGTGATTAGAGCGGCGCGTCGCTTCTGTTCGGTCTGCATCGGTCGAATATGGTGTTTTCGGCCTTGTAAACAGTAGTGGGCGAGTATAGCACATTGCAGCCAGAGGGCAAGAAGGGTTTCACAGATGTTTTGTATCCACAGATTTCACAGATTATTGTTGTCAATTCACTAGGCCACCTAGTCATACCGAATCCGGTTGGATAGTTGTAATAACAAACCAGTTGTAGCCTGCGGCAGCAAGGTACTTTCCGCTTTATGTGATGTTGAGGCGCTGCTATGCGCAGCGCCTCAACATCACTTGCGGTGGTAATGCTCGTATCTGTTGAAAAGCAGAATCGCGTCGTTCATCCAGCACCCTTCTTTGTGCAAGTGAATACCCGGATTTGGTATCACCCAGTCACCTTGTCACCTTGTCTTGAGCGTCACCTTGTCTTGAACATCACCCAGTCACTCAAGCACTCGCAGGATAGTGTACAATTGAGAGAGTGTAATCTGCACCGAACGCGTTTCCAGCACGCCGACCTCCTCCCTCTCAATAACGCCACTTCATAGCGTGCAACGATTATGTCATATTCCGACACAGCTGTAGAGATGCGGTCCCACGATGGAGTAGATCAACGTGGATCAATTATTTCAGCGCTACGGAGATGATCTTTACCGTCTAGCCTTGTTGCTGGCTGCCGACGAACAACAGGCCGAACAGGCACTTTTGGCAACCGCACACTCTGCGCTCAACGCCACCTCGGAGCTAGGCGAGCTTGAGCTCGCGCTGATGCTGCTACAAGCGCTGCCCGCTGAACGACAGCGGTGGCGGCGCTCCAAACGACCCACGTGGGTCGGCATGGCGGATATCAAGCCCGAACAGCGCCCCCTGCTCGAAGCGCTCGCCGCGCTGCCCCGTGCGCAACGGCTGGTGCTTGGGCTGACGCTGCTCCGCACATTCGAAGTGAACGAAGTCGCGCCACTGCTGGATGATAACCAGGTCACGGCCCAAACGCACTATCGCGATGCGCTGGTGGCTCTGCTGCCGCACAGCAGCGCCGATCTGCACCCCGATGACCTGATCGGCGACGAACTGCCCCAGGCGTGCCGCACCACACGGGCCGCGCTGATGTCGGGCGTGGCGCGCACCCACGCCGATGCCGATGTGCGCGGGCATCTCGCGCTCTGCGCCAATTGCCGCGAGTTCGAGCGCAACTGGCAGATACTCACCACCGAGGTCGAGCAGGTGTTGCGCAACGCCCTGCGCGAGCGTCGGCTGCCGCAGCGCCTGATCACTCAGTTCCACCACCCCGAACTGTTGCGCCCCGCTTGGCACTCCAACCCGACAGTGCGGATGATACTGGCGACGCTGATCGTGTTGGCGATCATCGCAGCGCTGATGTTCCCCTACGGGCGGCAGGGGCAAGCCACACCCGTTCAGCAGAGCACCAACACTGCGCCAACCGATCTCACTGCGCTGCTTGAGCGTGCGCAGCAGCAACTGTATCAGTTGACCCCCGGCGAGGGCGTGTGGCATGGGCGCTACAGCATCCAGTGGTGGTTCCCAAGCGGCAGCCAAGCTATGCTCGATGGCAACCTCTGGCTGGAGCCATCCACTGGGCGCCACCGCATCCAGTTGGTGCATAGCAGTGGCGGCGGTCCCTACGAGTTCGAGCTAGGCGATGGCACAGGTACGATCTGGTACGCGATCAACTCCGCCTATGCCCCCTCGATCTTCCCATTCAGCTACGACCGCCGCCTGACCATGGCAAGCATCGATAGCATGACCGAGCAACAACAAGAGATGCTGCAGGCTCGTTTAGCATCGGGGCCGTGGGCGTTGCCCGCAATCTACTTGCGTCAGGCGCTCGCCGCCGATGATCTGCGGCTGTGGGGCCGCCAACGCAACGAGAACGGCAGCATGAACAGCCTGATCAGCTTTGTGAGCCACAGCCCACTCGATATGCCCGTGGGCGCACAAGATGCGGATGTGGGCGAACTCGAGATTCTGCTTACGGTTGACGAGAACACAGGGCGATTACAAGAGATTCGCGAACTGTACGGGCCATCGGGCACCGAACAGGTGATCCGCTCGGTATGGCGCATTGAGGAGGAGGGCTGGCTGCCAGCGCCGGATCTCTCGCTCTTCAACATTGGGCAGGCTTGGAACGGCACCGGCACATTTGACCCATTGGAGGAACGTTCGCATCCACAAGTGCCGCTGCAGGGCATCTGGCACCTCAGCAATGTGGCGCAATTGCCCCTGCAAGAGATCGTGTATCTGCCAATGTTTAGGCAAGCGCCACCCGGCACCGATAGCGCGCTGTTACTGCAACCCAATGCCCCAAGTGACGATCTCTCACTCCATCGTGGCGCGCCGCTATGGCGTTACATGGGCGAAGGCCGCCAAGTGGAGTTGCTCACTGGTGTCGAAATCCCCTCGATCTCCGTAGTGTTCGAATTCGAAGAAACCCTTCGCGTCGGCGAGTGGGATGTTGCGCTGATGCCGCAGCGGCCAAACACCTATTGGGCGCGAATCACACCACTCAAGGAAAACTTCATCGGCAGCAGTTGGCTGCACACCCGTGGCTATAGCCGAGACGAGGTGCTAGAGCTTATCGAAACGCTCGGGCCGATCTCGCTCCAATCGATTATGTCGCAGGTGCAGATGTTCAGTGATCGGCAGCCCCGCACACCCGTGTTCGATGCGGTGATCCAAGCGCTCGATACGCCCGACTATCAGCCCGATAAGACGTACCATCTGCTCGAACAGCGCGGGTATCGTCTACACGAGCCGCAGCCCGACCTCGCTCCGTTCCAAGTTTCCCACAACTTCGGTTACGAAGCGCTGATGCAGCACGAAGTTTGGGTGCATCCCGATCAACAGTTCAGCGACCAACTCCGCTCGCTCACGGGCCAACTGCTGTTGTTGGAAGAGGTGATAGACCAACAGCACATCCAATACTCCTCTGAAATGGATGCATACGGTGTAACGGCGATCACCAGCCGCTTTAAGCCCACCCCCCAGATCGAGTGGCAGGAACTGCTCTTGCGGATGCTGTACTGTGGGCCTGCCGAATTGCAGGAGCGAGCGGATGGCGGTCAAACGCTCCGGCTTATCGAGAGCAATTGGCAGTTCCAATCGTGCATGCGACCACTCTACCCCTTGCAACTGAATCGTCAACGTGTCGTGATGATGAGCATGGACAATCAGCCGTCGCTCCCCAAGCTCGATGATGTCGCCGATAGGCCGCTGAGCATCTGGGCTGATCTGAATGCGGAAGGCCGACTTGAGCGGATCGAGGTTCGGGCGGGCGAGCAGCGCGACGATCTCCTGCTCGAATCGTGGGAGATCATCACCAACGAGTGGGTTGCGCCCGATGAAGTGCCCGCTAACGCGTTTAGCCCAGAGATACCATCTGCCACCTTCAATTGGAGCTCAGAGGAGGAGGTGCAAGCACATACGATGGTGCTCACCGATGCGATCCGATTGACTCAGGGCACGCTCTACGGTCTGCCGAGCGAGATCATCAGTGATACCACTATCTTCACTACCACCTTATTGGAGATTAGTGAGTATCACTCCATGATGCTCCAGACATATGAGCTCACGAACGACACAGAACGTTATACCGTGTATATCACTCAAGGGCCGTACAGGGTTGTCAATGGCTATCTACGGCTCCAAAGCATCACCACAAAGACACAATCGATCACGCTTCAGTTTGGCGGTCGCGACGTACAGGCGTGGCAGATCCTCTTCGGAACACCTCAGACTGTGATCGAGATGAACGACACGATGTTTATCATCGCTAGCCCGCCCGAGCTCGTGCAACCGATTCTCGACGCATTGCAACTGCTGGAAGTGCCAGAATGACAACAGATGTGTTTGCGTATATCGAAGCCCAGCGCGAGCGCGCGATCGAGCGCCTGCTGGACTATCTGCGTCACCCGAGCATTAGTGCGCACGGCATTGGCATGGGCGAAGTGGCTGATCTACTGCTCGCGCACCTGAAGGGCTTGGGGATGGAGGCGCAGTTGCTGCCCACACCCGGCTGGCCGATGGTCTTTGCGCAGCGCAACGATGTGCCCGGCGCGCCCACAGTGCTGCTTTACGGCCACTACGATGTGCAGCCCGCCGAACCGCTCGATGCCTGGGTTTCGCCGCCGTTCGAGCCAACCATCCGCGATGGGCGCATCTTCGCCCGTGGCGCAGGCGACAACAAAGGCCAACATTTCGCGCAGTTATTAGCGCTCGAAGCGCTGCTGACCTGTCACGGGCGGCTGCCCTGCAACGTGAAGATTCTGCTCGAAGGCGAGGAGGAAGTCGGCAGCCCACACATCGCCGATCTGGTGCAACAGCAGCGTGCACTGCTGCAAGCCGACCTGGTGATCAGCGCCGACGGCCCGATTCACGAGAGCGGCCTGCCCTGCATCCTGTTCGGCGTGCGGGGCGTGGCCTCGTTCGAGTTGCGTGCGCAGGGAGCCAACCGCGACCTGCACTCCGGCAACTTCGGCGGCGTCGCGCCCAACCCGATCTGGACGCTGGTGCATCTGCTGGCAACGATGAAAGACGCGCAGGGGCGCATCACCATCGACGGCTTCTACGACGACGTGCAGCCACTCAGCGAGCGCGAGCAGCAGGCGCTCGCCGCGCTCCCGCTCGACCTTGCGCGCGTCATGGGCGAGCTTGGCCTCACCACGCTCGATCAGCCAACCGAGCGCCCCTACTTCGAGCGGTTGGCCGCCTGGCCGACGCTGACCATCAACGGGCTGCACGGCGGCTACGATGGCCCCGGCTCCAAGACCGTGCTGCCCAGCCGCGCCGTGGCGAAATGTGATATCCGGCTGGTGGCGAATCAACGCCTCGACGATATCTTCGCCAAAGTCGAAGCGCATGTGCGCCGCCACGCACCCGAGGTAGAAGTGGTGCGACAGGGCGGCATGCAGCCCTCCAAAACCCCGCTCGATTCACCCTTCGCCGCGCCCATCCAACAAGCCATTGAAGCCGCGCAGGGCGTTGCGCCGCTGCTTGTGCCAGCGATGGGCGGCAGTCTGCCCGGTTACGTCTGGACCGAGCTATTGGGCGCGCCGGCGTTTGTGGTGCCCTACGCCAACGCCGACGAGGCCAACCACGCGCCGAACGAGAACATCGAGGTCGAGCGGTTTATCGCGGGCATCAAAACGGGAGCCGCCATTCTGCTCCAGCTTGGCGCGCTGCATCAGCCCGCGCCCTACCCCACGCCAGCGGGGTCGGAGTTTGTGCAAGCGCAATTGTGGTGATGTAGCGGTGCTGCTGATCGGGTTGGGATGGTGGTGGTGGCGTAGAAGGTTGAAGCGCTGAAGTGAGCGAGCATATGCACACATCCGATTTCACTCCCCCACGGCGCTCACCAAAGTGGAGCATGGGTTGTGTCACACTATTACTCGTGGGTTGCTGCGCCTGGGGAGCCTTCGGTATCATTTTCTTTGAGCCATTTATACCTTGGATGGCTAATATCCTCACTTCGGTGCATGGCAAAGCCGAGGTGATCGCCCCTGCCCAGTGGCGTCCAGGTGGACGTCTTTCGCCCGATGGTCGTTATATGAGCATGGGAAGGTATCGAAACGGCGAATTTGAGCGCATGATCTGGAATCTAGAGACGGGTGAAACATATCCTTTAAATGCAAGGGGCTCACTTTGCTGGCTTGATAATGAACATTTTCTGCTTGAACATGTGTCACGTTACTACATTGTTCAGGCTAAAGGAGCGCTGATCGAGCCAGCAACCTATACCATTGTCCAAAAGCAGTTGCCTGGACCCGAAGGCTTACACGAACTTCGCAAGCGATGGCAGCAAGTAGAACAGATCTATGTCGTAACAAACTTTCAGAATCCTGGCTATATGGTAGTAACAGTAAATAATGGACAAAACGATGTGTATCGGGATTTTGGCGGCAATAATGATGTACAAAATGAAATTATTGCAACATTACTTCAGGATCTCGCCTATATACATGTGATTGAGAGCGTGTTTAAGAATTATGCGTATTATGATGATGATCAAGCCAACGGAGCATTCTTCTGATAGAAGCGAGGTGAATCATGGCTTCGCTGACATCAGTACGCTGTTCATACTCTTTACTGAGGCGACGATAGCGATTAAACCAACCAAATGAACGCTCGACAATCCAACGTTTGGGAAGTACTTGGAAACCAGATT
>Ga0207874_1002028_pt1 | contig 20484 bp, 28 predicted proteins | sample HigsolmetaAR201D_FD_184833 | JGI IMG/M metagenome (GOLD analysis project Ga0207874, IMG submission 184833) | Ionic liquid and high solid enriched microbial communities from the Joint BioEnergy Institute, USA - AR20-1-D (SPAdes) (version 2) ...
ACTTGGTCGCCGTCGTGCCTACTGGCTTTTCCCAAATCATCCCGGCGACACAACTAGGTTCAAGCGGCAAGCGTCGATTCGAATTTCTGGAACTGAAATCATTCCGCTCTTCGAGGTGTTACGTCCTGGACAAGTTCGTGGAATTCCTCGTGCGGCACCTGTGATCATCAAAATGCGCGATTTCGATGAAGCGCAGGATGCGGCACTTGTGAGTCAGAAGATCGCATCATGTTTTACTGCATTCGTCACAAAACCGCTTGATGCCGCCGACGAAGATGGTCTCGAAGATGGTCTTCCAGAGAAAGTAGAACCAGGGCTTCTTTGGGAGTTATCGCCCGGACAAGATGTCCGCTTCAGCCAACCGCCGCCGTTTGCTGGCTACAAAGATTTCTCGCAGATCACTTTGCGCTCGATCGCTGCCGGAATGCGTGTTCCTTACGAGATCCTCGCCGGTGATTTCTCTAACGTAAATTTCTCATCCGGTCGAATGTCATGGATCGGTTTTCATCGTGACGTTGAAATGTTCCGCTGGATCACTTTCATTCCGCGGGTGTGTCAGGGCGTTTTCAAGTGGTTCCTCGAAGCGGCCGCATTAACAGGCATAGAAATTTCGGGCGCCTCTTCAAATTGGACTCCACCGCGACGAGAAATGATTGACCCGATCAAGGAAATACAGGCCTTGCGGGATGCGGTTCGCGCCGGGTTCATGAGTCTCAGCGAAGCAATCAGACAGCTCGGGTATGAGCCGCGCGAAGTGATGAACGAATTGGCCGCTGACTACAAGCTGCTGGATGAACTCGGCATAGTTGTCGATTCCGACCCGAGAAAAGTGATGAAATCAGGGATGATTCAGCCTAAAGCAAGCGAGTCAGCAGATGGAGAAAATGTCGATGCTGAATGAACGAAAGATCACGCGGAGCATTCCGATGCTCGACATGGAATGCCGCTTTTTACCTGAGACCATCAACGAGGAGTATCGCACCGTTGAGATGGTCTTCACGACATCGACCCCAGTTAGGATGTTCAACTGGGATATTGGTGAATTCATCGAAGTTCTTTCGATGAAGGAAGAGCACATCCGCTGGGATCGGTTCCGCAACGGCGCGCCGCTACTCAATAGTCATTGGCGTGTCACTCTTAATGATCAAATTGGAGTCGTTGAAAAAGCATGGGTTGAAGGCGAAAAAATGCGAGGCATTGTTCGCTTTTCGACTCGCAAAGATGTCGAGGAAATTTTCCAGGACGTTAAAGCGGGAATCATCCGCAACGTCTCTATCGGTTATCGCGTCCACAAATACGAAGACGCCACCGAGCCTGGCGCTAATATGAAAACTCTCAGAGCAATCGACTGGGAGCCTGTTGAAGTGAGTCTTGTTCCGGTGCCGGCTGATCCGAATGCCGGAATCAGATCGGAACGTGAAATCAAACCAAAAGAAAACGAAGTAATCATTTTACTTCGAAACCAATCCGGGAGGGATAGGGTAATGACAGAACTTGAAACGAAGCAAGGTGAGGCCGCAAATGAAAAGCAAGCGGCCACTACAGTTGATGTTCAGGCTGAAAGAGAAGCCGCAGTGAAGGCTGAGCGTCAGCGGATGAAAGAAATCCGTCAGGCGGTTCGCGCTGCCGCACTCGGCGATGATGTCGCCGAAAAACTCATCGATGAAGGCAAAACCGCTGATGAGGCTCGCGCCTATGTTCTCGAGCTGCTTGCTCAAAAGAGCCAGAAAGAAGAAGTTCGCTCTCAGCATTGCGGTTTCACGGTTGTGCGTGACGAAGGCGAAACCCTCCGCGAAGGCATTGTCGAAGCGATCCGCGTCCGCGCTGGTTCTAAACACGTCACGCTCACTGAAAAGGGAAAGCAATATCGCTACATGAAGCTTCTCGATATGGCTCGCCTTTTTGCTGGCCGTGACGCTTACTCCATGAGCCCGCACAACATCGTCCAGCGCGCTATGAGCACGTCGGATTTCCCGGCTGTTCTCATGGATGCGATCAACAAAGAGCTTCAGGCTGAATATGCTGAGGCTCCTCAGACGTTCGATCCGATCGTGCGTCGCGTTTCTTTGAGCGACTTTAAACCGAAGTACATCGTCGGTCTCGGCGACTTCCCCGAGTTGAAAAAGAAAAATGAACTCGGCGAAATCGAGCGTGGACTGATCTCGGACGGAAAAGAGTGGTACAAACTCGACTCTTACGCTCGCGAGGTCATGCTTTCGCGTGAAACGATCATCAACGACGATATGGATGCGTTCTCGCGGCTTCCGCAAATGGCGGCTCGCCGTGCTCGCGAAAAGGAATCCGATCTCGTTTGGGCGCTCATCAATAACAACCCTGTAATGAGCGACGGCGAGAAGTTGTTCTCAAGCGCTCACGCCAACACGGAATCCGCTGCATCGATCGACGTGACGAACGTCGGAAAGCTTGTCGCGAAAATGCGTAAGCAAAAAGGTCGCGACGGTGCTCACATCACGATCCGTCCGTCTTGGCTTATCGTCCCGGTTGCACTCGAAACTGTGGCCGGTCAGTTCCTCTCGAAGGATGTCGTTCCGACGAAAGATGATCGTGCGAATCCTTGGAAAAACATTTTCAAGGGTTACATCACGGATCCGCGTCTTGACGATAACTCTGCTACCAAGTGGTACATCGCGGCTGATAAGGCCGACATCGACATCATCGAACTTGGAACTCTCGAAGGCCAAGGTCCGCAAATCAACATCGAGGAGAAATTCGGAACTGGCGTTAAGTTCCAAATCGTTCACGATATCGGCGCTGGCCTCGCAGATTACCGCGGCTTAGCTGGCAACGGTTCGTTCGCATAAAGCGTGACATAGCGGGGATGGGTGAAATGCCCATCCCCAACTGAAGTTTCAACGAATCGAAAGAATGAGGTTTGGAAATGAAAAATTACGTTCAAGAAGGAAAAGTGATCGACTTCACCGAAGGTGGAACTGCCGACGTGAAGTCTGGTGATGTTGTCGTGATGGGTACAATGTGCGGTGTTGCTGCAGTCGATATCCCGAAAAACGGAACCGGATCGGTTTACGTTGAGGGTGTTTTCGAGATCGCGAAAGCGGCTGAGGATATCGCGCAAGGCGCATTCCTCTACTTCGATGCGAGCGCGAAGAAGCTCACCACAACGGCAACCGACAATGTGCCTTTTGGTTTTGCAGTGAAAGCCGCTGGCGCCGCAGCAGAGAAAGTTTATGCGAAGTTGTGGCCGTTCATGCCGAAGGCTGAAGAAGAGCAAACTTGATAAGGTTGATCTCGCGTGAGTGTCGCGTGCGGGTAGGCGTTGCCCGCACGCTTAAGAGCGGTCGGTCTCAATAGGGTAGAGCGTGGGTTGGTCGGACGTAAAAAAACGACTCGCAAGATCGGTGATCGGAGCCTTTGGCGAGCCAGTTGTTTTCAAGCCGAAGTCCGGAGGGGCGTTCCCGATCAACGCTGTCGTTGATCGTTCATGGGTTGAAGTTTCTTATGGCGATGGTCCGGCTGTATCGCATTTCCGAACGATTGCAGACATCAACATCGACGATCTACCCGACGAACCAAAGCAAGGCGATAAACTCGTAATTGGAGAGACCGAATTCACGATCGTCGATTCGAGATCAGACGGCGGTCGCATGAGAGAACTGGTTTTGAATAAATGAGCCACAGGCGCAAAGAGATCAGAGAGGCAATCAAAAACTCGCTCATCGGCAGAACTGATGCCGGAGAAAACGTTTTCATTGATCGTGTGAAGCCGCTTTACGGAATGCCTTTCCCGGCGATCGTGGTCACAACTGGCGATGAAGAGAATCGGGCCGATGACGTGATCGATAACTATCTCGCCCGTGCGCTTGAGGTCTCAATCGACATATATGTCGAGGCAACCGAGGAGACCGGAATTGATGATGTGTTCGATGAGATGGCGAATCAGGTCGAAGGTTGCCTGAAAGATCGAGAGGCATTCGGAGCTGGCGTCATGGACGCCGTGCTGCAAAGAACTTCGCCCGAAATGGACAATCAGGGCGAAACCATCATCGGGAGATTACGACTCACTTACCGAGTGAGTTACATGGCTTCGGAATAATTGAGGGAGAAAAGAGATGGACGTTACTAATATCAAAATCAAGCCTTGTCAGGTCTTCTGGGGTGGTGAGGATCTCGGATACATTGACGGTTCGATTGAACTCACGACCGAAGAGAGCGTCTACGACATCACGACTCATCAAACCGGAACTCAAGTGATCGGCAACATTCGCACTGGGGTTTCGGCTGAAGTCACGGTGAACCTTAAAGAGAGTGACGTTGCGAAACTAAAAAAGATTCTCACCGCTTCCGGTGGAACTCATACGCCAGAGGAGCCTGGAGCTTCGGAGCTTTTTGGTTGGGGAACGGCGAAGCAGTTCACTGGAACGTTCGCTGATGCGAAACGACTTGTGCTTCATCCGATCCACATGGGTGAGTCAAAAGCCGAAGACTGGACCTTCTGGAAAGCGTATCCGCTTTTGAACGGAGCTCTTACATTCTCTGGAGAAGAAGCTCAAACGATTCCGCTCACGTTCAGAATTTACATGGATGCGTCGAAACCTTCGGCGATCAATCTATTTGCGATCGGTGATAGTTCGCAAATCGAAGATGAAGGTGGCGAAGGCGAAGGCGGCGATGAAGGCGGTGGCGAAGGTGGCGGTAGCCCGTAAGTTGAGGATTGAGGTGAGAAATGTCGGAAGTTCTTGAGATCAATGGGCCAGCGAAACTCAGGCTCAAGATCGACGGAAAAGAATTTGAGTTGATGAAGCCGACTCGTAAGCAGTTGGCGAAGGTTAACGAGGCGCTTCGGACGGACGAAGGAAAAGAAAAGGCGCTCGATATCATCGGTGATTTCCTGGTCGAAGCTGGACTTCCGAAAGAGGTCGCCGATGAGCTGCAAATCGAGCACATGCAGAAGATTTTTGAAGCGCTCGTTGGCGCTAAAAAAAACTAGACCAGCACTGGTTTAGAACCGCGAGGCTCATGCAATTTTACCACATGAGCCTTCGCGAAGTTGAGGGGCTTACTGCCGAAGAGGATGAAATGCTTTGGCAGGCAATCACGGTGATCGAGGCTCGCGATGCGCTCTTACGATTGAAGATTGCATCGTTCCCACACATGAAACGGGCGCATCAAGAGAAGATTCATCGTGAGTTACATAAAGCGGCTTATCCTTGGAACTACGAGGCGAAACGCGAAATCACGTTTGAACAATTGGCGGCGATCTTAAATGGCAGAGGAAAAGTTTGATATAGAAATCAAGCTTGACAGCAACAAAGCTGAACAGGGCTTTGAGAGAGTCGAGAAGTCCGGAAAGAAAGCCGCAAAAGGCATCGATAGTTCTTTCAATCTCAGCTTTAAGTCGATTCTCTCTGGAGCAGCTTCCGTCGCTGCCGGAATGGCCGCTTATTTCTCTGTCCGCAGAATCATGAGCGGAGTCTTAGACACATTTTCAGCAGCCACAAAAGCCGCAATCGATAACGAAGTTGCAGTCAACAAGTTAAACACGGCGCTTTCTCTATCTGGGCAATATTCAGTTGAAACATCGGATAGGTTTCAGAAGTTAGCTCAAGAGCTTGAGCTAACAACGAATGTCAGCGCACAGACAGCAATGGAGCTAAGCGCTCTTGCGCTTAGTTATGGTTTCACAGGTGAACACGCTGAGATAGCAACAAGAGCAGCAATTGATTTTGCCAATGCGGCTGGGATAAGTACGACAGAAGCGCTTCGAAGGCTTGGTAGATCAATCAGCGGATCGATCGGTGATATTTCGCGCTTCGTACCGGAAGTTAAAAACCTTACCAAAGAACAACTTGCCGCAGGTGAAGCAGCAAAACTTGTGCTTCAAAGGTTTTCCGGCTCGGCGGCGTCCGTATTGAACACGTTCTCTGGTCAGCTTCAATCGCTCAGCCTCAAATTCGGCAGCCTTCTTCAAGCAATCGGCGAAATAGTTACGAAATCGCCAGCTCTTGTCGCTGTGATGAACGTCATCGGTGAATATATCGTCAAATTCACATCGGTCATCGGAGATTTCGGGAAATCAAGAGACATCATCGGTGAACTCATTAAGGCAATGCTCAATTTCGGTCAAGCGGTCGTGAAGTGGGTAATTGCACCACTAGAGTTTACTTACAACCTTGTTAAGGCGCTTTGGTCACTTCAAAAACTTCAAACGCAATCATGGGTCGTCGCTCTCACTTATGTCGGTGACATCATCGCGAATTCAATCGTCAATAAGCTGAGGGCCGTTTTATCGGTTGTCGGTAAAGTAATTTCCTTTGTCGATAAAGACATGGCGAAGTCGATTGATGGCTTTGCTGATTCGTTGAAGGTTATTCCAGAGACGACTGGAATGGCACTTGATGCTGCGACCGATGTTTGGAAAGACTTCGCAAAAGAAACCGCACAAAACTTTAGCGGTGAGGGTCTATTCAATTTCGACGCCTCCCTTGCTACATCTGATTTTATTTCGGAATTTCAAACAGCCGTCGAGAACGCGAAGCCATTAGTTCGCGAAGCGGGTCTTAATCTAGGGCGCGAGTTTGGTGACGGGCTTGGTGAAGGAATATCCGTAAGCGAGGCGTTTCTTCAGGTTCTTCACGGTTTTGATCTTGCAGTCATGGACTTCGCCAAGAACGCCAAAAAGAACTTTCAAGATGTTGGCCGCTCGATGTTTCAGTCCCTTGGGAACGCTGCCGGACAAGCTTTCGCCGCATTCGGCAAAGCGATCGCCAAAGGAGAGAATGCGATGCAGGCATTCCTTGATTCGCTTCTCAACAGCTTCGGCCAAATGGCAATCCAGCTTGGCTCGATGTTCATCCTTCAGGGCATCGCTTACACGTGGGCTGGATTAAGCAACGGACCTGCGCTTATTGCAGCAGGTGCAGCTCTTGCCGCGTTCGGTGGAATTCTTGCGGCCATCGGCGGCGCGAAGGAAACCGGCGGCGGTGTCGCTACCGCTGGCGGCGGATCAACTGCTGGCGTTGGCGATGTTGGCCTTACACCTGAGGTTGGTACTTTCCCTGAGGTCGAGGAAAGGGGAGGAACTCAAGTTCATGTTAACATTCACGGTAACGTTCTCGATCGTCGCCAAACAGGTCTTGAGATCGTAGAAGTGATCAGCGAGTACATCACTGGGAATGATGGGAAGATCGTAGGGGTGACGGCATGATTAACACGTACTCGGTCTTCTATTACGGCTTCGAGGTGAACGAGGGAAATTGTTTCCTTGATTTCGATGAAGGTAACGGCGAACTTACAGCTGAAATCCCTGTTGGTTCATATACTTCTGAAAGCTTCGCTGTTGCGGTGGCGACTGCGATGAACAATTCCGGTGATAACGTGTATTCGGTTTCTTTCGATCGAAACACGCGAAAGATCACGATATCATCGGACAAAGAGTTTTCATTGCTTGTCCAGAGCGGAACGCACATCGGATCAAGTCCTTGGTCCCTTATGGGATTTACCGGCGAAGATCGCACTGGCTCTGATTCATATACAGGTGATGAATCTAGCGGCGACTTCTACTCGCCGCAGTTTCTTCTTCAAGAATACGTTTCAAGTAGTGATTTTCAGCAGGCTGTTGATGCGACCGTTCACAAGACTGCTTCTGGACGTGTTGAAGTTGTGAAGTTTGGAAATGAGCGCTTCATGGAGTGCAACATCATGTTTGCAACCGACATTCCGCAATCGTCTGGCGGTCCGATCAGGAACAATCCGAATGGATATACCGATCTCAGGCGCTTCATGGAGTATCTGATCACAAAAGGTCCGATCGAGTTTATGCCTGATGAAAACGATCGAACTTTGTTTGAAACGATGATCCTTGAGTCAACGCCTGAGAGCGACAAGGGGATCAGCTTCAAACTTAAGGAAATGTACGATCGCGGGATTCCCGGTTACTTCCAAACCGGGCGGCTTAAGTTTCGCGTGGTAGAGGTGTGACGTGGCAGTTTCGAACGGCCAATATGCAAACCAAGACACGTTTAACAACGCGTTCATGTCGCGTACAAAAGACACCTCTACGACTGGCAAAATCGCTCTCTTAAATGCGGATAGCCCTACGATTCCGGACGCGCAAGCTAAGATCAATGAGTTAAGCTCCGATCTTGGCACTGTTCAAACGGCAATATCTACACTCGGTGGCCGAGTAACCAATGTCGAAAACCAGCTTGCTGAGCTTGCGGATGAAACGACGGAATATAGTTTCACGATCGAAAATGATCAGGACGATCCTGCCGACGTTACTGATCTGGTCTTCGATAAAGATCAATTCAAGGCCGCGATCGTGGACTATCTCATTCAGAGGATTACAGACGAAGAAGAGTTGGTAGAAGTCGGCTATATGTTGGCGTTCTATCTCTCTGAGTCGGAAACGTGGGTGCTGACACAAGGCCCAACAGGAGGTGACGCGGGCGTGACGTTCACGATTACGGCTGCGGGTCAGGTCCAATATGTTTCAACGAGTATTTCGGGAAATGAAATTGTCTCGAAGCTTTCTTATCGCGTGAGGAAATTGGTCGGGTGATGCTATGAGAATTTTGATTTCGTTTGTTCTGTCTCTTGCATTGGTTTTTCAACCTGCAATTTCTCTTGGTGCGTTGCCGCCGGTTTTCAAAGAGGGCATTGATCTTCGGCAACCGCTTATCGTCAAAGAGCTGGACGCGAAACCCACGCCGCCGCCGGCTGGACAAAAGAAGCTCTACTGCAAAGACGATGGGAAATGCTACACGCTTGATTCAAGCGACAACGAAAAACAAATCGGCGCAGGAGCTGGCGCCGGCGGTGCTGGCGGAATCAACTTCCTCACCAATCCCACTTTTGAAAACGGAAGCCTTGAAGGTTGGACGACCGTTAGTGGACTTGATTACGAAGTTGATGAAGATGAAGCGCTCGGACCGAATGTCACTACAATTTGTGTTAATTGGGAAGGCTCAGCGAATGCTGTTATTTCGCAAATTGCCGACATTTCGCATGATGCGCTTGGATTCAGTAACGTCGATGGCGTGAATCTTGGCCACAAGATTTGGGTCAAAGCAAGTTTTGAAGGCCTGAAAGTCGAGGCTATGCACTTGGTCGGTGCAGGTCCTGCTACAGTTGCAAACGCTCTTGATATTCCTGGCGATTTCAAATGGCGCGAATTTGATGTCACGTCCGTTGGAACTGGGATGCTCACTGGCGTCGGAATTCGCATCATGCCGACAAACTCAAACACTGGAAAAGTTTGTTTTGCAGCTGCCAAGGTTGGTCCTTGGGATGGCGTGGGGACTGTTGCGCAAGCTACGTTCGTTGGTGCGGCGTTGTTCGAGGGTGACGCAAGCTTTTCAACTAACTCAACCTCGGCTGTCGATGTGGTAAGTGCCGAGGCATTTGGCGCGGCTACTCGAAAACTTGTAGGCTCGGCTCAACCGCACGAAACGCCAAATATTTTTGGTGCGAAATTCGACGTAACTCCTGGACGATACGTTGCAAAATTTCACACAGGGACATTCAGGTGCTTTGCCCCTGGTGAAGCATCGCTAACTATTGCTTGCTATTTCATCGCTAGAGTTTCCGGGACCGCGACTGTCGCCGATAAATCCGGCGGTCTGCTACGCCTTGATGCTAATCGCACCCCTGAGCATTCACATCTACAAAACCAAAACGAGATTACGTTTGAGTTTACTGTTACATCTCCTGGAACTGTCTCACTCAAACTTGTAGCGTATGTTAGCGACGCATCTGGGACCGCTCAAACGCTAAGAGCAGAACCCGCAGAGACAACGCCACACGCTCTGACTCTATATCGCTATCCGACCGAATCCGAGCAAGTCATGCGCGTCGGACAAGGCGTGGATCTCATGGGTGCCGTGCTTCCGTACTTCGCTGACAAGTGTCCAGCTGGAACAATTGAAGTCGATGGAAGCCAAGTGCCTGCAATCTATCAAGCGTTTATCAATCGCACTGGAATGTCCACGCTTCCGAATGCTGCGGCTCTTGTTCCTCGCGGAATTGGTTCGCGCACAATCAATGGACGCACAAAAACTGGTCCCGGTGCTGTTGGCGCGATTCAAGAAGACCAATTTCAAGGGCACTGGCACACTCCTGTCCTAAACGGCGGAAGCGGCGGCAGCACGTCGTCCAACGCGTTTTCAACTCCGGTAGAGAACAGACATCCGATTGCAACATCAACCTCGCCCCTTGTAAACACGGCAGTCGGCTCCGCGACGACTGATACTAACTTTGGCGTTGCTCGCGTAGGCTCTGAAACTCGCGTTTCTTCATTCGGTGTCCGTTGGTGCGCTGCTGTAGCAAGCGGTCAGCAACCGCTCGTGAAACAAGCGGTGACAACTGACTCCCCTGGTCTAGAGAGAGTTGAACGCGTGAAGTTTACCTGTGCGGCCACGTCATCAATTGCCAGTAAGTCGGGCGACTGGGTCACGTCCATCTCGAACATTAGTGGTGGCGGTTGTACGTTGACACTTACATCTGGAAAGTTTTCCGCAGCGCCCACGTGTACAGGTACTATTTCCTCACTTGATACGAGCAACAATGTTTGGAGCTTGCAGGTTAAGCCAATTTCAGCAACGCGGATTGATACTTTCGCCAACTATCACAACGGCACGAACGTTGTTACTGCGACTGAATACGACGTTAATATGATTTGCGTGGGTCCGAAGTAAGCGCCACAAATCGCGTGAGGTAAGAAATGGATTTCTTCTCGCTTCTGTCTACTGCAGTGGAAGACGTAAGCCCTGGAAGGCTAATTGAAACAATCCTAGCGCTCGTTGTGATTTGGACGCGGGTGAAACCGTTTCTTAAGTCCTACGATGAGAGGCTTAAGAACCTCGAACAAGCAGTGAAAGACGGATTTAAACAAGGCGAACTGCGATTTCAAAAGATTGAAGACGCTGCGAAGGATACTGCAGATCGCGTTTCGCGTGTGGAAAACAGAGTTTCGATTTTAGAGCAAAAACTTGCCCGATAACTACGGGCCGAAAGGAGTGAACTATGGAGAAACCGTTTGATGTAAAAGACCTGTTAGAGAAACTGAAAGCCGCTGGTTTGGAGCTTGCCGAAGAGAACGTCAAAGTTCTTCTTCCGATCTTCCTCGACTGGGTTGAGGAGTCGGTCAAGATGACTCAAAACAAACTTGACGACTTCTTCGTGATGGCGCGTCCGCAAATCGAAGCTTCGCTCAATCAGCTAATTGAAAAAATCAATCCCAACGACTGAGGTTCAAAATGCAAAAGTCATGGCTTTGGTATCTTGTGCTTGGGATTGGAATCGCAGCTTTCATTGCGCTTAAACACGTATGACACGAGATGAATACGTTGAACTAATCAAGTCAACCGCTATCGATCTCGGGCAACGCTTCGTGATGAGTTACCTTGTCGCGAAGCTGCCCTTTCTTGCATGGCCGATTGTGAATCCGATTGCGAGCTTCATTGTCGGCTACGTGTTGAAGATTGCGATTCGTGAAACTGAATTTGGTCTTTTCTATTTATACATCGACACCAGGACAAACAAACAAGGTGTTGCGTTCATGGAAGCCGCAATCAGAAACCGCAAAGCACAAGAGAACGGAACACCGGAAGAAAAAGAAAAGGCGGAAAAGGAACTCATTGATGCGTTTAGAGCGTTCGTTAAATTTACGAATTAAGCTAGCGCTGATTGGCGTTTTCATTCTCGCATCGTGTGCAACAGCGCCGCCGGATATTCCTGTTTGTGTCGAAATCCATTTGGCAAAAGGCTATTGCGTGAACACGATTTCAGCCACCGAGTTTACCGTTGACGATAAGAACAAACTCGATGGTCTTTCATGGTGGGACGCTAGGCCAACGATGCTAATGATTCCGGCGAAATCATGGGCGAAACTTAAAACCTACATCATCACGCAATGTAAGCGCACAGGCCAATGTGACAAAGAAATCAGCTCTTGGGAACGAACGATCAACTCAGTTGATAAGGCACTGGAGACAAAATGAAAGCATTCATCGAATGGTTGTCGGATCTTTTGAAACAGTTCTTCGCGCACGTTGAAACAATAGATCAGGTCGATCCGATTGAAAAAGAAATCGGCGAACTAAAAATCGGTCTGATCGTTGGACACGAGAAGAAAGCGCAAGGTGCCGTGATGCCAGCGCCTTATAGACTTTCCGAGTACGCCTACAATTCTGAGATTGCACAGCTTGCAAAAGACTACGCCAAAAGAATCGGCGTTACGGCAGAAATCATTTTTCGTGACGGGATTGGAATTTCAGGTGCATATAAGAAAGCAAAGTCTCTTGGCGTTGATTGCGTGATAGAGCTTCATTTCAATGCTTACAACGGAACGGTTTCTGGTACTGAAACTCTTTGCTCAAATGAGGGCGCTGACAAACAGTTTGCTAATTTCGTTCATAACCACGTTTGCAATGTGTTTGATCGAAAGCCGGGCGCTGGTGATCGCGGGGTGAAAACGCTTTCAGCAACCGATCGCGGCGGATCAAACGTTCATGCGTTACCGAATGTCCCCAATTGTTTGATCGAAGGCTTTTTCGGCGACAATCCAAAAGAAGCGAAGATGGCGCTTGAGAGAAAGGAGCAGTACGCTCACGCTCTCATCGATGCTTGTGTCGAGTGGGCCAATAGTCGCATGCAGGTGAACCTTGCTTGATGAAGAAATCGGCGTCGATATCTATGTTTTCCGAACCGACGATGGCCGTCACGTCGAACTCGGTTTCACATCAGACGCCGCGCTTTCTGCGCAGGAATTCCTTTCGATGGTTTTGCAATTCTTGTCTGAATACGCTGACAATCCAGAACAACTTTTTATCGATTATGCGTCAAAAAAAGATTTGATGAATTAATGACGCAGTGAGAGCGGACACACATAAACACACACAAACTTTCTAACGCTACGTAGACTTTCGTTGTGAATGAGCGATGATCGAACTGATTTTTGCGATCTTTTTGATTTCAGAAAAACTCCTCTTTCTCGACGAGCCAATGCCGTCATCGATGTGTCTTGAGCTTCAGATTCTCGCGTCGCATGTCGATGAAAGAGAAGTATTTCGTATGGCAAAAACAAAATGGCGCGGAAACAAACCGCGCCTTGAGGATTTTCATACGTTTTGGGAAAATAGAGACACGTGCACTATTTCTGATTGATCTTGATGAGCCACAACTCCCATTTTGCCGCTGGCATTTTTCGCTCGCCAGCTTCCCAATACTGCCAAGCGCGCAGAGTCGCTCCGATCAAAGCGCCCGCTTCGGCCTGCGTGAGACCGGCTTTTTCGCGCGCTCTACGAACCTCGGCGGGCGATGGTGATTTGATTTTTTTTTGCGTGAACATGCACACCTCCCGGACTCATTGTTTGGGCGCTGATGTCATACAATCACCCTTTCAAATGGTCTCTGTATTCGATCATTTTTTCAGCCAGTGCTTCGGCACCGCCAACGATAGCCCAATTGTCGGCGGCAAGCTCCTCGCAAATTCTTTGAGCTTCATTGTGAATCCACCAATTGCTAGTTTCGGCAGTGATTCCAAAAGTGTCACGATGGTCGTACACGAAATCATCAGCGGTCAGAAACTGAGCGCAGTCAACATCAGTGATGCTTGCTTCTAACCATTGCTCGAGCTCATTGATTGCTGCGGTCGCATCATCAGAGTAGACACCGATAACGTTGTTGCCGTCGAACTCGATCTCGTAACCGTCGATGATGCGCTCGCAAAGATGGCGGAATTCTGCATCTTCGAAAATTTTATTCAGCGCTCGCCCGGTAATGTTGTTCGGAATATGAAACTCAAGTCTATGGTGATAATAAACATCGCCCGGTGTCGCATCCGTCATGTAGCGTATTGAGGTCGCCGTCACTGTTTCTGTTCTGGAGTCAATCCGAATAGCGGCAGGTTGCGGTTCAAATTGTCCAGCGGGCCAGTTCAAAACTGGCAGTAAATCGTTTTTGTCGAACTGTTCAAACGTAATCATTTTTCACCTCGCTATTTTTGTTTTCTATTCATAGTTCACTCACGTAGACGCTCGACAATTCGAGCGTCCGGTCAGCGAACTATCATTGTTCAACAGCAAACGAGTGTCCCTCAACACTCAACCCAACCAGCGCCCAACGACCGTCCGGCAAAGCTCCGAGTTGGTACTCGTAGTCTGAAATTTCAGCTCCGAGTTTTTTGTAGAGTCGTTTCGCTCTCGGAGTCTCGTAGTCGTCGCCGCCAAGCGCCTCAGGATTGAAGCCGTGAAGAATCTCACCTTCTTCAAATGCAGCTTCCGGCGTGTGAGAAAATCTGTGAACAACGATTTTCGGCAGCTCTGTTTCTGTTTGCTTCTTATTTGTTTTTTTCATGTTTCACCTCGCTATCGCTCAGTTCTGTTCAAAATAAGCTTCTTCTAGCTCGTCCGGGTCGCAATATACAGTAGCAACCTGTCCGTCGATGTCGTAATCAACTCCTAGTTTCGCGACTATAGAGAGCAACTCGTGCAGCGGAATTTGACCAAACTCTGTACCGTCAGCGGTTTTAACCCAAACGTATCTCATTTTTCACCTCGCCTGTTTTGTTTCTGTTCACATATATTTGGTAATTTTCTCGAGTTGTGCTTTTGTCATTTGCCCGCTCTCGGCAAGAGCGAGCATACGCTTGAAAAACTCTTTGTTGTATTCTCGTACACGCGGATTATTGATTTTTGACTGCATGTACTCGATGACTCGCTCGGGAACATCTACAGCCTGCGTTTTTTGTGCGCGTTCGTATACAGAGCAAATCGCAGCAGCTTGATGAAACGTGAGCCCGCCGAATTTTTTGAACTGCGCGACGATGCTTTGGCAAAACTCATTGTCCTTTTGCTGCTCAGCCCAACGCAGAATTTCGTCGTCAGGAACATGCGTTCTCATGGCCTTGATTTCAGCATTCGATTTCATTTTTCACCTCGCCGTTTTTGTTTCGGCACCATTGCGCATCAACAAATTCAGTATACGAACACTGTTCGCAAAAATCAACAAAAAAATGCTGCAAAACGCAAAATTTTCCATACCCAAAACCCACGTGATTTCGCGTATTTAGCCACTCCGTACCAATAAGATCAGAACTCTGACCTTATTTTGAGACAGCCTGGTAGGCGACCGGGCGGGCAGGGGCAAATCTATATATGCAGTTGCACCGATGAGGCTGCTGAAAAACTCGAATTTAAATTCGAATAGAAAATGCGTGCATCGAGCGACATAAATACAGTTATGTCGTTTTCAATTTCAGGAAGAGCCCGATCAGCAGCAGACAAAATCAATGTTCAACCACAGCTTGTTCTCGAAATCGACGGTGTAAACAAATACTATGGAGCGCGAATCATCGCAAAACGCGTTCGCATCGGTGAGGACAATCTTGTGATCGGCAACTCTTGGAAAATCGGCGGGCTCGTTGAGATTGAAAACCAAGAGGACATCATTTCTTTAAACGGCACGACAACGTCGATCAGGCAGCAGCTTCAACCAGACAAGGGTGTTGGCTCATCGATTTCATCGATGACGGTTGCACTCATTGACAAAGACCTTGAAGCAACGAAGCTCATCACACCTGGGCTTATCGTCCCTGACATGCTCGGGCGCCGGTGCAAAGTCTGGCTTGGATTCGCTGAGGTCGCTTTCCCGGACGACTACATTCCAATCTTTCGTGGTGTCGTTTCAGACATTCGAGTAGAGCCTGGTCAAGTATTACTTGATATCGCACATCCTGACACAAAGAAACGCCAAAACCTTTTCCCGAAAACAACACACAAACTCGAATTCGCAATCACAAACAGTGACACAGTTGTGTTCATTGAAGGGCGACCTCAGATCCCAATGAGCGAGAACCTTCAATGTTTTTTCAAAATCGACGATGAATACATGTTCGCTGAGCCTCTTGACGACAGCGCTGGGGTTTTCGTTGTCACGCGCGCTCAGCTTGGAACGGTTGCGGCTTCGCATGAACAAGGAGCTGACATTGAATTGCTCTACAGACTGAAAGGAAACGTCATTGATCTAGCGCTTTGGCTTATGCTTTCAGGCGGAGAAGATGATGGCGGATTTGTAGGCTCTTACGCGACTGTCCCTTACAAATCAGTGAACGTCATCAATTCTGATGAGCGCGTTCAGGATGCATTTTTCTTTCCTGGAATCGACATTGCCGAAAAGATCGGCGTTACCGTTGGCGATAAAATCGCTCAATGGGACCCGACAAAACCGAACTTCATCAGCACAGCGCCGCCTTCTGTCTATGTCAAAGAAATCGTGAAGCGCCATGATGGTTCTCTCATCATCGCGGATTTGAATGGGCATCCGCCTCTTGTCGATGACCTCGATGGGGCGAGTCTTACTTTCTACTCGCAGTTTGCAATTTTGCCCGTCGGCCTCGGAATGAAACCTGATGAAGTCGATATTGAGGAACATATTCGTATTAAGAGGATGTTCCTTTCAAACTTCGACGTCGAGATTTTCATTGAAGACGATGAGAACATAAAGGACCTGATAGAGAAGGAACTCTATGCAGCCGCAGGTGCATATTCTCTACCGAGGAAATCGAAGGCCTCTGTAGGAATGCATATCGGTCCGATTCCTGGGACTCAAACGCAGATTCTCAATCGTCACAATATCAAAGACGCTTCGAAGATTTCCGTTCGACGGTCGATAAATAACAACTTCTACAACACGATCGTCTACAAGTTCGACCGCGTTCATGATTCCGATGAATACCGCTCAGCCGTTGTCGTGCACGATACCGACTCAACCGCACGAATCAAAGTCGGCGTGAAAGCGCTCGTTATTGAATCGCGCGGCGTGAGATCGCATCTAAACGGCGTTAACCTTGCCACACAAGCGGCGACGAGAAAACTTAATCGATATAAATTCGCCGCGGAATACATTGATCAGTTGAAAGTTTTATTCAAAACCGGGCTTACAATTGAAATTGGTGATATCGTTCTACTCGATGCAGGCGGCTTAAATGTTGTGAATTCCGCCGGAGGTGATCGAAACCCTGAGCCGAAGTTCTATGAGGTCATAAACAAGTCAATTAATCTCAGAACCGGCGAAATTGTTTTAAGCCTCATTGATACAAACTACTCGACGCAATCTCGATACGGTCTCATTTCGCCAGCATCGAAAATCAAAAACGGCCTTTCAGAGACGGAATTTATCATCGAGCCTTCATTCAACACGGATCTCTACGGACAGAATGAAGGGAAGAAATGGCAGCGATTTGTTACACGTGAGCATACGCTCATGATCACGGTGAGATCGCCAGACGGAGCAAGGTATGCAGTCGCCGCGGTTGAAGCAATTCAAGGAAATTTGGTGCGGCTTAAGTCATCGCTTGGGTTTACTCCGCAATCTGGCGACCTTATGGAGCTTGCTCCGTACTCGCATCATTCTGAGTTGATCAAGAGTCTCTACACGTTCATGAGTGACACTGAGTTCCAAGATGGAAAAGACCAATATCGAATGATTTAGGGGTTAAATATGGCTGATTTACCTAGCAACATTCAGAAGATTAACGACATCGAAGTGAGTGCAGATGCTCCGATCTCTGAAAGCCTTCTCGCGAAGATGGGCGCAAATATCAATGCGCTCATCGACTATATGAACAGCGCTAAATTTGTCGTATTTAAGTCAAATGGTTTGTTTCTAGTCCCGAACAATGTGCAAGCGGTGCTCCTTGTCGGATGCGGCGGCGGTAGTGGAGGACATTTTGGAGGGAACTTTGGCGGTACTGGCACTGGCGGGCTTGGAGCACCACTCGGTGTCACGATCGTGCCAGTGGTACCCGGAGCGACTTACCCGATCACGATCGGGGCTGGCGGCTCTGGAGGCACGAGAGACTCTCAGCCGGGTCTTGGCGGGAACACGACTTTCGGTTCGCTCGTCACTTTTTACGGAGCGGCGCCGGATAGAGAAGGTTCGTTAACTTCTTCGCAAAAGACAGTCTTTCATAACGGGACCGGCTCTTTCAGGGATGGCGGCCCCGGACCATTTGGACCGGGCGGGCTCGGCGGTGGGCCGGGGCAAAACGGAGCGGCGGCTCCGCCAAATAGTGGTGCCGGAGGCGGCGGCGGCGGGAGTGCTACTGGGGCTTTCGATTGGTATGCGGGTGGCGCTGGCGGCTCAGGTATTTTGTATGTCGTTTTGCTTTGACCGGACTCACGCGGATTGCTTGGCTTGGTCTTCCGACATCGTGATGGCAATGCTCAATTAGTGTTGTACTCACCATCCAGAAACTTTCCCCGCCGAGAGTAATTGTTTTGCGCGGTTTGACTCCGGCGGGATGAGTTCAAATGAGCCACAGCAAGCGCATGCGTATTTGCTAGCTCATAAAGCTGACCTTACCGCCTCAAGAAATTCTTTTTCTTTCTCTCGCGTTACATCAACCGCGTCGTTACCGTTACAATGTTGATAGGTAACGCCTCCGCCCATGATGACGTTCATGATACCGCATTCGTGAGTTATTGTAACCCGCACGCTGGCGCCATCGATCATGATTTGGGCCGATGACCTGCCTGGGAAAGTGAGTTTTCCAAGTCCTCCCTGCCAATTAAACGCCGAGGGTTCGGTTGAAACAATGCCCGCATTTTGGTCTGTCGATTTAATAGAAAAACCTTTCATAGATAAGGCCTTCGTGATGTCTGAGACTGCGGCTTCTTTATTTTTTGTCGTTTGAAAGACCACGACTGTCGGATCACGCGGCTTAGGCGGCGTCACACATCCGGCAATAAGAAGCGCGATCATCGAAGCAATCAAGCGCATTTCATTCACCTCCGTAAAACCAATCGAATTTATTTCGGACTATCTCCAAAAATCCTTAGCGTTTTCTCATATCGAGACATTCGTCCGGATTTGCGACCTGGGCCCACAACTGCTGGGCGCGCCCAGCATGGAGCTTGTCGAATGAAGCACCATAAACTTGATGAGTGAGGTTGAATTTGATCGACGGAAGTTTCAGAAGAAACTCGGCAAGCAGATTGCGAAAATCAGAAAAGCAAAAGGATACTCGCAAGGTAGACTAGAACTCGAATCAGGTCTTACGCGTGGGGTTTTAAATCCGATCGAGCGCGGAATCTACGATCCGAAAGCATCTACTCTATATAAAATCGCCGATGTTCTCGGTGTTCGAATAAATAAATTTTTTGAATTCGATCGCTAAGAAAACATCATTAAAAAAACTCGACCTCTCGCCGATATGTTTTCGCAAAAACTTAACCCGACTAGCGGAACGTTGGCGGAGGGGCTGTGAGGGCGAAGGTTATTCAGTTTTTCGTTTTGCTCGCTGAATTGAATCTGCTTGCGAAAGATATTTTTCAATATCCCGAGAAATCTCCTCAAAATCCAATGGCTGATCAATGCCAAGTTGGCGACGAATCGAAGCGCGGAGCGAAGATTCTGCGTTTCCGTAGGCCAAAATCAAAGCGGCGATCTCCTTCGGACTTGGAGTCGGGGTAGTTTCATAAGGCGCTGTGGGTTCGGCGACCGTCCGCACATCATCCGTAGATTCTGGCGGTTTTAGAAGTTCCCATGGTTCAACGCCAAACGCTTTAGCAATTGCGTCTAATGTGTCCACTGTTGGGCTTTGTTTTTCTGTTTCGGCCTTCTTAATGGTGCCCTCAGAAACGCCCGCCTCATGAGCGAGGTCGTCCTGCGTCCAGCCTTTGGCAGCTCTTATCGTTTTAAGATTCTGGGCTAAAGTCGTAAGTCCGCGAATCTTTTTGTCTTTTGTCATTACTAACACAATGACGCCTAAATTTATTTCAATCAGTGCATTAAACTGCACTTAGATGTTGTCAAAACATGTAGAAAACTATACTTTCAGTCCCGCAATGATTAGGGATAACCAAAATCGTAGGACAGACGTTGACAGATTGCAGGAGTGGCTTGCCGCCGATCCGAAAAAGAATTGGGCGGCGCTACTCGCTGAAGGATTGCAGCCGTGGACGATTGAACGGATCGTCTCCGGCAAACAAAAGGGCGTACCTAGGCCTGTGACCAGACGGGCCTTTGAGCGCGCAACTGGCATGCCCGAAAGCGTTCTCTTTCCGGTTGTGGGAGATCGGAAAGAAACAGCCTAGGGCTTCGAAATAAATAAACAAGGCGCGTTTTAGATCAGCGTCGTTTTCGACGCAACGGGATACGTGCGTCTTGAAAACATTTTGTAGTGAGCAATTGATGCGTCGAACTTTCAGGACTCCAAAAGGCACTGAGTTACCTCTCCTGAGTCTCAAAGGAAAAGATTACCTCGAGGTCAAACACCGGATCGTTTGGTTCCGCGAGGAACATCCCGATTGGTCAATTGAAACTGAAATCATTTCACTGACTGAAGAGAGCGCTTATGCGCGAGCGACTATAAAAGATGAAGGCGGGCGAATCGTCGCAACGTCTCACAAGTTCGAGTCAAAGAGGGGCTTCCCTGATTTCATCGAAAAAGCGGAAACAGGCGCAATTGGTCGTGCACTCGCGCTTTGCGGTTTCGGGACACAG
>Ga0207874_1002036_pt1 | contig 20400 bp, 13 predicted proteins | sample HigsolmetaAR201D_FD_184833 | JGI IMG/M metagenome (GOLD analysis project Ga0207874, IMG submission 184833) | Ionic liquid and high solid enriched microbial communities from the Joint BioEnergy Institute, USA - AR20-1-D (SPAdes) (version 2) ...
ATGCGGGCTCGCCCGTGATACTGGCCTGCTCGGTCGAGACTGGCCGGGGCGGTGTGTCGCCGCCGCGGCCGAGCCATGCGCAGCCGGGCAGCACGCACGTGCACAGCGCGATCAGAAAAAGAACGCGAAGCCGAGATACTTCCATTCGTCTACTTCCTCGTTGTCGTCGCGCTCCGTGAAAATGACATTGTTCCGATATTCCGAGCGCAACATGAAACGGCGCGTCAGGTAAAGCTGTAACCCGCCGCCGACGTAGCCAATCTGATCGTTGCGATCTTCGACCTGCACGAGCGTGGACTTCGGCTCGGTATAGATGATGCCGGTGCCGAGCGTGAAGTAAGGCGAGATACGCCATTCGGGCACGAACACGTGCATCAGCCCGATCGTCGCGCTGTAACCGTTGGAGAATTCTCCCAGGATGTGATTGACGGTGAGCTCGATGGACAGGTGGTCGCTGAAGGCATAGCCGCCGAACGCTGAGATGAGACTGGCGCCGCCGAAGTCGCCCGCCATCACGCCACCCTGCCAGCGCCGGCTCATGTAGTTCTCGCGAGTGGGTTCCTGCAGGTCGATGGGCTCGCCCGTCGACTCCAGCGTGGCGAGCATTTGCTCGCGCGCTACCCAGCCTTCCACCCCGCGATCGGTCCTGACCCGGAACCAATCCGTGCGGCGCTTGATGATCTCGACCTCGCGGCCGCGCTCGACGACGTGGAAGATGGGATAGCCGCGGCCGGGGCCCGTGTGCAGCTCGATGAACGGATCGGCGACCAGGACTTTGCGCGCACGAGCATCAGCGTTTGCACTCGCTGCAAACAACAAGACGAGCAGCAATAGCAGCGAGCGCCGCGAACTCATCAATTCTCCGGCACGGCGAATGGGTCGTTGTAGTACTGGGCGCCGATGTCTAGCCATTCAGCCAGCAAGCGTAACTCACTTGGCGACATGAAGTCGCTATGGTCGATGGTTCCGACCGTCACCCCCAGCATCGTGTTGAAAAACCGAGCGGAGGCACGGGCGCCCTGGACGCTCATGGATGCCGGGACAATGCGGTATGCGACGCAGGTCTCCACCATCGTCACTGGGTCGACCTCGGTCTGAATGCACTCATCTTCGAGCTGACCCATGTCGTTCACGCGTTGGCCGCGGCGGCTGAACAGCAGTTGCCGATAGGCACGGAGGTGATCCGGTTGCTCGTCGGACAGGCCATCCGAAAGGTCGAGATCTCCTGCCGGCACATCGACGATTCCGTCACCGGTGCGATCGACCGGCGCGTGACAGCTCGTGCAGGTGCCGTCGATCGCATCGGGAACGCCATCGCCGTCACGATCCGAGCGGTCTGCGCTCCAGAGCGGATGAATATGGATGGGATAGTGGATCGTGATGCGGCAGGCGGCCGTCCATTGAGACAAGCAGCTCGTGGTGGTCGGGGGCGGCACGGTCAGCGGCAACGCTCGCGCGTTGATGCTGCCGCAATCGAAGAATTGAGTCGGATCGGCTGGATCGCTTGGGAAGCCGCGCGCCGTCGTGGTGTAGCACATGTCCACCTCTTCGGCGGCCGAGGACATCTCCGGCCAAGGGTCGCGGAAACCGATGTTCACGCTCGGCTCGCAGGCGCCGCTGCACATGACGCGGTTGCGCGCCTCCGCCATCGTCTCGCCCATGTCGGCGAACAGCTCGGACCTCGTGTTCGGGAACGCATTCCCGGTTGTCGGTGCACCCGGATTCACGGATGCAAACAATCCGCTGCGGCCGTGCGAGATTGGCGGATTGGCATTCGGATCGTGGCAGCCGTTGCATTCGAGCACTTCGCCTGGTCTGACCTGAAGCCAGTTCGTATGGCGACTTCCGAGCACGCCGGCCAAGCGGCGGCCGTGCGCGTCGACGATCGAGATGCTGAATGCGACGTTGGCCGGCACCTTCACTTTGACTGAGCCATCCGGCTCGATCGGCGCATAGCCAAGGATTTCGCGCATGCCGAGCGCGCGGTTCGGCCCGAACGCCGTGTTGGGCACCTCGCGCACGTCATCGTCGGGCTGCGAAACGGCTTTCTCGATGCGCAAGAAGCGCGCCGGGCGGTCGGCGTAAGCATTGTTAGCTGGGTTGCGCACGGCTTCGATACCGCCTGGAGCAAGATCACGTCCGTCCACGTCGTACACGCTGCGGATGTGCAAGATGCCGACGTCTTGCAGGTCGCTCGGATAATCGACGCCGGGCACGCGATCGAGGATCACGGGAGGCAGCTCGCGCGCCGCAGCGGCAACGACCTCTGTATAGGCGAAGCCCTCCTCAGGGGCGACGATCGGGCGCTGGGTGTTGTCGCGAGTGTCATAGACATAGATCCCGTAGAGCGGCGGCGCCTCGACCGCGTCCGGCCTCGCGAGCCGCTCGCTCGTGCACGGGACAATGCGGGAGTTTTCGATCAAGCGGCACTGTGACCAGCTCACAAGCAGCCGATCAGTGCCGTCGAACAACGGTGAGGCCATGCGGTAACGACCGCCGGGGGAAGGCCCCGGAATGGTGCGCACGTCGGTCGGCAACGCCCGCTGCTGGGCCGGACCAGGCAAACCGGCGTTGGCGGCGGTGGGTTGTGTGTTGTTGACGAAGTTCACTGTATCGATGAGGACCAGATCGCCGCCTTCGTTCGTGCCGCGAGAGGGACGGATGAGTGCAAGGGTGCGCCCGTCCGGCATCGGCCTGGGTTGCATGAACTCGATCCGCGATGGGTTGCCAGATCTCGGATCTGGCGTGCCCGTGTTGTGGCTCTGCGCGCCGTAGAGGAGCTCGAGCCCCGTGCCGTCCGGATTGATCGTGTAAATGTCGAACTGGTCATCGTCGATGTGATGTTCCCAGCGCGTGAAGACGATCTTGCCATTGGCAAGCACGGACGGATAAAGGTCGTGGCTCTGATTGAATGAGATCTGTTTGATATCCGTGCCGTCCGCATTCATCACGTGCAGCACAAAGGCGGGCTCGCGAAACTGCAGGCTTTCTGTCTGCGCAGTGAAGGCCGGCTTGCTTTCGTCCAGCAAGATCGCTTGCGACTGACGCTGCCGCGTGGACGTGAACACGATACGCCCGTCCGGCAGGTAGTGGGGCATGATGTCGTGACCCTCTTCGGCGATCGTGTCGGAGGCAATCACTCGGCGCAGAACACGTGTCGTCGTGTCGTACTCCCAGATGTTCCAAGTCGGTTGGTCTTCTTCATCGGCGCCTTCGATGAATGGGGCGCGCATCGAAAACAGCACCTTCGTGCCGTCGAAGCTCACGCTGAGATAACGGACGTCGCCACGCCCTTGGGTGATCTCCCCGGTGAGATTGACGTCCGCAGCAGACGGCGAAGCGCGATCGCGCATATATAAATCTGCGCCGATCTCGAAGCGCAGGAGCTCGCGCGCATCACGTTCACGAACGTTCTCCTCGGGCAACGGACGTTTGATGTAGAACACCGGGAAGTCCAGCGTCACGGGGTCCATGTTCTGACCGCTGCCGATCGTGACGTCGGTGCCGCCCGTGCTGCTGTCACACGCGGAGAGCGCCAACATGCAGCAGGTCGCAAAGAGTGAGGCGCCCAGCGGGGAGGCATGAGCACTGCGCGAGATGACTCGAACGCCCTTGGCGTGGCCAGGCATTGTGTACTCCGGGTCGGTCCGATTTATTGTTCAGTGCGATCTTGGCGTGCTGACGAGTTGCGTGCCGAAACCAACAATTGCTCATCCCTGAAGCAGCAGCGACGAACGTCAATATCACGCATCATCGACGCGACATATTCTGTCATCTGTTAAGCCAGTCACAGAGCGCTCCAGACAAACCCTGATTAGAGGTGCGTGCTGGATACGTCATCGCTCGAGTTCGTGACGTCGCTCACATTTTGCGCCGCGGAGGCTGGCTTGAATGCAAGTCGCATCGCGGCAGCGAGACTATACGCGCGCGCGAGGCTACCCATACTGTCTCCGCACGGCGACGTCTGACACTTGAGACACTTACTCGCTCGAGTCGTGCCGCGTATATTTCGCGCGACTGTCGGAAAACATTAGACAAATGCGCGAACGCGAAGGAACTCGTGATTCGTGACGCCATAGAGAAGACTAGGGAGCAGACAGTCGAGCGACCGATCACACCGATCCCAAAAAAGAAGTCACGAATCACAAACCACCCGGACCTGGCATGAACAACATGAACGGCACAGCGGAACCGATGCGAGCATCGCCCAGGAGCGTCTCGGTGAGGACAGCGGCGATGTTGGCTCTCGCAGTCTTGGCGCTTGCGCCGCCGCAAGGGGAGGCATTCGCGGGCCCGCGCGAGCAGGCAAAGCGAATGTTCGATCGCCTCACAGGCACGCCGCCATCGAAGGAGCTGTTGGACCGGCTCGAGCCGATGGTGGCGACGAGTCCTGTCGATGCCGCGCTGTTCATTATGGATCCTCGTGAAGAGCATTCGCGCTACTTTTACTCGGTCACGCTCAAGAACTTCGCCACACCTTGGACGAATCGCGACCAGACGGCATTTGCAGCGCTCAACGACTATACGGCGACCGTCATCGGCTTCGTGCGCGACGATCGGGACTTTCGCGGCATTCTTTACGAGGACATTGTTTACGTAGGTCGGGGCGTCACGCCGGCGTATTCTCCTGTCAATAACGATCACTACGTCGCGCTCGAGACCGACAACGCCGATCTGCGCGTCGTGCTCGAAGCGCGATCACAATCGTCGCTGACCGGCATTCCGCCGCATGCCACCGCAGGGGTGATTACCTCGCGTGCGGCGTCGGAAGCGTTCTTCATCGCGGGGACGAACCGCGCGATGTTTCGGTTCACGATGCTGAATCATCTATGTCGCGATCTCGAGCAACTTCTCGATACGCGCCTGCCGCCCGATCGTATTCGGCAAGACGTCTCGCGCAGCCCCGGCGGCGACAGCAGCGTGTTTCTCAATAACTGCGTCGGCTGCCACAACGGCATGGATCCGATGGCGCAGGCGTTTGCTTATTACAACTTCGATGAGGCGCAGGGTCGGCTCGTCTACACCGAGGGACAGGTCCAGCCGAAGTACCTGATCAATGCGGACAACTTCAAGTTCGGCTTCGTCACGTCGGATGATGCGTGGGAGAACCGCTATCGCCTGCCGGGGCCGAATCGTCTGCTGGGATGGGATCCGAGCCTGCCGGGCCGCGGCAATGGGGCGAAGTCACTCGGCCAAGAGCTGGCGCATAGCGACGCCTTCGCCCAATGCCAAGTCGAAAAGGTATTCAGGGCGGTCTGTTTCCGCTCCCCCAGCACGCCACAAGACCACGCGCGCGTGGCCGCGAGCACACAGAGTTTCAAGCAAAACGGTGGCAACTTGCGGCGGGTGTTTGCGGAAGCCGCAGCGCATTGTGCCGGGCCGTGAGGGAAGTAAGAAGAATGAAGCACAAGAGAGCCTGCGCCCCCTCCCTAACCCTCCCCCGCAAGGCGGAGGAGGGGACTGTCTTCCGAACCTTTCGCTGTGCGGGGTCTCCCTCCCCAACCGTCCCGCGCGCAGCGGGGGAAGGAAGGGCTGCCTACAACCTACAGCCTACCGCCTATAGCCGCCTTAGACGGGCTCTGGGCTCTGGGCTCTGGGCGTTGGCTCGCATGGTGCGTGCGTTTGCCCCCTCCCTAGCCCTCCCCCGCTTCGCGGGGGAGGGAATTGCTCAAACCCGTACTGTGCGAGCTACTTCCTTAGCCCTCCCCAGCGCTGCGCGGACGACTTCCTTACCTCGCTCGTGCAGTGTGCGGGCTACTTCACCCTCGTGCAGTGTGCGGGCTACTTCACCCTCGTGCAGTGTGCGGGCTACTTCACCCTCGTGCAGTGTGCGGGCTACTCCACCCTCGTGCAATGCGCGGGCTACTTCACCGCTCCCCCGCGCAGCGCGGGCGACCTCCTTATCCCTCCCCCGCAAAGCGGGGGAGGGTCAGGGAGGGGGGCGCTCGTTGGTCCTCGCGGCCTTGAGCGTCTGTGTGTTGGTCGGTTGCAGCAGCGGTGCGCCGACCGAGGAAAATCCGGTCACCAAGCCGCCGAGTGCGGGAGCGAGCTACTCCGGACCGCCGCCTGCAACCGCAGACATTCAGGCATTCCGCATCAGCTTCTGGGAGAACATCCGCGGCGAGAATCGCTGCGGTGCTTGTCACTACCAAGGCGGCCAAGCGCCTACGTTCGCGCGCTCGGACGACGTCAATCTCGCCTATGAGGCCGCGAACCCGTTCGTCGATCGCGACCAGCCATCGCAATCCGCGCTCGTCACCAAGGTTGCGGGCGGGCACAACTGCTGGCTCGCAGACGCCGGCGCTTGCGCGAGCATTCTCACGACCTGGATCACGAACTGGGTTGGCACGACGGACGGCGTCGGCCGCCAAATCGAGCTCGTGCCGCCTGAGCCGAAGGATCCCGGTGCGAGCCGGCGTCTGCCCGCAACGCCGCCACCGCAGTTCTCGGCTCTTCACGATGTCTTGGTGACGAATTGCCGGGGCTGTCATCGCGCCGACGCGGCGACGGCCCAAGCGCCGTATTTCTCCTCGGACGACATCAACGAGGCGTATCTCGCGTCGATTCCGAAGATCAATCTGGACGATCCGGCTGCGTCGCGCTTCGTCGTGCGACTGCGTGCGGAGTCGCACAACTGCTGGGGCAACTGCGAGCAGAACGCGCAATTGGTGCAGTCGCTCATCCAAGCGATCGCGGATGCCATTCAACCCGAAGCCATCGATCCGCAGCTCGTCGTAAGTAAGGCGCTCAGGCTCGTCGACGGCACGGTCGCGAGCGGCGGCAGCCGCTACGACGCGCACGAGATTGCGCGTTACGAGTTCAAGACGGGTCATGGCACGATCGCCTACGACACGAGCGGTGTGGATCCTGCGGCCGACTTGCATCTCTCGGGCGATATCGAGTGGGTCGGTGGTTGGGGAATCAACATCCGCGCCGGCGACGGGCGGCCCGCCAAAGCGCAGGCCTCGACGACATCGAGCCGCAAGCTCTACCAGCTCATCACTGCGACCGGCGAGTTCTCCATCGAGGCATGGGTCGTGCCGGGCAACGTGACGCAGGAAGACGCACGCATCGTGAGCTATTCGGGCAGCGCGACCAGTCGCAACTTCACGATGGGGCAGACGCAGTACAACTACGATTTCCTCGTCCGCAGCACAGCGACCGGCAGCAACGGCACACCTCCACTTTCGACTGCTGATGCCGATCAGCGGTTGCAAGCGTCATTGCAGCACGTCGTGATGACCTTCGATCCCCTCAACGGCCGTCGGATCTACGTGAACGGCGAGTTCACGGGCGATGTCGACCAGCAAGGCGGCGGCACGCTCGGCGACTGGGACGACACCTTCGCCTTCGTGCTCGGCAATGACGTGAGCAACAACCGTCAATGGCAGGGTGTGATTCGCTTCGTCTCAGTTCACAATCGCGCGTTGACGCCGGAGCAGGTGCGGCAGAACTTTGCGGCGGGCGTGGGTCAGAAGTACTTTCTGCTGTTCGGCGTCGAGCACATCACCGGCGTGCCGCAGTCGTACATCATGTTCGAGGCGGCCGAATACGATAGCTACAGCTATCTATTCACGATGCCGAAGTTCATCAGTCTCGATCCGAACGCCACACCGGGTCGCATCCCGCTGCGCGGCATGCGTATCGGCATCAACGGCTCCGAACCGCTCGTGGGTCAGGCTTATCGCTTGCTCGAGACAGAGATCACAGATGCAACGTATTCGCCCACAGAAGGGCAATTGCTATCGAGGGTCGGCACGATCATCGGCCGCGAGCAAGGCCCGGAGTTCGATGAGTTTTTCCTGTGCTTCGATCAGCTCGGCTCCCGCAGTCACGTGTGCTCGGAGCTCACGGACGGGATTGCTGCTGCGCCCGTCAACGTGACGCCGCCACCCGATATCGGTGTGCGAACGTTCGATGCCATCAACGCCACATTCGCGACGATCACAGGCGTCGATCCGCGCCACTCCAGCATTCGCTCGACGTACGCGAACGTGCGTCAGTCGCTCCCGGCCGTGAACGACATACAAGCGTTCCTGTCGTCCCATCAGACCGCGATTGCACAGCTGGCGTTTCAGTACTGCAACGTGCTGGTCGACAACGAGAGCGCGCGCAATGCCTTCTTTGGCGCACCTCTGCCTTCGCGCTTGGACGCTGCTGCTGATCGTCAGGCGATCACTGGGCCGCTGGTCAGGAGGGTGATCGGCGAGCTCGGATCGCAGGTCGCCACATTGCCCGACGCGCCGCTGGTGCAAAACGAACTCGACGATCTCATCGATGACCTGTGTCAATTGCAGAGTTGCGATAACGCGGATCGCATCAAAGAGGTCGCGAAGGCTGTCTGCGGTGCGGCTCTTGGCAATGCCGCCACGTTGATTCACTGAGAGGCGATACGCATGTTGATCATCAAGTCCCGTCGCAAACGCCCCTTGGGTCTCGATGAGCCGCTGCGGCACGAATCGCACAAGCGCCCGGTGACGCGCCGTGACTTCCTCGCGCAGGGATTTCTCACCGGCGCGGCGACGGTGATCATGTCGAGCGGAGTGGGGTCGTTGCTCGCGCCGCGCCGTGCACGCGCCCAGGCGGCCATCGAGCTGGCAAGTGACATCAACGCGATGAAGGTGGACTGCGGCATTTTACCTGGCGCCGGCAAGATACCGTTCATCTGCTTCGATCTTGCCGGCGGCGCGAACATTGTCGGCTCCAACGTCCTTGCCGGTAAGGAAGGCGGCCCGTTTGATTTCCTGTCGACACAGGGCTACGTCAAGCAGGGGCTTCCGCCCGACCAGCTACCGACCAATCCGGCCTTCGTCAACACGGAGTTCGGTTTGCCGTTCCATAGCGACAGCGCGTTCCTGCGCGGCATGCAGTCGGTGACCACGCCCGATACGCGCGCACGCGTGAATGGCTGTGTGATCGCGGCGCGCTCGGAGAACGACACGGGCAACAATCCGCACAATCCGATGTATTGGCTGGCGCAAGTCGCAGGTGTGCGCGGCGAGCTCTTGACCCTCATCGGTTCGCAGAATTCCGATTCGGGCGGCAACTCCAGAGCGCCCGCCACCTTCATGGATCCGGAGTATCGTCCGACCAAGATCGATCGTCGCAGCGATGTCGTCGGTCTCGTCGACACGGGTGAGAACATCTTGAAGTTGCCCGATGCCGTGAAAGCGCTGGAATCGATGGTGCGCATCAGCCGCGACGTGCTCGACGATCCAGACGTGCAGACGCGGGTGGCAGACGATGCAACCATCAAGAAACGCATGCGATGCAGTTACGTGAAGACGGCGGATACTGTCGCCGCCTTCGGAGATCCCGCCGCGCTCGACCCTCTGCAAGATCCACATATCACGTCGATCTTCGGAAACAACTTCGGCGGCGATCGCGAGTTCGAGAAGACCGCGGCCGTCATGAAGCTCGTCATTCAGGGTCTCGCGGGGGCGGGCACGATCACCATGGGTGGCTTCGACTATCACACCGGCGAGCGAGCGACTGGCGAGGCGCGCGATTATCGCGCCGGGCAGTGCATGGGGGCGTGCCTCCAGTACGCGGCACTGGTCGGCAAGCCGCTGATGCTCTATGTGTTCAGTGATGGTTCCTTGTCGTCGAATGGGCGCATCGACGATTCTCCGGGCGGCCGCGGCAAGGGTGAGTGGACCGGCGACAATCAGGCGACGGCTGCGTCCTTCTTCTTGGTTTACAACCCAACGGGACGTCCGCTGCTCATCGGCGAAGGAACTTCGTCGGCTGGCCGCCATCAGCAGCTCGGCTATTTCAGCGCGAACGGCGATGTCGTGAACTCGAGCAGCCCGGCCGCCAACAACGTCAACCTGCTCGTGCAGACGGTCGTGTTGAACTACCTGGCTCTGCACGGCGAGGTAGGCGTTTTCGAGAACCTGCCGCAGAACGCGCTGGGTCGAGGCGCGGCGCTGGAGTCGTTGATCGCGTTTGAACCGATCGTGTAAGGCTCGGGTTGGCGCCCCCCTCCTGACCTTCTCCCGCAAGCGGGGAGGATCAACGTTCCGCGCGTCGTAAACAGCATTCCACACGTCCCGCAAGCGGACGTATTGATGAGTTCCCAAGTGCCTCTCGCAAGTGGGAGAGGCGAATGAGCTGTCAACATCAAACAGACACTCTTTCTGCGAGTGGATGGCACGGAACCTTCTGCGGGTGGATGGCAAGGAACCGCTCCCTCCCCCGCGAGCGATGCGAGCGGGGGAGGGTTGGGGAGGGGGTGCATGTGAGGCTGCAGGCACTAGGCCGTAGGTTCCCCCCTCCTGCTACGAAACGCAGCGAAGGCTTTCACCCCGAGTCCCGCGCCCCGAGCCCGGGGGAACTTCACTTCCGCTCTAACCCTTTTGTTTACAGCTTTGTTGTGAAGCGCTGTACGAAGGACTTGCACATGAAGGTCATACCATTACTCGCAGCTGCCTTGCTGGGCGTCGGGCTCATCGGCTGCGCATCGAATTCAGAGACCGGCCCGATGCAAAGCGCCGGTGCCAATACGGGGCGGGTGATAGACGATAGCGTGATCACTGCGAAGGTGAAATCGGCGCTCATCTCAAACTCGGAAACGAAGGCATATCAGATCAACGTGGAGACATTCCAGGGCGTCGTTCAGCTGAACGGCTTCGTCGACGATGAGCAAGCACGTCGCCGCGCCGAGCAAGTGGCGCGGAACGTTGAAGGTGTGCGTCGCGTGCAGAACAACTTAGAGCTGCGTGGAGATGAAGGATAGGTGGAGATGAAGGATGGACTGTAGGCCCCTCCTGACCTTCTCCCGCAAGCGGGGAGGATCAACGTTCCACACGTCGACGTTCCGCAAGCAGGACGGATCAATGAGTGCCCTCTGTTGAGTGCCAAAGTGCTCTCCAGGGGGAGGGCGAATGAGTTGTCAACGATCAACAGTCGCTCCCTGCCAATCGATGGCGGAACCGCTCCCTCCTCCGCGAGCGATGCGGTTGGGGGTAGGCCCCCTCCTAACCTCCCCCCGCAAGCGGGGGGAGGATCGCGGCGCCTTAACCACCCCCGCAAGCGGGGGGAGGATCGCGGCGCCTTAACCACCCCCGCAAGCGGAAAGATCGCGGCGCCTTAACCTGCCCCCGCAAGCGGGAAAATCGCGGCGCCTTAACCTGCCCCCGCAAACGGGAGGATCGTGTGGCAAGCGGGAGGATCGTGTGCGCTAACCTCCGCCGCTTGCGGGGGGGAGGATCGCGTTGCTTGCGGGGGAGGATCGCGTTTTAAGTATTCCCGCAAGCGGGAAGCTACAGTGGTTCCGCAAGCGTGAGGCCACGGTGATCCCGCAAGCGCGAGGGGCGAGTTGTCGATGCTCCCTCCCCCGCGAGCGAATGCGAAGCGGGGGAGGGTTGGGGAGGGGGTCAAATTGTCTCCAGCCGCAGCCTCCTAGCCCCCAGCCTCACTTAAGTACTTGCGGTGCAGCTCGTCCACTCGCTGATAGAGCTCGTCGAGCGTTCCGGTATTCACGATGACATCGTCCGCAACCGCAAGGCGTTGCTCGCGCGTGGCTTGTGCAGCCAGAATCGCTTCGGCTTGCTCGGCAGTGGCACCATCGCGCGCCATCAAGCGCTGGATCTGCACTTCTCGCGGGCAATCGACGACGAGCACGCGATCGTAATCTCGGGTGCGTCCGGTTTCGACCAACAAGGGAATCACGTGCACCTGATAAGCGCCGCCCGCGCTTGCTGAGCGTCGCGCGAGTTCGGCGCGAATTGCTGGGTGCGTGATCGCGTTCAGCCGGGCGCGGTCGTCCGGATTCGCGAAGACGCGCTCGCGCATCCGGCGGCGATTCAACCGTCCTTCGCTGTCCAAAATATCTGGCCCGAACGCTTCCACCAGCTTTGCGAGAGTCGGCGTGCCTGGCTCGACGATGTCCCGTGCGATTCGATCAGTGTCTAGGACGGGCACGCCCAGTTGCGCAAAACGATCGGCGACCGCGCTCTTGCCGCTGGCGATGCCGCCGGTCAATGCGACCAGAAGGGGCACGCCGCGAGGGGAGACCTGTGTGTCGTTCACGATGCAGACCTGGATAGTGTCGCGGCGGCCAGAATACGGTTGCCATCACCGCGTCACAATTGCGGCGTTGTATGTCTGGCGTCAGTGGATGCCGCTCGCGCGCAGATACGAGGAGACGAGCGTATCGCCCCACATTAGCGCGATCCAGCCTGCTGCTGCCAGGTAGGGTCCGAAGGGAATTGGGATGTTCTTGTCGCGGCCGCGCGCGACGATCAACGTGACGCCGACGATTGCGCCGGTCAACGCCGAAAGGAGGATGATGAGAGGCAGCATCTGCCATCCAAGCCACGCGCCCAAGGCGGCAAACAGCTTGAAATCGCCGTAGCCCATGCCTTCCTTGCCGGTGATGAGCTTGAACAGGTGGTAGACGCTCCACAAGCTCAGATAGCCTGCCGCCGCGCCGAGGACGCTGGATTGCGTATCGATCGGCAGCCCCGTTGCCGGGTTAGTCGGCAGGAGGCTCACCAGCAGACCCAACCAGAGCAGCGGCAGGGTCATGTTGTCTGGCAGGAGCTGCGTGTCATAGTCGATGAACGTGAGCGCGATCAGAAACCACGTCAGCACGAGCGCTGCGCCCGCGTACCACGTGAAGCCGAACTTCCACGCCACAGCGGCCGAAAGGAGGGCGGTGACCAGCTCGACGATCGGATAGCGAAGAGAAATCGGCGCGCGGCAGCTCGCGCACTTGCCTTTGAGCAGCAGATAGCTGATGACCGGAATGTTCTGCCACGCCTTGATCTGTGCGCCGCAATGCGGACAGGCAGAGCGCGGCACGACGAGGTTATAGGTAGCTGGAGGCTCGGCGCGGGTGGTTGGAGCTTGCTTGCCTTGCGAACGTCCGTTCCCCGCCGTGGATGTGTCACTCAAACCATTCGAGCCCAAGACCTCTTCGGCCTGCGCGCGCCATTCGCGCTCAAGCATGATCGGTAGCCGATGGATCACGACGTTCAAGAAGCTGCCAACCAGCAGGCTGAATACGAAGACGAGCCCTATCCAAGCCGCAGGACTCTCTCGAAGTAAGTCGATCAGCATCCTCGAGACCTATGTCGCCCGAATCCGTCGCGCATCGATGTCCTCAGCGCTTCCCTAACGCGACAACGCCGCCCGGAGCGCGGCGTTGCGACGACTACAGCCTAGTGCCTCACTAGATTGCTGCGCCGAGCTTGAAGATCGGCAGATACATCGCGATCACGAGACCGCCGACCAGCACGCCGAGAATGGCCATGATGAGCGGCTCGAGCAGGCTGCTCATGGCGTCCACCGCTGCGTCGACGTCTGCCTCGTAGAAGTCGGCCACCTTCGCGGCCATGGAGTCGAGCGAGCCCGATTCCTCGCCGACGGCGATCATCTGCACGACCATGTTCGGGAAGAGCTCGGTCGCTTCCATCGAGCGCTGCAGACGCTGACCGGTGGCGACCTCGTCGCGGATCTTCAGCGTCGCCTCTTCGTACACGATGTTGCCGGTCGCACCGGCCACCGAGGTGAGTGCTTCGACCAGCGGCACGCCCGCAGCAAACATGGTCGAGAGCGTACGCGCATAGCGCGCGATCGCAGCCTTCTCCATGATCGGGCCGATCACGGGAATCTTGAGAATGAGCCGGTCCAGAGCGCGGCGCATCGCGCGGGAGCGCTTCTTGAAGTAGAAGAAAAGATATCCGCCCACGCCTGCGATCGCTCCGATCAGCCATCCTTTGTCCTGCATAAACTTTGACAGGTTGATGACCATTTGCGTGAAGGCCGGCAGGTCCGCACCGAACCCTTGGAACAGCGACTCGAACTGAGGAATGACGAAGATCAAGAGAATAACCGTGACGATGATGGCAACCGCAAGAACGGCAGCCGGGTAAAACAGCGCCTTCTTGATCTTCTTCTTCAGCGCTTCCGTCTTTTCTTTGTAGGTGGCGACCTTGTCGAGCAGCGTTTCCAACGCACCGGCATGCTCGCCAGCCTCGACCAGGTTCACGAACAAGTCGTCGAAGTACAGGGGATGCTTCGCGAGTGCCTCGTGCAGCGTCGTGCCCGATTCGATATCGGCCTTGATCGACAGCACCAGCTTCTGCATCGCGGGCTTCTCATGGCCGGTGCCGATGATCTCGAAACATTGCACCATCGGAATACCGGCTTGTAGCATCGTCGCGAGCTGTCGCGCGAACAGCGCGATGTCCTCGGACGTGATCTTCTTGCCGCGATTGAAAAGCTGGACTTCTTTTCTGACGCGCTTGGCGAGCACGCCTTGGCGGCGCAGATCGGCTCGGACCTCTGCTTCTGAGGTCGCGAGCATCCGGCCCTTGACCCGTTTGCCGCGCTTATCCGTGCCCTCCCAAACATAGGGAAACTGCTGTGCAGGAGCTGCCTGTGCCATGTCACTTTACCTATGTTGTCGCGCCGGACGGCCCGCCGACGTCCTCATTCCACCGTGCACTGATTGACTTCGTCCAAGCTGGTGATGCCGGCCTTGACCTTCTCGAGGCCCGAGCGCCTTAGGTCCCACACGCCCTCGCGGGCGGCTTGCGCAGCAATGTCCACGGCCGTGCCGCCCTGCAGGATGATCTTCTGAATCTCCTCGGAGACTGGCATCACCTGGTAAATGCCGGTGCGGCCCTTGTAGCCGTCTGTGCATTGGTTGCAGCCGACCGGCTTGTAGATCGTCAGGCCCGCGGCGATTTCCTCCTCGGTAAAGCCCTCCTTGAGGAGCGCGTCCGCGGACATCTCGATCGGCACCTTGCAGTTGGGGCATAGCTTACGGGCGAGGCGCTGCGCAATGATGAGCGTCACAGAAGTCGCAATCGCATAGGGCTTCACGCCCATGTCGATCAAGCGCGTCAGCGTCTTGGGCGCATCGTTTGTGTGCAGCGTCGACAGCACAAGGTGGCCGGTCTGTGCCGCCTTGATCGCGATCTCCGCGGTCTCGAGGTCGCGGATCTCGCCGACCATGATGACGTCCGGGTCCTGGCGGAGGAAGGCGCGCAACGCCGATGCGAACGTCAGGCCGACCTTGGGATTGATGTTCACCTGGTTGATGCCGGGAATGTTGATCTCCGCCGGGTCCTCGGCGGTGGAGATGTTCGTGTCTTCCGTGTTGAGGATCTGCAAGCCGGTGTAGAGCGAGACCGTCTTACCGCTGCCGGTCGGGCCTGTGACGAGGATCATGCCGTGCGGCTGCGAGAGTGCTTTGAGGTAGAGCTCCTTTTGCTGCGGCTCGTAGCCGAGCGCATCGATGCCGAGCATGGCGCTCGACGGGTCCAAGATACGGCACACGATCTTCTCGCCGAACAGCGTCGGGCACGTGCTCACGCGGAAGTCGATGGCGCGGTTCTTGGAGATGCGCATCTTGATGCGCCCGTCCTGGGGGATGCGACGCTCCGCAATGTCAAGTCGCGCCATGACCTTGAGCCGGGCGGCGATCTTGCTCGCCAATTGCACCGGCGGCGTCGCCACCTCCTTGAGGTAGCCATCGAGCCGGAAGCGGATCCGGTACATCTTCTCGTACGGCTCGAAGTGGATGTCCGATGCGCCGCGCTTGATCGCATCGAGCAGCACCTTGTTGACGAAGCGGACGATCGGCGCATCTTCGACTTCGTCGCGCCCGATGGCCTGAGCGTCGAGCTCGTCGTCGCCGCCCGTGACCTCGAGGTTCTCGAGATCGTCCAGGTCGTCCTCCCCGAACGCCGGCATCGACGCGTCGACCTGCTCGAGCACCTTGGCGCTGACGCGCTGGAGCTTGTCCTCCTCGACGACGACTGCCTCGACCGAGAGGCCCGTCTGGAACTTGATCTCGTCGAGGGCGTGGAGGTTCGTCGGGTCGGCGACCGCCACGAACAGCTTCTTGCCGCGCTTGACGAGCGGCAGGACCCGGTGCTTGGTGAGGAGCTTGTCGGAGACCAGCTTGACCGTGTCTAGGTCGAGCTGCACGGCGTCCAAGTCGAGCAGGGGGACGCCGAACTCTTGAGAGGCGGCAATCGCGATATCACGCGGGTTGGCGAGCCCCGCGTTCACCAGGTACGAGACGAGATTGGTGCCTTCCTCCTTAGCGGTCGCGATCGCCTGAAGCATCGTGGCCTCATCGAGGAGACCGTCCTGGATGAGACGCAAGGGGAGTCCTTGCAGAGCAAGCCGCTGAGCGCTGAAGGACGGGATCGCGTCTGCCATGGATGCTGGTTCCGAATCGAAGTGCCTGCGGGTAATTTCCCGCAAGAGTATGGCAAATTGTCAAATGGCTGCTAATTCTTGCCCAGGTCTCCCGCCATCGACGCGAAGGGCGTCACAGTCCCCTCCTTTGACCAAGGGTCACTCGAAGCCCGTTGGACGGGCCCAGCTCGGGAGACAGCGCTGAGCAAGTCCGCTTTGCCGAGACAAAGCGTCACAAATGATCGTATACGAGCTGGCCAAGCTCGTCATGGATCGCTACCCACCGCTGCGGATCGCGGGCGTTGCCCAAGAGGACGAAAATGTCACCGTCCTCTGCGATGGCAGCAAAGGCAGTGACACCCGGCATGGTGCCGTCCCTCCAGAACATCCGACCGCGCCCAGGCTTGTGGAAGGAATAAAAAGCGGGCCCGTGGCACTTGCGCCAGATGCTGTCGTCGCACCCCGCCAAAGGTTTCAGCAGGGCTTGTCCCACGTGGGCGATCGACGAGCCTGGGCGGATCATTTGGTAAAGAAAGGTGCCGATATCACGGGCAGTCCCGGCGAGGTTGCCCACTGCGTCGAGCGATTTCCATGGCCAATTCGCAAGTTGCTCTCGTTCCTCTGAGTGAGGATCCAAACCAATACCCTGGGTGACCAGATCCTCGGAGTTGCTCAAAGAAACAATCGATAGTCCGTATGGCTCGAAGATCTCCGTCCGGTACAGGTCCGGAAGGCTGCGATTGGTTGCGCGCTCGACGAGTAATCCGGCCAGACAATAACCGAGGTTCGAATAGGCGTAACTCGTGCCGGGTTCAAAATCGATTCGTACGGCTCGCAATTGGTCTAGCCTCTCCGGGCATGGCGGATCCGGCCGAATCATCGGATCGCCCGATCGGGTGCGATCGAACCCGCCCTGATGACGCAACAGCATTCCCAGGGTGATCGACTGCCAATGCTCCCGGTCGTTGAGCCCAAGCTCGCCCAGGTGCAGGGCGTCGTAGATTGGTTGCTCTTCGTGTAGGAGGCCTTGCTGCACATATTTCATGACGAGCGTGGATGCAAATACCTTGGTCACGCTTGCGTACGGTAACTTCGTTGTCTTCTCCATCTTGTCCCGAGAGCCATCTGTATTCACTCGCTCTCCAAAGCTACAGTCGTAGGTGGCTCCGTTGATGCGAACATGAATTTGTATGCCCCGAAAATCGTGGCGCGCAGCCCATCGTCCCACGGCGGCCAGCCACTCCGGCGGTGAAGAGTCGCACCTGGCCTCAAGGGGACGGAGTGTCAGGGTCTTGTATTGATCTTTGAGCCATTCCCCGTGAATAAGGAACAACGACGCAAGCAGTAGTGCCAGAATGCAGGCGAGAGTCCGAGCTCGGGCACTCGTGGCGCTCATGTCGCTGCTCTCGCGCGCCGGCTAAGCCACTGTCGTAACTTGAAACGGAGTGAGCGCTGTTCGATCCGGCGCGCATACTCCACGTACTCCGGAAAGCGCATGAGGTGTCGCTCCTCAGTCTTCGCGCGGAAGTAGTAGATCAAGCCGACTGCGCTCAGACCCGCGATATTGGCGATAACGTCAGATGTCGATACGACGCCTACGAACGGCACGGTGTGAAGCCACCAGTAGATGTTCTTCGATATATAGGCAGGGTGCTTGGTGTATCGATAAGGGCCGTAATCGACGAGGCCACGGTAAGTCAAGTTCGAGAATCGAAGACCAAATGCGATCGAGGAGAGCCAGTAAACCGTCCAAGACAAGACCAGCATCGCCGCCCAAATCCAATAGAGCATCTGATCGGGTTGGAGCCAGTCGCTCCAAATGAGCTCGTCGCGTTGCTCGGTGACAAGCTTGACGTATTGGTAGAAGGGCGCGTAGCAGATTAAGCATACGATCCACCCGCTCCATGAGTCGTCCACGCTGCGGATTTCTCTACGAAACAGTGGGCCGGTAGCCAGGTAACCGGAGGTCGCGACGAGCAGATCGACTGCTAGCGCACCGGTGGCAAACCAGACAAACCATGTGGTGGGATGAGCGGGCCAGGTAAGCGCGAGCCATTGCTCGAGCACAAGAACCAGGTTGCCGTACATCAGTGGCAGGAAGAAGGCCTTCACCAGCCACGCAAGTAGTAGCTGCTTGTGCTCGCTTGTGTTCCAGGATCGTTTCCCTCTTAAGGCAGCGCCCGCAGACGAGAGTGCGTCCTCTTCTCCCCCAGCGAGCCGTTCAGTGGTGAGCACGTACGAGGGGATGAGAATCGGGAGCAGTACCCATACGAAGACGAGGTCCGATAGGAAGGTGCTTGCTACCGTGGCACCGAGCACTGCCTGCAGTGACGCAACGACGAGGATCATCGTGCATCCAGCGCCGAGCGCAATACTCTTGTTCAATAGGCGCTCGCCCGAGAACTCGGGCCGACGTTGTCTCTTGGGTCGATAACGTTGCTCTCGAACGGCGGAGATGCCTAGCACCGCGACGATGGCACATAGAGCGATCGCTGTGGCGCGGGAAGTGCGAGCAAAGTCAATGCCTAGCGCACCCGTTAGCACTACCGCGCCGACAAGGGCGCCGACGAACAGACAAAGGGATGCAAGCATCTGTCCCAGGACGAAAGAGGGCGCCCGTAGGCGCCCTCCTGTTGAGTGTACCTGGTATGGCGATTAGCTGCCGCTGCTGCCGCTGCTACCGCCAGTGCTGCCCGCGCCAGTACGGCAGTTGGCAGGCAGATACTTGTCGAGCACGGTGGTGCTGCCTGCAGGAGGTTGGATCACGTGATTGCCCGATCCAAGCTGAGGAACAGCGGCGCGACCGCAGACCCAGACCACGTCTCCATTGGCGTTCGCACCTGGCTGCAAGGTAAGTGTATTTTCACCGCTAGCCTTCAAGCGTGAGTTCGCTTGATTCCCAAACGTGATAGTGATCACGCCATCGGCGCCGACTTCAACGCTTTCAACGTACTTGCCTTGGATCTGATCCGGGTCAGCCAACCCGGCAGCTTCGTTGGTCGTCGGGAAGCTACCGGTCTGTGCAAAGACTTCCGCGACGGCCGCCTTCGCCGGTGCCGCGAGGTTAAGGCCCTCAGTCACCTGCGAGCGAATCGTGTAGTCCTGATACGCGGGGATGGCGATCGCCGCCAAGATACCGATGATCGCAACCACGATCATCAGCTCGATAAGGGTGAAACCCTTTTGCACTGACTTCCTCATATGCTTCTCCTGAGTGGGGCTGTTCAACTCTGCGGCTATGTCAGCCGGCAAGCGCAAGGAGCAAGTGGCATGCCAGCTTCCGGATAGAGTGCGTAAGCTATTGTTGTTCAAAGCTCTCCGCTGCGACGGAGTGCACATTGTTAAATAACAGGTATTGGGGAGAATCGCCGCCGCGTGTCAATCACTGACAAAGCGTGTCACTTCGTGACGCGGAGCGCAGACAAGGAGTCGAAAACAGTCCGTGAAATCCGGTGCTCCGCGGCTAGGAAGAAGGATTGGATGTAGCCGCTCTACGCACCTGTCTCTTAGCGGCGCAGCGTCGTTCGTTGCCGGTGACCGGCATGCCCGCCAGTACATTTCTCAATCGTTGTTGGAGAGCTTCGATCATAGGCCGTATCGCTTCGTTATCTTCCAACGCCGGGTCGATTCGCCGGCTTTCTCTTCCTTCCCGGTTTGCCCAGACATACCGGAATCCTGTTTTCTCCTCCGTAGGGAGTGCAGCGACTATGTCGTTTCCTCGTAGGACAGCATACTGTCTGTCGTTCAGCACGGCAGGCAAGCGTTCTTGCTTGACTAATACGCGGTCCGTTTCTGGATCGAGCTCATAGAAAGTCATGATGGCTGCGAGCGCGCTCAGGGTTAGCATCGCGCCCGGCTGAAAGCCGCGTGGGTTGAACTCGCTCTCCGTAAATCTCATCCTCTCATCGAAGCTTTCGCTCGCAGTTGGGTCGTTTGCGAGTAAACCTACTAGTGAGCGGCCATCCGATGGATCGTCGCTGGGGATGTTGAGGAGGTCGAGTAATGTTGGTGCAACATCTGTGAGGGTAACGGGAACATCGATCGCGCGTGGCTGCCAATACTTAGAGTCGAAGGAGTGACCGAAAGGCCGCATTCCAAGCACGACGCGATACTGTTGCGGGGATAGGACACTCGTTCCGTGACCCAATACTATCGCGCCTCGTAACTCTGGATTGTCTTCGCCGTACGGATTGTCGTTGGGCATTCCCAAGGACTCGCCGTGATCGGACATCAGAACCA
>Ga0207874_1002040_pt1 | contig 20364 bp, 14 predicted proteins | sample HigsolmetaAR201D_FD_184833 | JGI IMG/M metagenome (GOLD analysis project Ga0207874, IMG submission 184833) | Ionic liquid and high solid enriched microbial communities from the Joint BioEnergy Institute, USA - AR20-1-D (SPAdes) (version 2) ...
AGGTCTCCCACAGCCTTGGTGCCGGCGAGAGGCGCGGAGGCTATGGCCCAACAGCGGGAGGTGTGGAGGGCCGCAGGCCCTCCACAGACGCCTTTTCCCCAGCGCTCTGCGGCAGCGAAGCTGCCGCAGAGCGCTGGGGAAATAAAAAAAGATAGAGTATACTGGCCTCCACCGGGAGCCCGAGGTTCTCCCTCGGCCAGTAACGCAGCGAGGTCGCAACCATGAAGATCACCGACGTCCGCACAGCGGTGGTGCAGGCCAACTTCGAGTGGATCCTCGTGCGAGTCTACACCGACGAGGGGGTGGTGGGGCTAGGGGAGTGCTACTGGGGGGCCGGGGTCGAGAACATCGTCCGGCGCCTGAAGGCGGTGCTCGTCGGCGAGGACCCCCAGAACATCGACTGGCTCTACCAGAAGATGGTGCGCGCGATGTCCGGCGCGGGCTCGACCGGCGGCGCCACCGTCGCGGCGATCAGCGGCGTCGAGATCGCGCTGTGGGATCTGAAGGGCAAGATCCTCAACACGCCGATCTACAACCTGCTCGGCGGCAAGTACCGCACGGCCATCCGCACCTACGCCGACTGCGGCCACGGGGCGGCGCCCACCCCGGAGGCCTGGGCCGAGCGCGCCCGCCGCGCGGTGGAGCGGGGCTTCACGGCGATCAAGTTCGACATCGACAACATCGACCCGGAGCGCTTCTGGGACCCGTCGCACGTCGGGGTTGGGCGCAAGGGCTGGATGATGCAGCAGGCGCCCGTCTCGAACGCCGAGCTCGACCTCATGATCGAGCTCGTCGGCGCGGTGCGCGAGGCGATCGGCCCCACGATAGACCTGGCGCTGGACTGCCACTGGAACTACTCCACCCGCGACGCGATCACCATCGCCCGCGAGATGGAGCCGTTCCGCATCATGTGGCTCGAGGACCCCACGCCGCCCGACAACGTCGAGGCGCTCAAGCGCGTCACCGACGCCTCGCCGGTGCCGATCTGCTCCGGCGAGAACCACTACACCCGCCACGGCCTGCGCCAGATGATCGTCTCGCAGGCGGTCGATATCATCCAGCCGGACATCCCCAAGGTCGGCGGGTTGCTGGAGGCCAAGAAGATCGCGGACCTGGCTGACATCTACTACATCCCGATGGCGGCGCACAACGTGTCCAGCCCGATCGCGACGATCGCGGCCTGCCACGCGCTGGCCTCGATGCGCAACGCGCTGATCATCGAGTTCCACTCGCAGGATGTGGAGTGGTGGGATGCGCTGGTGACCGGCGAGGAGGGCCTGATCCACAACGGCTACATTCAGCTCAGCGACCGGCCGGGCCACGGGCTGGAGCTGAACGAGGACGTGGCCCGCGCCCACCTGCAGGAGGGCTCCACGTTCTTCGAGTGATCCACGGAGAGCACGGAGGACACAGAGGCGAAGAACACAGGAGGGCACGGATCCAGCTATCCGTGCCCTCCGTGCCCTCCGTGGATTACCTCGCGCTGATCCCGCGCTTCAGCGTCTCGATCGCCGGCTGCGGGTCGGTCTCCTCGGTGGCGTCGAAGGCCGAGATCTGCCGCCCGTCGAGCGACAGGTTCGGGTTCGACGCCAGCCAGCTGACGTCCTCCTCGTCGATCCCCTGGGCCAGCATCAGCCGCCCGAAGCAGGTCGCGCCGTAGGAGAGCACCTGGCCGGCGGCGTAGTCGCTGAAGTAGCGCGCCGTCTCGACCATGCCCTCCAGCGGCCCGGCCGAGAAGTGCACCACGTTCGTCCCGCGGTTCACCTCGCCCAGCCCGAGCTCGCCCCGGCGCTCGAGGAACGTCCGCCGCAGCGTCCCCTCCGCCGCCTGGGACGGGTCGGTCACACCGAGCATCTCGTTGCGCAGCGCCTTCCACGCCTCGGGGCGGTCGGCCGCGCTGCGCACCGCCAGCACGACGATCGAGCGCCCGGGGGCGGTGAAGTGCTCGATCTGCTGCGGGTGGAAGGCGTTCAGCAGAATCACGGTCTGGCCGTCGTGCACGTGCTTCGTCGCGTAGGTGCCGGGGCCCAGCTTGTTGAAGCTGCCCGAGTCGGCGATCTGGCTAAGCTGCGCCGCGGTGTACTCCGGGTACTGCGCCATGAACTCGTGCCCGCCCATCACGCGCGCGCCCTGCGCCAGCTCGGCGCCGAACAGCTCCTGCAGCCTGGCCCGCGCCGCCTCGGCCAGCGCGGACTCGCCGTTGCGCGAGATGCTGTTGATCACCCCGTAGTGCCGCGCGATGATGTCGTGCTGCTTCAGGTACTCGGCGCCCAGCACCGAGACGCCCCCGACCTCCAGCTTCCAGCGCTCCAGCGCGCTGGCCACCAGGTCCAGCACCTTGTCGAGCGCCACGCCGCCGGCGACATCCGTCGCCTCGGGCTTGACGAACAGCACGCCCTCCAGCAGCCGCGGGTCGGCGCCTGGCTGGAAGGGCTGTAGGTGTGCGACCGCCCCGCTGCCCGCCTGGACTGCGCGCACCTGCTCGACGATCGCCCCGCCCATGGAGCGGAAGTTGCTTGTCATAATACTGTTGTCTCCACAAGATATCGTGTACGCAGAATCGACCGCCCAAGTGTAACGCAAGCGCACCCGCAGCGCAAGGCGACGGTGCCACGCGGGTCGCCGGGTGCTGCGCATATCTGGTTGAAGGCCATCAGAGCGGCAGGATTCGCGCCCGCACCCGCCGCATATACTCCTGGTACTCGGGGAACTGCTCGGCGAGCCAGGCCTCCTCGCGCCGCGCCTTCAGCTCGAAGAACGCCCACAGCGCCAGGCTCAGCAGCAGCGAGGGGACCCCGGCCCGCAGCAGCGAGAAGCCGATCGCGCCGAGCACGATCCCGCCGTAGATCGGGTGGCGCACGACGCGGTAGAGGCCGGTCTGCACCAGGGCGCCGTCCTCCTTCGGCCGCGGGAAGATGGTGAGACTCCTGCCGAGCTGCAGCGCGCCCAGGCCGGCCGCCCCGGCGCCCACGAGCATCAGTGCGCCGCCGGCGAGCGAGGCCGCGCCGCGGAGCTCGGCCGGCCACTCCGGGAGGCCCGGCACGCGACGCGGCGCCAGGGCGATCGCCGCGAACAGCGCCAGCTGCGCCACCACCCAGCCCTCGCCGCGGCCCCAACGTTCTCTCGGCATCATTGTGTCCTTGCGGCGCAGACGATGTCCCGGTGCTCCGGGCGCATCGTCTGCGCCAGCCGTGACAAGACTGAAGTTACGCGGTGACCTCATCCTCGCGCCCCCGGAGGGGTTTGGGGAGGCCCTGTGGCCCTCCACACCTCCCCGCGGAGCGCTGACGCAGGCGACCCGCAGGGAGGCCGCGTCAGCCGTATTCGTGACAGGAGGTACGCGGTGCGGTCAGAGCGTGCTTGAGGGCGAGAAGGGCACCGGCCCCTCTCGCGCTCTCCCCCGCCGGAAGGGGCTGTGCAGCCCCTTCCGAACCATCCCCGCAAGCGGCGCCGCCTCCCTCCATCGCCCGTTGTCATGCCTCAGCACACCAGCCGCTCGTCATTAACCGGATTGCCCGTTGTATTCCAGCCCACCAGCCGCTCGTCGTCAACCACGCTGGGCATTGCAACACATGAGCCGCTCGTCGTCAACCACACTGGGCATTGAAGCACATCAGTCTGTGCGTGAGGCACGGGCATCGGTGTATGTGGGCGTGACAACGGGCAGACTGGCACGGTACGCGTTCGCTTGCGGGTGCAGGGCGGAGCGCCTGCGGAACACGCCTGGGTGCAGGATGGACCACCGCGTAAGTCCTGTAAATGATAGCAGCCTGAGCTGCGCTCGTCCCATACTTTCGGCCGATAGGGCGAGCGGCGGCGGTGTGGTACACTGGATCGTAGCGACAGCATGTGGAGCGATGAAGTGATGCCCGCTGTGTGCACAGTGTTCAACGCCCTCACGCCTGCCCTCCTCAACCGGGAGGGCCACGAGGCGTTGGGCGGCGATGTGCCTGGGTAGCTCCGCCTGTCCTGACGCGATGACGTGGCCTTCCCGCGAGGGAAGGCTTTCTGATTCTCTGGCGAGGACTTCCATGATGACGAGGTTCGGACGACACTCCCTTCTCCCTGGCGCGCGCCGCCGCTCGCTGGCGCGCACACACCCGCACGTGCTGGCCGTCATACGAACCAGGGAGCAAGACAATGAGCGACAAGTACAACCCGCACGAGATCGAGGCGCGCTGGCGGGCGCGCTGGGTGGCTGAGGGGAGCGGCTGGGTCGATCTGGACGCCGCCGCGCGCCCGTTCTACAACCTAGTGGAATTCCCCTACCCGAGCGGCGAGGGCCTGCACATCGGCCACGTCTTCAGCTACAGCGGGGCCGACGCCTACGGCCGCTACATGCGCCGCCGCGGCTACGATGTCTTTCAGCCGATCGGCTTCGACTCCTTCGGCATCCACTCCGAGAACTACGCCCTGAAGGTTGGCGCACACCCGCGCGAGGTGACCGCCCGCTCGATCGCGCGCTTCCGCGAGCAGCTGAGGCGCCTGGGCGCCGCGTTCGACTGGTCGCGCGAGATGATCACCTCCGACCCGGAGTACTACCGCTGGACGCAGTGGATCTTCGTCAAGCTGTTCAAGGCCGGGCTGGCCTACCGCGCCGAGGCGCCGGTGAACTGGTGCCCGTCCTGCCGCACGGTGCTGGCGAACGAGCAGGCCTCCGACGGGCGCTGCGAGCGCTGCGATACGCCGATCGTCCAGCGCACGCTGACGCAGTGGTTCCTGCGTATCACGCGCTACGCCGACCGGCTGCTGGACTACCGGCAGGTGGACTTCGCCGCGCCGGTGATCAAGCGCCAGCGCGCCTGGATCGGCCGGACCGAGGAGAACGGCGCGGTCAGCTACCGCCTGCACGACTGGCTGATCAGCCGGCAGCGCTACTGGGGGCCGCCCATCCCTATCATTTACTGCGACCGGTGCGGCACCGTCCCGGTGCCCGAGGACCAGCTGCCGGTGCTGCTGCCGCACCTGGAGCACTACCGGCCGGGCGGGGTCGCGCCGCTGGCCAGCGACGAGTCGTTCGTCAGCACCACATGCCCCGCGTGCGGCGGCCCGGCCCGCCGCGAGACCGATGTGTCGGACAACTTCCTGGACAGCGCCTGGTATTTCATGCGCTACACATCCACTGAGCGGGCGGATGTGCCGTGGGTCCCGGGGCGGGTGGCGCGCTGGCTGCCGGTGCACATGTACACCGGCGGCCCGGAGCACGCGACTATGCACCACCTGTACGCCCGCTTTATCACGATGGCGCTGCATGACCTGGGGCTGGTGCCGGTGGCGGAGCCGTTCGCCAGGCTGCAGCTGCACGGGATGATCACCCGCGACGGCAGCAAGATGAGCAAGTCGCGCGGCAATGTGGTCAACCCCGACGAGTACATGGACCGCTACGGGGCGGACGCGCTGCGGCTGGCGATGCTGTTCATGGGGCCGTTCGACCAGGACGTCGACTTCAGCGATCGGGGGGTGGTCGGCGCGGCGCGCTTCCTGGGCCGGGTGTGGGAGCTGTGCAACGGCCGCCGGCCGGCGGATCGGCCGGGCGCTCGCAGCTCTGATATGAGGCCGGTCGGTCGAGCTGTGCGCCGGGTGACCGAGGCGCTGGAGGCGCGCAGCTTCAACACAGCGATCGCGGCGCTGATGGAGTTCGCCGGCTGGCTGCGCGCCGAGCGGGCGCGGCTGTCGCCGGAAGCGTACGCCGACGCCTGCCGGACGCTGGTGCTGCTGCTGGCGCCCTTCGCGCCCTTTGTGTGCGAGGAGCTGTGGGAGCGCCTGGGCGGCCAGGGGTCGGTCCACGACCAGCCCTGGCCGGAGGCCGAGGAGGCGCCCCCGGAGACGGTCGAGCTGCCGGTGCAGGTGGATGGGAAGGTGCGCGGGCGCGTCCGCGTCCCAGCCGACGCGGATGACGAGGCGGTGCGTGCGGCGGCATTGGCGCAGCCGAGGGTGGCCGCGGCCCTGGCGGAGCGCACTGTACGCTCCGTGGTCGTCGTGCCCGGGCGGATCGTCAGCGTCAGCTCCGAGTGAGCGGCTGCCCGGCCGGGAGGTGCGGCCGTGGGCAGGCGCGGCGCAGGCTTGCTATAATGAGGCCGACGCCAGATGGAGAACTGCTATGACTGCGACACAGCGCACCGCATATGCGGGCTACGAGGCGGCGCTGACGGGCGCCGCGCTGATAGATGAGTCGAGCGCCGGCCGGATCTTCATGCGCGGCCGCGACCGGGCCGCGCTGCTCCAGCGCCTCTCGACGAACGACGTGGAGCGCCTGCGGCCCGGCGAGGGCGCCCTGACAGTGCTGACCACGCCGATCGGCCGGATCATCGACGTGCTCACGGTCCACGCGCTCGAGGACGCGCTGCTGCTGGTCACGAGCCTGGAGCAGGGGCCGCCGGTCTACTCGCACCTGCGCCGCAACATCTTCTTCAACGACCAGGTGACGCTCGAGCCGGCCGGGCGCACCCACGCCCAGCTCGCGCTCTTCGGCCCGCGTGCCCCCGAGGTGCTGGCGCAGCTCAGCGGCGCCTCGCTCGCCGATCTCCCGCTGCACCACACGGCCGCGGTGGCGATCGCGGGGGCGCAGCTCCTCGTCGCGCGGCGCAAGCCGCTCGGCGGGCAGGGCTTCACGCTCTACATCCCGGCCGAGGCCGCCGATGCCGTTCGCTCGGCGCTGCTGAGCGCCGGGGCCGCGCCGCTGAGCCCCGAGGCGTACGACGTCCTGCGCGTCGAGCAGGGCTACGGCGCCTTCGGGCGCGAGCTCAGCCAGGAGTACATCCCGCTCGAGACCGGCCTGCTCGATGCCGTGAGCTTCTCCAAGGGCTGCTACGTCGGCCAGGAGATCATCGCGCGCATGGAGAGCCGCGGCCGCCTCGCCAAGCGCCTGATGGGCCTGAAGCTGCGGCGACCGGCGGACTCGGAGGATGGTGCCCTTCCGTCGATTGCCACGCCGGCGAAGCTGGAGGCCGAGGGCAAGGACGCCGGCGACCTCACGAGCGCGGTCGTCTCGCCGCGCTTTGGCGCGATCGCCCTGGCCTATGTGCGCTCGGCGCACGCCCAGCCCGGCGCGGTCGTCCAGGTCGCCGGCGCCGATCTGCGCGGGGAGGTCGTCGAGCTGCCGTTCGAGCCCGCCGCGTAGCTCCGGAGGGTCTGGGGAGGCTCAGGCGCGCCAAGGAAGCTTTTCGCCGGGAGGCCCTCTAAGAGAGTATCCAGCGGGGAGGCCCGGAGGCCGCGGACTCTTCAAGGCAGCTTTCCACCGGGAGGCCCTCTGAGGAAGTATGCAGCGGGGAGGCCCGGAGGCCGCCTAAGGAAGCTTTGTTCTGTTGGGCGGTGAGGAGGCCACTGGCCCACCACGGCGGCGTTCAGCCGCGGGTGTGAAAAGCCCAGGCTCTCTGTGGAAGCATTCAGCGGGGAGGTTCGGAGGGCCGCAGGCCCTCCGAGATCCTTTTTTTCTCGCTGCTCTGTGGCGACGAAGTCGCCGCAGAGCGGCGGAAAGAATGCAGGGAAGCTCCCCTAAACCTCTCCGGGGGCGCGGGGGCAGCGCCCCCACGCCAAACCTGAAAAATGAGAAGTGTGTTAAAGGCCGCTGCCCTCAGGCGGTGGCGGCCGGCTGCGAGACAACGATTGTGCTATACTGGCACCCAACGCATCTTCCCGGACCGTCATTGATGCAGGAGGACGGCGTATGGTCGAGCGCATCTGCCCCGCCTGCCAGCACGGCAACCCGATCACCGACCGGTACTGTGGGAAGTGTGGCGCGCCGCTTGAGCGCCTGCTGCCCGCCCGTCGCTCCCAGGACCAGCTCACCCTAGCCGGCCGCCAGCTGCCAGTCACCTGGCGCCAGCTTGGCCGCACGGTCGCCGTCGGCGTCGCCGCCCTCGCTGCGGAGGCGGGTCTGGCCTGGCTGCGCCGCCGGGTCGAAGGTGAGGCAGGCGCCGCTTCCACCGCGCTCGCGCGCCGCGCGACCCCTTCCGCCGGAACACCCTCGGCGGCAGCCAGCGTCGTCACCATCGTCAGCCAGCGGGTGGTCGAGATCCTCGACTCCGCGGACGGGCGCAAGATCTCCGAGCGGACGTTCTGGCGCCGGATCGAGGAGTGACAGGCGCTCACGGGGCTGTAGAGGGCAGAAGGCCAGGCCGATCTGCCATCTGCAATCTGTAATCGACAATGGCCCAAGCCCTGGCGACAACTGATCTGATCCGGCAGCGGTTGCGCCCGATGGCCCTGCGCCTGCGGCTGCGCGACACGCTGCTGCTCGCCAGCCGCACGCTGTGGATCGCCGGCGCCGCCGCTCTGGCCGTCCAGCTCGCGGGGCGCGCCTACCCGATCCAGGATCTGCCGCTCCTCACGGCTGCGCCGCTCCTGCTCTGGCTGGTGCTGATGCTCGCCCATCTGCTGGCGCGCCCGCTGCCGCTCCTGCGCGTCGCCCGCCGCGTCGATGCGGCGATCGGCTCGCGCGAGCGCCTGGCGACGGCGCTCGAGCTCAGCGCCCGGCCGGAGCACGCGCCGATCGAAGCGCTTCAGCAGGAGGACGCGCGCGCCTTCGCCGATCGGCTCCAGCCGCGCATGCTGCCGCTGCACATCGAGCCGCGGCCGCTGCTCGTCGGCCTGCTCCTGGTCGTGGCGGCGGCGGTCTCGGCGCTGCTGCCCAACCCGCAGGACGAGGTGCTGCGGGAGCGGGAGCTGGTGCGCAAGAGCCTCGAGCAGGAGGCGGCCGAGATCGAGCAGGTCCGCCAGCAGATCGCCCAGAACCAGGCGCTCTCGCCCGAGGAGCGTGAGCTGCTCGAGCAGCAGCTCGCCAACCTCGAGCGCCAGCTGCGCGAGAACAGCGGGAACCGCGAGCAGGCGCTTGCGGACCTCTCCACCACCGAGGCGCGCATCCAGCAGCGCCTCGACCCGAACGCGGACGCGCAGCGCGCGGGCCTCGAGGAGCTCGCGCGCAGCCTGCAGGCCATGACCGGCCAGCAGGAGTCGCAGCGCCCGAGCCTCGAGCAGGCGTCGGAGAACCTGCGCCAGCTCGCCGAGCAGCTCAGCCAGATGTCGCCGGAGGAGCTCAGCCAGCTCGCCGAGCAGCTGCGCCAGCAGGCGTCGCAGCTCCAGCAGAGCGACCCGCAGACGGCGCAGAGCCTGCAGAACGCCGCGCAGGCGCTCGAGCAGGGCGACCTCCAGCAGGCGCAGCAGGCGCTCGAGCAGGCCGCGCAGAACGTCGAGCGGGCCCAGCAGCAGCAGGCCAACCAGCAGGCGGTGCAGCAGTCCATCTCGCAGCTGCAGGAGAGCCGCCAGGATATCGCCCAGGCCGGGCAGGATCAGCAGGGCCAAGAAGGCCAGCAAGGTCAGGAAGGCCAGGAAGGCCAGCAGGGCCAGGAAGGCCAGCAAGGTCAGGAAGGCCAGGAAGGCCAGCAGGGCCAAGAGGGCCAGCAAGGCCAGCAAGGCCAGCAGGGCCAGCAAGGTCAGGAAGGTCAGCAGGGCCAGCAAGGCCAGGAAGGCCAGCAGGGCCAAGAGGGCCAGCAAGGCCAGCAAGGCCAGCAGGGCCAAGAGGGCCAGCAAGGCCAGCAGGGCCAGCAGGGTCAGCAGGGCCAGCAGAGCCAGGGCGGCGACCAGAGCTCGGACCCGAACCAGACCGACCGGGGCGGCGGCCAGGGCAGCGGCGAGAGCGACCTCGTCTACCAGCCCTTCGACCCGAACAACCAGCAGGGCCGGACCGAGCGAATCCAGGGCCAGCAGGGCGAGGGCGGCCAGGTCCAGACCCAGGAGGGGCAGACCAACCAGCCCGGTGTGACCAACCAGTCGCGGGTGCCCTTCCAGCAGGTGCTGCCGCAGTACGAGCGGGCGGCCAGCGAGGCGCTCGACCAGAGCGCGATCCCCCCGCACCTGAAGGACTATGTGCGCGACTACTTCTCGCAGCTCGAGCCCAACCGCTAGCGCGGTGGCATAGTTTGTGCCGTCGGGCGCCTGCTCGGGAGTGCTCGTTGCGGCACCGCGGATACATGAATGCATCGGCCCCGCGTTGTGCCGAGGCAGGTAAGTAGAGGTTATGGAACTGACAATTATTGGCTTGCTCGCCTTGGCTGTGATTCTTGGGTGTGTGACCGTCAGCTGGGGTGTGCGCCAGTTCAATCTTCCGGCCAGCGCTATTGCTGTCGCATTTGCCCTGACCGCCGTCTTCTGGCTTGCGTTCCTCATCGCGGCGATCGGAATCACCGTCAAGACCATTGCGCTTGCGTAGAGCGAGGCTCAGTCCGGCAGCTACCGAAGCGGGGATGCGGGGCCGATGGCCCCGCCTGACTTCTCTGTTCGGCGCCGTCTGCGCCGGCAACACAGCCGCGGAGGCCCATCGGCGAGGGTGCGGCGGGCGCCGCCCGCCACACCGCCTCGCAGCGCCTATGTCACGAGGAGCGTTCGCATGTCCACAGCCAGCCAGTTCGTCCCCACGATGACCCCCGAAGAGTTCCGCCAGCGCGCGCTGACGATCGAGGCCGAGATCGGCCAGGTGATCGTCGGCCAGCGCGAGCTGATTCGCCAGACCGTGATCACGCTCCTCTCCGGGGGCAACGCGCTCCTCGAAGGCGTGCCGGGGCTGGCCAAGACCACGCTCGTCCGCACGCTCGCCGACGTGATCGACTGCACCTTCAGCCGCATCCAGTTCACCCCGGACCTGATGCCGGCCGACATCGTCGGCACGACGCTGATCAGCGAGGATGAGAGCGGGCGCAAGATGTTCCGCTTCGAGCCGGGCCCGATCTTCGCCAACCTGGTGCTCGCGGACGAGATCAACCGCGCGACGCCCAAGACCCAGAGCGCGCTGCTCGAGGCGATGCAGGAGCGCACCGTCACCGTCTCGAAGACGATCCACCGGCTGGCGAGCCCGTTCTTCGTGCTGGCGACCCAGAACCCGCTCGAGATGGAGGGCACCTACCCGCTGCCCGAGGCGCAGCTCGACCGCTTCTTCTTCAAGATCATCGTGCCCTTCCCCAGCACCGAGGAGCTGATCGAGATCGCCAACCGCACCACCGGCGCCAGCGCCCCGCAGCCGCGCAAGGTGGCCGACGGCGCGATGATCATCGAGATGCAGAACCTGGCGCGCACCGTCCCGATCGCCAGCCACGTTCTGGCCTACGCCGCCCGCCTGATCTCGGCCACCCACCCGGAGGAGAAGAGCGCCCCGCCGATCACGCGCGAGTACGTGCGCTACGGGGCCAGCCCGCGCGGCATGCAGGCGCTCATCCTGGCCAGCAAGATCATGGCGCTGCTCGACAACCGCTACAACGTCTCCTTCAACGATCTCAAGCAGGCGGCGCTGCCGGCTCTGCGCCACCGGGTGATCCTGAACTTCGAGGCCCAGGCGGAGGGCGTGCAGCCGGACGAGGTGATCAAGCAGATCGTCGAGGCGGTCAGGGCCGAATAACCGGGGTGGCTGCCGTGATCCGTATCCCTGCATCGCTCGTCGGGCTCGCGCTCGCGCTGGCGCTCGCCGCGCTGGTGTACTTCGTCGCGCGCCTGCTCGGCAACCGCGGCCTGGTCGCGCTGCTGCTCCCGGCCTGCAGCGCCGCCGGTGGCTTCGTCGCCGGGCGCTGGGCCGGCGCGCCGCCGGTCGCTCCGGGGCTGAGCGTCGGGGTGATCTGCATCGCCGCGCGCATGGGCCTCGCGCTCGGGATGCGCGAGCATCTGCTGGCCTTCGTCCACCCCGGCCTGGCGCTGCTGGAGCTGCTGGCCGCGATGATCGGCGGGCTGATCGGCGTGTTCGTCGCCCGCCACAACGCCGCGCCGCAGCACAAGACGCGGCCGGAGTACACGTCGCTCTGATCGCGCGGCGTGTCGGGCGTCGCTCTCTTCGTCACACGTCCGCCTCCGGCGCTTGCACGTTGCGCTCTGCACTGCTATGACGGCACCGACTCAGCCACAAACCCAGCCGCTCTTCGACTCAGCCTTCCTGCGCAAGCTGGACCGCATGGCGCTGCTGATGCGGCGGGCGCTGCCAGGCGATGTGCAGGGCGAGCGCCGCAGCCCGCGCCGCGGGTCGTCGGTCGAGTTCTCGGACTACCGGCCGTACACCGCCGGCGATGACATCCGCCAGATCGACTGGAACCTGTACGCGCGCATGGAGCGCGTGTTCCTGAAGATGTTCGTCGCCGAGGAGGAGCTGACGGTCCACCTGCTGGTGGACTGCACCCCCTCGATGGACTGGGGCGAGCCGAACAAGTTCCTCTACGCCCGCCGCGTGGCCGGCGCGTTCGGCTATGTCGCGCTCAGCAGCCTGGACCGCGTCACCGTCAGCGCCTTCGGGGCGGGGCGCGGCGGGGTGCAGCTGCCCGGGGTGCGCGGCAAGGCCGGGGCGCTGCCGCTGTTCAGCTTCCTGCAGCGCCTGTCCGCCGCATCCCCCGGCGCACCGGCTGGGTCGCTGCTCGACGCCTGCCGCCGCTACGCGCACACGGCGCGCAATGCCGGGCCGCTGCTGCTCTGCTCGGACCTGCTGGACCCCAGCTGGAAGGAGGCGCTGCGCGCGCTCACCGCCCGCCCGTTCGATATCACCCTCGTCCACGTGCTGGCGCCGCAGGAGCTGCGCCCCGAGCTGGACGGCGACTTCCGGCTGATCGACATCGAGGGCGGCGCGCCGGTGGAGATCACCGCCGACCTGGAGACGCTCCGGCGCTACGAGGCGGACCTGCGCGAGTGGCAGGCCGAGATCGAGAGCTTCTGCAGCGGGCGCGGCATCTCCTACATCGTCGCCGACACCGCCGTGCCGATCGAGGACTTCGTGCTGTCGAACCTGCGCCGCCGCGGGGTGGTGCGGTAGAAAACCCGTCGTTCGTCATCCGTAGCCCGTGCCCGCGCGCCCCATCCCGGCGCTGCACTGGTGCGCGCTACGCGGTAGGCTGTCGCTATGGCTCTACTAGCCCCGCTCGCGCTCCTCAGCGTCCTCCTCGTCGGGCCGCTGATCGTGGCGATGTACCTGCTCAAGCTGCGCCGCGAGGAGCGCCGCGTCTCCTCGACGTTTCTGTGGCGCCGCATGGTGCGCGACGTGGAGGCCAACGCCCCCTGGCAGCGGCTGCGCCGCAACTGGCTGCTGCTGCTCCAGCTGCTGCTGATGCTGCTGCTCGCCATCGCGCTGGCGCGGCCATTCTTCCTGACCGAAGGCATCGCCGGGCGCAACCTGATCATCATCGTCGACCGCTCGGCCAGCATGGGCGCGACCGACGCGGGCACGACCAGGCTCGAGGCCGCCAAGCGCCAGGCGCGCCAGCTCGTCGAGCAGCTCCCCGACGGCGGGCGGGCCACGGTGATCGCCGCCGGCGGCCAGATGGAGGTCCTGGCCGCTTCCACAACCGACCAGCGCCAGGTGAACGCGGCGATCGACGGCATCGAGCTGCGACCCGGCGGCGGGAGCGACCTCGCGCCGGCCCTGGCGCTCGCCGCGGCGCTCTCCTCGCGCGAGGCCGAGAGCGAGGTGGCGATCATCTCGGACGGCAACGTCGAGGTGCCGCAGGACCTCACGATGCCCGCCACCGTGCGCTACTTCCCCATCGGCGAGCGCGACGGCAACGTGGCGATCAGCGCCATGGCGCTCCAGCCTAGCCCCGCCGGCCAGACGCTCTTCATCCAGGCGGCGAACTACGGCTCCGCCCCGGTCACGCGCCGCATGGACGTCTACCTGGACGGCTCGCTCTTCAGCGCCTACGACCTGAGCCTGCCGGGGGCGGTGCCCGGCGCGGCGGGTGAAAAGCGCGCCGGCGAGCAGGCGATCATCGTCGACGTGCCGGCCCAGGTGCGCGTGGCCGAGGCCCGCCTGGTGGAGGACCCGCAGGGCGACGCGCTGCCGCTCGACGACCGGGGCTGGGCCGTCGGCGCGGCCGATGAGCGCACCGCGGTGCGTATCGTCGGGCCGGGCAACCGCTTCCTCGAGACGGCGCTCAGCCTGCTCTCCAGCCTCGACGTCACGACGGTGCCGACGACGACCTTCACCTTCCCCGAGACGGCGGCCGAGGTGCCGGTGACGATCCTCGACGGCGTGGTCCCGCCGGTGCTGCCGCCCGGCAACCTGCTGTTCATCAACCCGCCGCGCTCCACCGAGTACTTCTCCGTCACCGGCCAGGTCGAGTTCCCGGCGCTGCGCCCGGCCCCGGCCGACATCGGCGGGCAGGCTTCCGGGCTGCTGCGCAACGTCAGCGTCAGCGACGTGAGCGTGCTGCGGGCGGCGCGCATCACCCCGGGCGCCTGGGCGCGCGTCGTCGTCGAGGGCAATGGGGCGCCGATGCTCATGGCCGGCGAGCGCGACGGGCGGCGGATCGTGGTGCTCGCCTTCGCGCTGCAGAACTCGGACCTGCCGCTGCAGGTGGCCTTCCCGCTGCTGATCTCGAACATCGTCGGCTACCTCGCGCCCGGCAGCGGCGCGGAGGCCTCGCAGCTCCAGCCGGACCAGCCGCTGGTCGTCTCGGTGGACCCGACCGCCACCGAGGTGCGCGTCACCCGCCCGGACGGCCGGGTCGAGCCGGTGCCCATCCAGAGCGGCCAGGCGGTGTACGCCGACACCAGCGCCGTCGGGCCGTACATCGTCGAGCAGTACAACGGCGAGACGCTGATCGGCCGGCGGCGCTTCGCCGTCAACCTGTTCGCCCCTGCGGAGTCGAACATCGAGCCGCAGGCGGACCTGAGCATCCCGCAGGCCAGCGGCCTCCAGCAGGCCGTCACCCGCGAGCAGGTCGGCCGCCAGGAGTTCTGGCGCTGGCTGGCGGCGCTGGCGCTGACGGTGCTTATCATCGAGTGGCTGGTGTACCAGCGCAACGGGATCGCCTTCCTGCGCGACCGCCTGCGGCGGCAGTGGGGCGGAGGTCGGCAGCAGGGCCCGGGAGCCGGGAGCCTGCGGCGCTCATAGAGCCGCTATGGGTCTAAGTTTCATCCACCAGGATGCGCTGTGGCTGCTTCTGCTGCTGCCGCTGCTGTGGGCGATGACCCTCGCGGCGCCGCGCCGCTTCGCGCCCTGGCGCGCCTACACCAGCCTCGCCCTGCGCTCGCTGCTCGTCATCCTGTTGGTCTTCGCCGTGGCCGGCGCGCAGCTCAGGCTCCCGGTCCGGTCTGTCACGACCGTCTTCCTGCTCGATACGTCGGACTCGATCTCGCTCTCGCAGCGCGCCCGCGCCACCGCCTACCTGCAGGAGGCGCTTGCGAACATGCCGCCGGACGACCGCGCGGCGGTGATCACCTTCGGGCGGCGCGCCACCATCCAGCGCCAGCCGTCCCAGCTGCGCGAACTGGCGCTGCTCGGCATCCGCTCCGGCGGCGGCGCCACGAACATCCAGGAGGCCATCCAGCTCGGGCTCACGCTCCTGCCGGCCGAGGGCCATCAGCGGCTCGTCCTGCTCTCCGACGGCGGGCAGACCGCTGGCGACGCCCTGCTCGCCTCGCGCGTCGCCGCGGCCAACGGCGTGCCGATCGACGTCGTCACGCTCAGCAGCGCCGCCGATGGGCTGGACGCGCTGATCAGCGCCGTGGAGGTGCCCGCGGTCGCCCGCGAGGGCCAGCGCCTGCCCATGCAGCTGACCCTCGAGAGCACGGCGGCGACCCCGGCGCGCCTCACCGTCACCGGCCCCGACGGCGAGCCGCTCGTCGAGCGCGACCTGCAGCTGGAGCCCGGGGTCCAGACGCTCGAGGTGACGCTGCCGGAGGCGCCGGCGGCCTTCAACCGCTACGTGGTGCGGCTCGAGGCGCCCGAGGACGCCCGCCCGCAGAACAACGTCGCCGAGGCCTACAGCATGGTCAGCGGCCGCCCGCGCGTGCTGCTCATCGAGCAGGCCGCCGGCGAGGCCGATGTGCTGGAGCAGGCGCTGCGGGCCGCCCAGGTCGACGCCAGCACGGTCGCAGCCGACGACGCGCCCGCCACGCTCGGCGACCTCAGCACCTACGACACCGTCCTGCTCGTGAATGTGCCCAGGCGCGCGCTGCCGGACGACACCGTCGTGGCGCTGAAGAGCTTCGTGCACGACCTCGGGCACGGGCTGGTGATGGTCGGCGGCCCCGAGTCCTTCGGCGCCGGCGGCTGGGGCGACACGCTGCTCGAGGAGGCGCTGCCGGTCACAATGGACATCCCGCCCAAGGTGCGCCTGCCCCCCACCAGCGTCACGGTGGTGATCGATATCTCCGGCAGCATGGCCGAGGAGGAGAACGGGCGCACCAAGCTGTCGCTGGCGGTCGAGGGCGCGCAGCGCATCGCCTCGCTCCTGCGCGACGAGGACGAGCTGACGGTCGTCCCCTTCGACAACCGCGAGCGCTTCGTCGTCGGCCCGCTCCCCGGCAGCCGCCGCGACGAGGCGATCAGCGCGCTCAACCAGGTCGAGCTGGGCGGCGGCGGCATCAACATCCGCGACGCGCTCACCGCCGCGGCCAGCTACGTGCGCCGCAGCGACCGGCCGGTGCGCCACATCATCACCATCACCGACGGCGACGACACGACTCAGCAGGCCGGCGCGCTGGACATCATACGCTCGCTCAACCGCGAGCGGGTCACGCTGAGCGCGATCGCGATCGGCGACGGCGACCACGTCGACTTCATCAGGAGCATGCCCGCGGTCGGCGGCGGGCGCTACTTCTTCACCGACCGCGCCTCGACCCTGCCCTCCATCCTGGTGAGCGAGGCCCAGTCGGTCATCCAGCCCTACGTCGTCGAGGAGACCTTCACCCCCGAGCGCATGCTGCCCCACCCGGCGCTCGGCGACTTCGAGCAGTCGCCGCCGCTCGAAGGGTACGTGCAGACCACGCTCCGCCAGACCGCCCAGGCGCTGCTCGTCGCGCCGGACGGCAGCCCGCTGCTCGCCGTCTGGCAGCACGGCCTCGGCCGGTCGGTGGCCTGGACGAGCGACTTCACCGGGCGCTGGGCGCGCGCCTGGGTGGACTGGGAGGAGTTCCCGCGCCTGGTCGCGCAGCTGGTGAGCTGGACGCTCCCCTCGGCGCCGAGCGATGGGCTGCGCCTGCAGGCGAGCGTCTCCGGCGGCGAGCTGACTCTCACTGCGCAGGCCGAGGACGAGCGCGGCGAGTTGGCGTCCGGCCTGGTGATGAGCGCCACGCTGCTGGCCGGCGACGGCACGAGCCACGAGGTGGAGCTGCGCGAGGTGCAGCCCGGCGAGTACCGCGGCGTGGTGCGCGACCAGCCCGCCGGGGCGTACTTGGTGCAGCTGGTGGCGCGCAACTCCGACGGGCTCCCGGTCGGCTCGGCCACCGCCGGGGCGGTGGTGCCGCTCAGCGCCGAGTACCGCAGCCAGACGGCCGACCCGGAGCTGCTCGCCGCGCTGGCCGCCAACACCGGCGGCAGGATCGACCCGCCGCCGGCGGCCGCCTTCACGCCCAACAGCGCGAGCGCGGGCGCGGTGCAGGAGATCGGGCTGCCGCTGCTGTGGCTGGCGCTGCTGCTCCTGCCGCTCGACATCGCGCTGCGCCGGCTGCTGCTCGGGCGCGACCAGGTCGCGGCGCTGCTGCGGCGCATCCGGCTGCACGAGCTCGCGGCGCGGGTCGAGGCCGCCGACGAGCGAGCGCCGCCCGAGGAGCGCGCGAGCGATCTGCGCGCCCCGCGCGCAGGCGCGGAGCCGCCCGACGCCGCCCAGAGCCGCAGCGCCGTGTGGTCCGTCCTGCGCGACCCGACCTCCACGCGCGAGGCTGAGCTCGAGCGCCTGCGCGCGGCCCAGGAGCAGGCCAGGCGCCGGCTGCGCGGGGAGGAGTAGGCCCCTATCGGCCAACCTCGCGTGGTATACTGACCGCTGCGATCCCGAATCGAACCGCCGCCCCGCCAGCCGCCAGGAACCAGGCATGGTCTCGATCACCTTTCTGACACCTGCGGCGCTCGCGCTGCTGCTGCTGCTCCCGGCGCTCTGGGCCTTCGCCCTGGTCGCGCCGCGGCGGCTTGCGCGCTGGCGCTTCTGGTCCAGCCTGATCCTGCGCAGCGTCATCGTGGCGGCGCTCGTGCTCGCGCTCGCCGGCGCGCAGCTGGTGCGCCCCGTCAGCGAGCTGACGACCGTCTTTCTGATCGACGCGTCGGACTCGGTCTCGCCCGCCCAGCGCGAGCGCGCCCTGCGCTACGTCGACGAGGCGCTCAGCGCCATGCCGCCCAGCGACAAGGCGGCGGTGGTCGTCTTCGGCGAGAACGCGCTCGTCGAGCGCGCCCCCTCGGATGCGCCGTCCCTCGGGCGCATCAACTCCGCGCCCGTCACCACCCGCACCAACATCCAGGACGCCGTGCAGCTCGGGCTGGCGCTGCTGCCCGCCGAGACGCAGAAGCGCCTGGTGCTGATCTCGGACGGCGGCGAGAACGCCGGGCGCGCCGCCGACGCCGCCCGCCTCGCGGAGCTGCGCGGCGTCCCGCTGGACGTCGTCATCCTGCCCTCCGAGCGCGGCCCCGACGTCCTCGTGAGCACGCTCAGCGTGCCCGGCACCGCCCGCGAGGGCCAGGAGGTGGCGCTCGAGGTCCAGGTGAGCTCGACCTTCGCCACCAGCGGCGTGCTGCAGGTTTTTGTGGACGGCCGGCCGGCCGGCGAGCGGGAGATCGAGATCCCGCCGGGCCAGACCAACTACAACGTGCGCGTGCCGGCCGGCGAGGCGGGCTTCCGGCGCCTGGAGGTGCGGCTCGACGCGCAGGGCGATGTGGAGCCGCAGAACAACCGCGTCGCCGCCTTCACCGAGGTGCAGGGCCCGCCGCGCGTGCTGCTGATCGCCAGCGACGAGGCGCGCGCCGCCAACCTGCGCGACGCCCTCGCCGCCGCAGGCGTGCGGGTCGACCTGCGCGCGCCCGAGCAGGCCCCGGCGTCGCTCGAGCAGCTCGGCGACTACTCCGGCGTGATCCTGGCCGATACGCCCGCCCGCGCGCTGCCGCCCGACCTGATCGAGGTGCTGCCGGTGTACGTGCGCGAGCTCGGGCGCGGCCTGGCGATGATCGGCGGCGTCGACTCGTTCGGCGCCGGCGGCTACCGGCGCACGCCGATCGAGGACGCGCTGCCGGTCAGCCTCGACCCGCTCGACACTGCCGAGCAGCCCGACCTGGCGCTGGTGATGGTGATCGACCGCAGCGGCAGCATGGACGAGTCGGGCGGCACCGGGCGCACCAAGCTCGACCTGGCGAAGGAGGCGGTGTACCAGGCCAGCCTCGGCCTCAGCCAGCAGGACCAGATCGGGCTGGTGGTGTTCGACGACGAGGCCCAGTGGGTGCTCGACCTGCAGCCGCTCCCGTCGGCGGTCGACATCGAGCGGGCGCTCGGGTCGTTCGGGCCGGGCGGCGGCACCGACATCCGGCCGGGCCTCGAGCTCGCCGCCGAGGCGCTCGCCGCCGCCGACGCGCGCGTCAAGCACATGATCCTGCTCACCGACGGCATCGCCGAGAGCAACTACGACGACCTGGTTCGCCGGATGAACGCCGACCGGGTGACGATCTCCACCTTCGCGGTGGGCAGCAACGCCAACCCCAACCTGCGCGAGGTGGCCCGCAACGGCGGCGGGCGCTTCTACCAGGTGACGCGGGTCGAGGAGATCCCGCAGGTCTTCCTGCAGGAGACGGTGATCGCCGCCGGCCGCGACATCGTCGAGGGCGCGTTCACGCCGCAGGTGGCGCTGCCGGTCGGGCCGGTGCGCGGGCTCAGCGCCGTGCCCCAGCTGTACGGCTACAACGGCACCGAGATCCGCGATACCGCGCGCGCCATCCTGGTCACGCCGGACGGCAAGCCGATCCTGGCCCAGTGGCAGTACGGCCTCGGGCGCGCCGTCGCCTGGACGAGCGACATGCAGGGCAAGTGGGCGGCCGACTGGGTCGCCTGGGAGGGGTTCGGCCGCTTCGTCGGCGGCCTGGCCGACCTGCTCCTGCCGCCGCGCAGCCCCGGCACACTCACGCTGAGCGGCGCGGTCGAGGACGACCAGGCGGTGCTCGAGCTCAGCGCGCAGGACGAGAGCGGCCGCCCGCTGAACGACCTCGCGCTCGCCGGCCAGCTCGTCGACCCGGAGAACCAGGGGGCGCCGCTGAGCTTCACGCAGGTCGGGCCGGGCCGGTACCGTGCGGTCGCCGCCGCGACTGCGCCGGGCGTCTACCTGGCGCGGGTGGCCGCCGCCGACAGCGAGGGCGAGCAGCTCGGCGTGGCCACCACCGGGCTCGTCGTGAGCTACTCGCTCGAGTACGGCGAGCGGCGCGACAACCCGCAGCTCCTGCGCGACCTGGCGCAGATCACCGGCGGGCGCGTGGACCCGCCGGCGGCGGAGGCGTTTGCGCCGCCGGCCCAGCCGGTCGGCTCGGTGCGCGAGATCGGGCTGCCGCTGCTGTGGCTGGCGCTGGCGCTCTGGCCGCTCGACATCGCGCTGCGCCGCCTGATGCTGCGCCTCGACGATCTGGCGCCCGGCTTAGCCGCTCTGCGCGCCCGGCTG
>Ga0207874_1002042_pt1 | contig 20347 bp, 17 predicted proteins | sample HigsolmetaAR201D_FD_184833 | JGI IMG/M metagenome (GOLD analysis project Ga0207874, IMG submission 184833) | Ionic liquid and high solid enriched microbial communities from the Joint BioEnergy Institute, USA - AR20-1-D (SPAdes) (version 2) ...
TGGCGGAATTTGGCCACCGCCACCGGGTTGGTCGCCGAGATCTGCGGATACAGGAATTTGATCGCCACCTGCCGGTCCCGCAGCATGTCCGCGGCCGCCCACACCTCGCCGAAGCCGCCCCGGCCCAGCGACCGTTCCAGCCGGTAACGACCTGCGATCTCCAGCCCAGGCTCCACTCTGGTCCCCCTGCCGTTCCCGGCTTGGACGATATGGCCGTCGCTCCACCGGCCCTCGTGCCGGCCTACGGCGCTTCGGAGAAATAGAAGATCACACCCAGGTCCACCAGAGCGCAAGAACAGGCAGCCAACCCGGCACAAATCCGCCGCTGCTTTCGGCCGGCAGGACGAACGCTGCCGCCGGCGGCCGGGCGCGCCCACCGCTGCGGGCGGAAGCCGGAGGAGATCGGCCCGGGCGCCCGGAGGGAGCGGGGCGGACGCCAAAGGGCGGGGCGGAACTTTTCAATACGCGGCCTCAGGGAGCGGAACGGGAGCGGCGGCCGGTGCCGCACGTCCCAGAGTGCGCCGTGCTCGGGCCGGGCCGCGGAAGCGGTGGGCCGGAGGAGATTCGCGGCGGGAGCGGGGCGAAGCGGGCCGGCTTTCGGTCCGGGGTGGGCAGGAGGGGTGGGCGGGGTGATGGGTGGAGGGGTTCGCGGTCGAGAACGTTCGGGAGCGGAACGTTCGGAAGTGGTGCTTTACGAATTGTGGTCGAGTGGTGACCGGATTGTGTCATTCAGCAGGTGGGGCGGGGAATTTGTGCGTAGCGTTCTCGGTGTTGACGGAAAGTGAGCGGGCGGGGCCTGTGCGGCCGCGTCCGGGACAGTCTCCGGGAGGTCGTCGATGACCAGTCCCTACGTTCGCCGGCTGCGGCTGGCGGCGGAACTGCGCAAGCTGCGGGAGGAACGCGATCTGACCACCGACGAGCTGGCCAAGCTCGTCTTCCAGTCCCGTCCCAAGATCTCCAAGTTGGAGAACGCCCAGATCCGGCCGGATGTGGGCGAGATTCTCAACATCCTCGAAGCCCTGGAGGTCACCGGGGCCAAGTACCGAAGGTTGCTGCGGCTGGCCCGGGACGCTTCCCGTAAGGGCTGGTGGGACCGGTACGGCAACGCCATGGGCGACCGGCAGCGGCTGTATGCCGACCTGGAGTCAGGGGCCAAGACGATCCGCAGCTACAACCAGACCGCTATCCCTGCGGTCCTACAGACGCCCGAGCTCATCGCAGCCTTGGTCGAGCTCGATCAGGCCGCTGGCATCGTGGATTACCGTCCGGAGCGGATGACTGAGGCCCGAATGCGCCGCCAACAGTACCTTCTCAGCCCGGACGGCCCTACCTACACCGCTGTGCTGGATGAATGCGTGATCTACCGGCTTGGTGTACCTCGCGCGGTGATGAGCGCTCAACTCCGACACTTGATCAAGGTCGTCTCGGCTGAACAGCGCATCACCATCCAAGTAGTGCCCTACAACGCTCACTTCGTCGGTGGACTCTCACCTCAAGCGTCGTTCTCCTTGTACACCTTCACCAACAGAGCAGACCCATCCGTGGCAGTGGTCGATACGATCACCACTGACCTCGTGCTCACCACGCGACGCGATGTGAAGTGGTATATCAAGCAGTATGACCTCCTAAGGAAGGTCGCTCTGTCCCCAGCAGATAGCCTGGCTTTTCTAGCTCGGGCGGCCGAACAACTAGACGAAGGGTCAGAACCCTAAAATGATCGCGAAGTACCAGAGCTGGCGTAAGTCGCGCCACAGCCGCCCCAACGGTGACTGCGTGGAGGTGGCAAAGGCCACTGACGGCACGGTCGGCATCCGCGACTCCAAGGCCAACACACCGGACGCCATCATCGAACTCAACCCGGCACAGTGGGCCCGGCTACTCACCCGGCTTCGGAACACATGATGGGCCGCAAGTACCAGCACTGGCGCGAGTCCCGCCACAGCCGCCCCAACGGGGAGTGCGTAGAGGTGGCCAGAGCCGCCGATGGCACGACCGGCATCCGCGACTCCAAGGCCAACGCCTCAGGCGTCCTCCTCGAGTTCACCCCGGCAGAGTGGGCTCGGCTGCTCACCTGGCTCCGCAACGCCTGAAGCCTCAGTCTTGGGCTGGGCCACTGGCCCAGCCCACGCTCAGCCCAAGATCGACGGCATAGCCGTCAGAACAACGCGCCCGGCGGGGCGAACAGCCCATCAAACGCGCCATCTGCTGAGTCCGTGGCATCAGCACCCGTGCTAGGCCCCGTGCCTGTCCCCTTCGGCTGCTTCTTAACTGTCTTCGCCCCTTTGCGCCCGCCTTTCTTGCTGTGTAGGCCCTGCGAGACCTCCTGCTGATACCGGTAGTGGTTCAGCGCAAGCAACTTGTCGAGCACATCGACACGCGCCTGCGGCGAGATCGTAAAACGCACCCCTTGTTGGGTCTCGTAGAACCCGTTCCTAAAATCAATCTCCCGCCAGGAAGGCAACGGATCTGACGCTATCTTCGCCTCAAATTCACGAATTTGAGGCTCTCGCTCCTCATCCATCGCGTAGGCATCTCGAACGGCTTCGTCAACTTCAATATGAGCCTGTCTTAGTCGCTCAACAGCAGAGTCTTCAACTCTTTCGCTGAAGACACGGTTGTAGAGCTCTGTAAGCCCTATCCTGTCGCGCAACATGACAAAACGTCGGGCAGACTCTAGCTCTCGCCCTGCTTTGTCCATACGGGCAGTGATGCTAGGTTGGGGAAACGTTTCAAAGCCTTCGGAAGGAGTGTACCGCGAGTCGGCCCTCATCGTCGAGTTAGCCTTGACCGTCCACCAAAAGTAGTGAATGGAGCTCGACAACAAAGCCAGGTGAGCGTACTGCTGTGTTGCAATAACAACCGTCTGCTCACTCATGACTGAGCCAGTTCGGCCTCTATGAACTCGGTTATCTCGACGATTACGACATCGGCTACTACCTGGCGATGGCCAATTTCAGCGACATCGCTGCCATGGGCGCCCAGCCGATCGCGCTGCTGTCGGTCGTCCGCTACCCCAAGACGATGCCCGATGAACGATTCGCCCAGGTATTGCAGGGCATCAACGACGCCTGCGCCCGGGTGGGCGCGCCCAACGTCGGCGGCGACATCGGCACGGCCGAACGCCTGATCCTGTCGGCATCGGCGGTGGGCGTCGTCGAGGCGGGGCGTTCGCTGCTGCGCGGCGGCGCCCGTCCCGGCGACCGGCTGTGCATCACGGGGCCGACCGGGATCGCCGCCGCGGCACAAAAGTACTTCGGCAAGCTGGACGTCGCCGACACCAGGCTCTCCCCCCAGGCTGAGGAGCTTTTGCTGAACGCATGGAAGAGGCCCCAGGCGTTGGTCCCCGAAGGGCGGTCCCTGAGCACCAGCGGGCTGGTGACCAGCTGCCAGGATTCCTCGGACGGACTCAAGGCCGGGATCGAATCGATCGCGGCCCGCAGCGGCGTCGGCTTCACGGTGGAAGAAGACGCGCTGCCGGTCGTGGGCGCGGTGGAGGAGGTCGCCAAGCTCAGCGACACCGAGCTGACCCCCCTGCTCTTGGGCGACTCGGTCGACTTCCAGCTCATCTTCACCGTCCCCGAAGAGCATGTGGAGGAGCTGCAGGAGATCTTCGCCGCCCACGGGCACAGTGCCTTTCACGACATCGGGTTCGCCACCGAAGAGCCCGATCTCCTGCTGCGCGGCAGCGATGGAATCACCCGGCGGCTTCCGGGCAACCCCTGGCGGCACGCGACCTGAGCGAGCCTGCGGGGCACAGGCAGCGCGGGGGATTCGAAGCGGCGGGCGCGAACACGCGGGCCTCCGACGTGCAGGCGCCGGCCCGTCAACCCTGCGATGCGATCACCTGCGCACAGCGGGCGCCCGGCCACCAGGGCATCGGCCAGTTGCACCCCGAGCCCGCCACTCGCCTCACCGGCGCTCCCCGCGGCTGGTCGGCCGGTTCAGCGGCCAGAGTACGGCTGCGCAGGGACTTCACCGCCACCGGCCGTTCCCGCGGCAGACCCGCGGCCACTCGCACCCCGGCGAAACCGCCTCGGCCCAGTAGCCGCTCCAGTCGGTAGTGGCCCGCGATCTCCCCCCGGATTCTCCCTAGCCCCCTGCACGTCCCCGAATAGCGAGCCGAACGGCGCATCGCGCGGATCGCGCTCTCGCCTGTGAGCCGGCCCATCTGCAGTGGCGAACCGCAGGCGCACCGGCCTCGAGTGCTGTGAACAGGGTTGCATTTCCAGGGGTGTATCTGCATAATCCAAAACTCGTTGGTCGACAGAGTTCACAGGAAGACGAGACGGCGTCAGCCGCCACACCAGCAATCTGAACCCGCAGGTCACAACCCCCTGTCCGCCGCCCTTCTCGGGCGCCGCCTGACACCTTCCGACGAGGAGTGCTTTGTCCGAACCCACCTGGGCGCTGACCGTCCCCCAGCCCGCCGCATGGGCGATCTCCGAGGGGTACCAGGACGTCTACAACCGCATGACGGACACCGCGTACCGCGGCTGGATCGCGATCTGCGCGGGCTCCGGTTTCGACCAAACGATCCTGTATGAGACCGCCCGGCTGACCGGGTGGAGGACCGAGCAGATCACCGCCGCCTGCACCGAACGGCAGATGGTGGTCGCCGTGGCCAGACTGGTGGAGGTCTGCAAAGGCGGCCCCTGCGAATGCGGGCCGTGGGCGAACAAACGGTTCTTCCACTGGAGGCTCGCCGACGCGGCCCCCCTGCCCGAGCCCTTGCCGGCCCCGCGCAACTTCGGGTTCTGGCAGATGTCCGACGAGCTGGCAGAACAGGTGGCCCGCCAGTGGCGGCAGATCCACCGGCCCGCCCCCGAGCCGGAACCGGCGCCGCCGCAGGCCAAGACCGCCCTGGCGCTGCGCGATGAGCTGCTGCCGCTGCCGGGCGCCGACCAGGGGTACCGGCACGTCCTGCTGCTGGGCACCACGGGGGCGGGCAAGACCACGGTGGTGCGGCAGCTGCTCGGCACCGACCCCAGAAGCGAGCGCTTCCCCTCCACGTCCACGGCCAAGACCACCGTCGCCGACACCGAGCTGATCCTCACCGAGCAGGGGCCCTTCCGGGCCGCCGTCACCTTCGCCGAACGCAAGGAGATCGCCGACCACCTGCGCGACAACGTCTGGGAGGCGGCCCGGGCGGTGTTCGAAGGACGGCCGCAGGAGGTGGTGTACACCCGGCTGCTGGACCACGTCAGCCAGCGCTACCGCTTCAGCTACCTGCTGGGCCGTCCCCCGTCCGCGCAGCCCGACGACGATGAGCTGGACGACCTGGACGACTACGACGACGACCTGGACGAAGACACCGCCGAGGAGGCCGGCGCGCCCCAGGGCGTCAGCGACCCGGCCACGGCCGCGATGCTCCACGGCGCCGTCGAAGCCCTCCAGCACGTGGTGAACACCCAGGTCGGCAAGCTGCAAACGGAGATCACCGCCGATGAAGAGCGCAGCGTCGAGGAGGTCCTGGAAGACGAGCTGGAGAACCGGATCCGCCGCTCCCCGGTCTGCGCGCGGATCGTCGAGGCCATGCTCGATGCGATCGAGGAGCGTTTCGAATCACTGACCCCAGGCGAGCTGCACCGCGACGCCGACGGCTGGCCGGTGAGCTGGAGCTGGGACTGCCCGGACCGCGCCGAGTTCATCGGCGTCGTCAACCGCTTCTCCAGCAACCGGCACGAGGACTTCGGCTCCCTGCTGACCCCGCTGGTGAACGGGATCCGGGTGGCGGGCCCGTTCCGTCCGCTGTGGGCCGAGACCCACCCGCGGCTGGTGCTCATCGACGGAGAAGGCATGGGGCACGTCCACGACTCCGCCAGCGAGGTCTCCACCCGGCTGCGCAAACGGCTGGACGAGGTGGACGCGATCGTCCTGGTCGACAACGCCCAGCAGCCGATGCAGGCCGCCCCGGTGTCGGTGATGCGCACCGCCGCGGCCACCGGCAACGCCGACAAGCTGCACTTCCTGTTCACCCACTTCGACCTGGTCAAAGGCGACAACCTGCGCACGGTCTCCGAGCGGCGGCGGCATGTGCTGGACTCGGCGGAGAACGTGCTGAACGCGGTGCGGGAAGACCTGGGGGCGGCCGAGCGGGTGCTGCGCCGCAGGCTGGATGAGTCCTGCCACTTCGTCGGCGGCATCCACAAGCGGCTCGACCCGCGGCGCATCGACCCGGCCAAGCATAAGGCGGCAACGCGCACCATCCGGGAGTTCAACGCACTGGTGGAGGCCCTGACCGCCGACGCGGCCGAAGTGGAGGTCGGGCCGTCACGGCCGGTCTACAAAAGAGAAGAGGTGACCAGGGCCGTGTCCGAGGCCGCCCGGTCTTTCCACAGGCTGTGGAACGGCCTGCTGGGGCTGTCGTTCGAACCCGACATCCCCAAAAAACACTGGGCCACCATCAAGGCGCTCACCCGCCGCCTGTCAGAAGGCCACGAGGACGAGTACCGGGACCTGCGGCCGGCGGCCAGCCTGCGCCACCACCTGGAGAAGGAGATCTACCGGACGCTGCAGCGGCCGGTGCGCTGGACCGGTTCCGAACCGGACGCCGAGGAACGGCAGGCCATCATCGATTCCATCTCCAACGCCGTCACCAAGCGGCTGATCGGGCTGGCCGACCTGCTCATCACCCAGGAGCCACGGGCGGACTGGCTGCGCGCCTACGAAGAGCACGGCAAGGGCTCGACCTACCGCAGAGCGCAGATCCTGGCCGAGGACATCTACGCGCGTGCCGTCCCCCGCCCCGACCAGCACGCCGCCTACGACAACCCGTTCGTCCACGAGGTGCACGCGGCCTTCACAGAGGCCGCCGCCGAACTTGATTTCCTTCTCGACTGATCAGATGAACTCGTCATCTTCCAGACGCAAGAAAGAAAGTCCCATCCGGTTCTCCTTCCTCGACGGCGAGGAGGAGAGCCGGTGGGGCGCCGACCCGGTGCTGGCGGCCGGGGCGGGCGAGGCGGCCTTCCGCAGCTGGGTCCAGGCGACCTGCGCGGCCGACCCGTCCAGTGTGCTGGTCGCGGTGCGTCCCGACCGTCCCGCCCCGGGCTGGGCCAAGGTCATGTTCCTGGAGGCCGATCCCGCGCACGAGAAATTCCTCGACGCCGCCTACCGGAGCACCTTGCAGCCTCGCCACAACGGCCCTGTGGGCACAGAAGACCTCGGCGGTCCGCCGTGGACACCGCCCGCCGAAGACGACCAGGCACCGGCGGCGCCCCCAGGAACGTCCGGCGGCACGGACGCCCCGGACCTCCGCGAACCCGCGCCCCCAGTGCGCGCAGCCGTCCCGCAGCCGGCGGCCACCGGCTGGTACAAGATCGAACGGCCCGGCCCGCTGCCGGAGGAGGCCATGTTCAGCGGGCTGCTGGGCCGGGTGGTGGGCGAGGTCCATCCCTACACCGAAGGCGACCCGGTCGGTGTGCTGGCGACCCTGCTGTCGGCGCTGTCGGCCGCCGTCGGGCACCGGCCGCACATCCGCCTCGGCTCTGCCCGTCACCCGCTGCTGGTGTGGACGATGCTGATCGGGCGGACGGCGCTGGGCCGCAAGGGGACCGCCACCAACGCGGCCATGGAGATCTTCCAGCGGGTCTCGGCGGACTTCACCGAACGCCACCTGCTGTACGGCTCGCCCTCGTCCGGAGCCGGGCTGGTGGGCAAGCTGGAGGCCATGGCGCGCGAGGCCGGCTGGTACGACGAGGACGGCGCCCTCCACGATGCCGAGCCGGAACTCCGCCCCGGCTTCCCCGCCCTGATGATCGAAGAGGAGTGGGCGAAGGTCATGCGCCGCTCCCGCATCGACGACGCCCTCGGGCAGAACCTGCGCACCGCCTGGCAGGGCAACACGCTGTCGGTCATCGTGAAGAGGAAGTCCGACTGCGCCACCGTCAAGGACGCGCACCTGGCGATCGTCGGCCACATCACCCCCGATGAGTTCCGCGCCAACCTGTCGACGGCGGACGTGGCCGGCGGCACGTTCAACCGCTTCCTGCCGGTTTTCGTCCAGCGCTGCCAGTCGCTGCCACTGGCCGAGGAGATGCCCGAGGCGCTCGCCGACCGGCTCGCCGGAGAACTGCGCGAGGCCATCGCCCGGGGTCGCCGCCTCGGCTTGATCAGGTTCGACGAGGCGGCCCGCGACTACTGGCGCGACCAGCTCTATGACCGGCTCACCGCCCTGTCCACGGGGTCGGAGCTCATCGAGGCCTTCGCCGGGCGCGCACTCCCCTACGCCAAGCGCATCGCCGCTCTCTATGCCGTGGCCGCGCACCAGGAGGCGATCTCGCTGGAGCACCTGCAAAGCGCCGAGGCGTTCATCACCTACGTGATCGCCTCCGTCGAGTACATCATGGCCACGGCCGCGCCGCCCCCCTCCGCCCGGGCTCGGCCCGGCGCCGCCAAACCGCACATCACGCGCAAGGTGATCGAGGCGCTGCTGGCCGCCCATCCCGCTCCGCTGTCCCGCTCGGACCTCTTGGCCAAGGTCAAGAACATCGGCTCGACCGCAGACCTGGAGAACTCGCTGGCGTCTTTGGGCGAGGACCTGCAGACCTCCACAGCGCGCGGCGGCGGCCGCCCGATGCGTCTCTACCGGCTCACCGAAGCGGCCGCCGACCGCCTCGGCCGCCGCGGCGGCCTCACCGGAGCCGGCGACGGCGGGGGACGCACCTGAGCCTCTGGTGAACACTTTTCAGCACGTGGCCCAAGACACCGAGGACGGGAGCCTCGCCGGTGTCCGGCACCGCGGCACTCCAGATCGCCCCTGACAGCGACGTTCCCGCGTGCGCTCTGCGAAGACAGCGTGTTGAAAAGTCGCCCGGGCGGTGCTCTTCGCCTGCCGGCCCGTCCTTCGCGTCCGCCGGCTTCGGCGGCGCGGACGGCCACGGTTCGGGAAAGGCCGAAACGTCGGCAGGTCAGCATCGGGGCATGGGGACGAGATTCGGGGAGTTGCATCGGGACGGTGATCCGCTGGTGCTGCCGAACGCCTGGGATGTGGCGTCGGCGGTGGCGCTGGCGGCGGCGGGTTTCGCGGCGGTCGGCACGACGAGTCTGGGGGTGGCGGCCCGGTACGGGCTGGCCGATGCGTCGCGGGCGATCGCCGAGCCCGTCCACCGGCTGGCGCATCGGCTTCGGGGGTTGCCGTGCCCGGTCTCGGTCGACATCGCGGACGGGTTCGCCGACGAGCCCGAGGCCGTCGCCGAGTACGCGGCCTCACTGGGGGTCGATGGGGTCAACATCGAAGACAGCACCGCAGGGCGGCTGGTTCCGGTCGAGGTGCACGCAGCCAAGATCGCCGCGGTCAAGGAGCGCTGCCCGGGGCTGTTCGTCAACGCCCGCGTCGACACCTTCTGGGTCGGGCAGGACGCCACCGTCACCGCGACCATCGACCGGGCGGTGCGCTATGTCGAGGCGGGGGCGGACGGCGTGTTCGTGCCCGGACGGCTGGACGGGGCGCAGATCCGGCAGATCACCTCGGCGGTGCCGGTGCCCGTCAATGTGCTGGCCTCTTCCGATTTTTCGGTGGCGGAGCTGGCGCGGCTGGGCGTGCGGCGGGTCAGCTGCGGGTCACTGCTGTACCGGGCGGCACTGGATCGGGCGGTAGAGGTGGCGGTGGGCCTACGCGACGGGTCACCGGCGCCGCCCGCCACCTCTTACGGCGATGTCCAAGAGCTGGCCACCCGTTACCGGCCGGTCTGCGGGTGAGTCGCACGCGGCGTCGTTTGAGGCATGGCATCAGCCACCGCCGTGTTTTCGGGCCTTCCAGGCGGCCGCTGAGCCTTTCCCACTGCTGAGCTGAAAACCCGCGGCCGAAAGTGAAGCGCGTCCCGAGCCGGGAACCGGCCAGGCCCAGAGGGTGACGGAAGGGTTCGTCCAGGACCGCTCAGCCGGTCTCCAGGGAGGTGAGCGCGTCCTCCCCCGCCTCGGTGAGGCGCAGGGCGCGGCTGCCGAGGCGGGCGGTCACCCACTGGCGCTCCCGGAAGAGCGTCAGCAGGTGCGCGCCCAGCCGGCCCGCCACGTGCGGTTTGCGCGCCGTCCAGTCCAAGCAGCCCCGTGCCAGGGGGCGGCGCGGGGAGCCGCCGATGTCCCGCAGGGCGAACCGGGTGATGATCGGGTGTGCGGCGTCCAGGTGCAGGGCCGCCGTGGCGCCGGGGCGCAGTGGTTCCAGGACGCCCGTGTGCACCAGGAGGCCGGTCACCCGCAGTCCCAGGTCTCCGGCCATGTGGTCGTAGCAGCGGCGGCCGGCCCGCAGGTCGGCGGAGGCGCGGTGGGCGCGCAGGGAGTTCACCGGGCGGCTGGGGGCGATGGCCTGCAGGGCTTCGAGGGCGTGGGCGATGTCGGCGTTCGCCAGGGTGTAGTAGCGGTGGCGGCCGGAGCGGTGCACTGTGACGAAACCGCCGGCGACCAGGGCTTTGAGGTGTTCGCTGGCGGTCGAGGCCGACACCCCGGCCAGGCGGGCCAGCTCCCCGGCGGGCAGTGAAAGGCCGCCGATCAGGCCGGTGAGCATCCGGGCCCGGGCGGGCTCGGCGATGAGCCGCGCCGGGACCGAGATGTCCGCTTCTCCTCCCATGGTGGCCACGGTAGGGCGCCGATCCTTCGGTGTCGGCCGAACGGTCGTCGCCGTCCCCGGCGGCCCCAGGCGTCCTGCGCCCGGCGCGAAAGCAGGCCCCGCTCAGGTGCCCCGTTCGCCTCCGGTGAGGCCGCGGCGCTGCCAGGGCCAGCGGCCCTCCAGTTCCACCTGCAGGGAAAAGCTCAAGAACGTCCGCACGCCGACGATCGCGGCGAGGATTCCGACGCTGGTGAAAGTGGGTGAGACGGCCACGGTGCGGATGATGTCCGCGGCCACCAGGAACTCCAGCCCCAGCAGGATGGCCCGGCCCAGGCTTTGGCGGTAAAGCCGGTAGGCGGCGGGGAGCCCGTCCCGTCCGCGCAGTAACCGGTGCGTGAAAACCCCGGTCGCGGCCACGGCGCCCACGACGATGACCGCCACCCCGGCGGCGTCGATCGCCTTGCCGGTCGTCTCGATCGCGCTCTCCAGCTCCATGGAAGACCTCCCCTGCTGGTCCTCTTGCCCGCGTCCGGCCCCGGCAGTGTTCTCCTCGCACCGGCAGGAGGGGCGGCGCCGGCGGCGGATACGCTCAAGCGGTGGAGATGACCGACCCGCCGCTCACGGAGCTGCTGCCCCGGCTGCCGCTGTTTTCGGGGCTGACCCGGCAGCAGCTGGAGATCATCCGTGCCGGCTCCTTCCCGGTCTCCCTGGAACGCGGGGAGATCCTGTTCCACCAGGGGGATCCGGTCCGCGGGTTCTACTACGTGCTGCGCGGGCAGATGCAGCTGACGGTGTCGGCGGCCGACGGCACGCAGAAAGTGGTGGAGCTGGTCACCAGCGGGGAGAGTTTCGGCGAGGCCGTGGTCTTCGCCGGGCAGCGCTACCCGGTCACCGCCGGGGCGCTGGTCGCCACCCGGCTGCTGGGGATCTCCAGCGGCGCGGTGCTGGACCTGCTGGACCGGGACCCCTCGTTCGCCCGGCGCATGCTGGCGAACATGGCGGTGCGGCTGCGGCGGCTGATCCGGGACGTGGAGGCCTACTCGCTGCAATCCGGCATCCAGCGCGTCATCGGTTTCCTGCTGCACGAGGCCCGCGGGGAGAGCGGACCGGCGCACGAGTGCACGGTGACGCTGCCGACCCGCAAGCACGTGCTGGCCTCCCGGCTCAACATCGCGCCCGAGACGCTCTCGCGCATCCTGCGCGACCTGTCGGCCGCGGGGCTGATCAGCGTCCAGGGGCGGCGGATCACCCTGCACGACGTGCCCGCGCTGGAGGCCCGGCTGGAGATGACGGTGACCTCGGCCACAGTTCACCCGCTGGACGCCGCGAGTTGACCTGCGTCAAGGAAACGCCGTCCCGTCCTGTTTAGCGTCGCCGCCGAACGCGACGACAAGCGACAGGAGATGCGGCGTGTTTTGCTACCAGTGCGAGCAGACCGATCGTTCCGGCGCCGTTGTCGGCTGCGCGGGCCCCCTCGGCAACTGCGGCAAGGACGAGGTCACCGCCGACCTGCAGGACCTGCTCATCCACGCGGTCAAGGGCATCGCCCAGTACGCGGTCCAGGCTCGCGCCCTGGGAGCCGCCGACGACGAGGCGGCCGAGTTCATCCTTTACGCGGTCTTCACGACGCTGACCAACGTCAACTTCAACCCGACCCGGTTCAACGCGCTGCTGAAGGAGGCCGCGGACGTCCGCGACCGGGTCAAGGCCCGCTACGAGGAGGCGGCGCGCGCCCGCGGCCTGCAGCCGGTGACGCCGGCCGGGCCGGCCGCCTGGCAGCCGGCGTCCGACATGGACGGCCTGCTGAAGCAGGCGTCCGGCGTCGGTGTCAGGGCGGGGATCGACACGGCCGGGCCGGACGTGGTCGGGCTGCGTTCCCTGCACCTGTACGTGCTGAAGGGGATCTGCGCCTACGCCCACCACGCCGCCGCCCTCGGCCACCGCAGCGCCGAGGTGTTCTCCGGGGTGGAGGAGGCGCTGGCCTACCTGGCGGGCGAGCCCACCGACGTCGCCGAGCTGCTGGAGCGCGCCCTGGACCTGGGCCGGCTGAACCACAAGGTCATCGAGCTGCTGGACGCGGCCAACACCGGCACCTACGGCGCCCAGCAGCCGACCGCGGTGCGCGTCACCCCGGTGGCGGGCAAGGCGATCCTGGTCAGCGGGCACGACCTGCGGGACCTGGCCGCGCTGCTGGAGCAGACCGAAGGCACCGGCATCAACGTCTACACCCACGGCGAAATGCTGCCCGCCCACGCCTACCCGCGTCTGAAGGCCCATGGGCACCTGGTGGGCAACTTCGGCGGCGCCTGGCAGGACCAGCAGCAGGACTTCGCCGCCTTCCCCGGCCCGATCCTGATGACGTCCAACTGCATCATCGAGCCGCACGTCAGCTACCGCCGCCGGATCTTCACCGCCGGGCCGGTGGGCTGGCCGGGGGTGCGGCACATCGCCGACCGGAACTTCGCCCCGCTGATCCAGGCCGCCAAGGCGCTGCCGGGGTTCCCCGAGGACGGGCCCGAGCAGTTCATCACGGTCGGGTTCGGGCGCGATGCGGTGCTGTCGGTGGCCGACAAGGTGGTGGAGGCGGTCAAGCAGGGCGCCATCCGGCACTTCTTCCTGATCGGCGGGTGCGACGGGCCCACCCCGGGCCACGACTACTACACCGAGCTGGCGCTGAGCGCGCCGCCCGACACCGTGATCCTCACGCTGGGCTGCGCCAAGTACCGCTTCAACAAGCACGACTTCGGGGAGGTCGCCGGCATCCCCCGGCTGCTGGACGTCGGGCAGTGCAACGACTCCTACTCCGCCATCAAGATCGCCCTGGCGCTGGCCGACGCCTTCGAGTGCGACGTCAACGAGCTGCCGTTGACGCTGGCGCTGTCGTGGATGGAGCAGAAGGCCGCCGCGGTGCTGATGACGCTGCTGGCGCTGGGCGTCCGCAACATCCACCTCGGCCCGACGCTGCCGGGCTACCTGACCCCCGGCCTGATCGAGACGTTCGTGAAGCGGTTCGGGCTGCGCACCACCGGACGGGCCGAGGACGACCTGGCCGCGGCGCTGGGACGGGCCTCATGACCACCGCCGAGGCCACGGAAGTCCGGCCGGTGACGCTGGTGACCTCCGACGGGGAGCGGCTGGAGTTCGGCTGCGCGCCCGGCCGGAGCGTGCTGGAGGCCGCCGCCGAGGCCGGGGCCGCCCTGCCGGCCTCCTGCAAGCAGGGCACCTGCGGGTCCTGCCACGCCTCGGTCGCCGAGGGGGACTACGAGCTGGGCGCCCACAGCCCGGCGGCGCTGCCGCCGGAGCGGCGCGCCGCCGGGGAGGTGCTGCTGTGCCGCACCTTCCCCCGCGGCCCGCTGTCGGTGACGCTCCCCTACGACGGGTCCCGGATCCTGCGCGGCGGGATACCGCGGCGGCAGGCCGTCATCGTCGCGCTGGAGACCGTCGCCTGCGAAACGGTGCGGCTGGAGCTGCGGGCAGAGCCCACCGAGGACGGGGGGACCGACTGCCAGTTCGACCCGGGGCAGTTCGTGGAACTGCAAGTTCCCGGCCACGACGCCAAACGGGCCTACTCCCTGGCCAACACCGGCAACTGGGAGGGCCGCATGGAGTTCTACATCCGGCTGCGGCCGGGCGGGCTGTTCTCCACCTATCTGCGGGAGCGGGCCCGTCCCGGGCAGACGCTCACCGCGTTCGGCCCGCAGGGCGCCTTCGGCCTGCGGGAAACCGGGCTGCGGCCCCGCTGGTTCGTGGCCGGCGGGACCGGCCTGGCGCCGCTGCTGTCGATGGTGCGGCACATGGCCGAATGGCAGGAGCCCCAGCCGGCGCGGCTGCTGCTGGGCGTCAACACCGAAGAAGAGGTGTTCGGGACGGCCGAGCTGGACGCGGTGGCGGCCGAGCTGCCCGGCTTCAGCCACCGGGTCTGCGTGTGGCGGCCCGGCCCCTCCTGGCAGGGGCCGGTGGGCACCCCGGCGGACCTGCTGGCGGCGGACCTGGCCGAGGCGCCGGCCGCGCCCGACATCTACGTGTGCGGCCCGCCGCCCATGGTCGATGCCGTCGTCCAGGTGGCGGCACGGGCCGGGGTCCCCGCCGAGCACGTCTTTTACGAACGGTTCCTGCCGACCTGAGGACGTCAGCGGCGGCGCGCCCGGATGGGCCAGGTGTCGGTGAAGGACTCCCCGTCGTAGACGACGTACCGGCTGAACAGGTTGACCGTCGTGCAGGCGTGGTTGGGGATCACCGCCACCCGATCACCCGGCTTCAGGCCGTGCGGCCCCGCCGAGCGGACCAGGCCGTGCTCCTCGTAGAGCTTTTCGATCACCAGGCCGGGGCGGCCGGCCACCAGGCCGAAGCCCAAGGTCAGCTCGGTCATCCGCTCGGCGGGCAGGCTCTTGGAACCGGCGTCCAGCACCAGCCGGTCGGCGGCGGGCACGTCCACCACCGTGCTGATGACGGCCAGCGAGCAGGCGGAGGAGTCCGGGCCGCCGAGCGCGACCTGGGTGGCGTCGTAGAAGACGTAGTTGCCGTACCGGTACTCGTCGGCCAGGTCGGTGTCCAGCCGCGCCAGCGGGGTGACGCCGACGCTGAGCACCGGCGCCGCCAGGCCGCGCTCGGCCAGCGCCCGCCGGGTCTCCTCCAGGGCGCGGTCCTGCTGGTCGCGGACGGCGGCCAGGGCGGCCTCGCCGGTGGCGCCGTAGGCGTGACCGGCGAAGGTCATCAGTCCCCGCAGCCGGACCCGCGCATCGAAGGGCGCGGCGGCGACGGCCTGGGCGGTCTGCGGCCCCGGCGGGGTGCCGAGCCTGCGGGTACCGGAATCGACCTCCCAGTAGACGTCGAACGGCGCCCCGGTGGCGGCCAGGGCCGCGATGTGCTCGGGACGGCAGCAGGTGACGGTGACGTGGCAGCGTCCGGCCAGGTCGGCCAGGGCCCGGGTGTGCTCGCCGGGCAGCGGCGGGTAGGCGACCAGGACGGACTCGAACCCCGCCGCCAAGGCCACCTCGGCCTCGGCGACGGTGGCCACGGTCGCCCTGGTGGCACCGGCCGCGCGCTGGGCGCGGGCCACCTCCAGGCACTTGTGGCTTTTGAGGTGGGGTGTGGAGCGCCCGCCGCGGGAGGCGACCCGGGCGGCCATGTCCTGGACGTTGGCCAGCAGCCGCGGCCCGTGCAGCGCCAGGAACGGGGTCTGCCGGGTGCGGTCGGCGCAGGCGGCCTCCCACCCGGTGAGGCCGCCTTCCGTGGCCTTCCCCTCGGTTTCCGTGCCGGCTCGATCGGTCATCGGACCATCATCGCCTCCCCCGTCCCGGGGTTGAACAAGGTCCGGCGTCCTCTGGCAACCGGTCACCGGAGCGCGTAGTAGACCGCCTCGAAGGACTCCCGGGCACGGCGGGCGCTGTGGGCGGTCAGCTGTCGCGCAGGTCGTCGGGGTGCAGGGGGATCTCCGGCAGGCGGCCCTCGGCGCGGGCCCGGGCCGCTGCGGCCGGGACGGCGGCCAGCTGGTCCTGGAAGTTCTTCAGGTAGGCCCGGTAGGCGGACGAGCTGATGATGCGGAGGTTGGCCTCGTCGTTGTGGTAGAGGCCGTTGATGGTGAAGTTGGCCGAACCGGTCAGCACGATCTTGCGGTTGCTCACCCCGTTGTAGCGGCCGTCGATCAGCACGTACTTGTTGTGCGTGTAGTGCTTGGCGTACCCGTCCGCACGCGTCTTGTAGGTGGAGTCACGGACGGTGACCTTGGAGTCGGCCAGGGTCTTGCGGACGGAGGAGGAGATCGCGCTGCGGGTGTAGAGCACGGTCACCTGGCAGCCCTTGTCGGCCATGCGGGCCAGGCGCCGGGCCAGGGCGATCCGGCCGTCGGTCCACTGGAACATCGCGACGCGGACCCGGCTGGGGTGCCGGCGGGAGCAGGACACCAGCTTGAGCATGTTCAAAATCGTGTCGCTGCCGCTGCGGGCCTTCGGCCAGAAATACGCCTTGGGGTTCTTTCCGTGGGTCCAGTAGTAGTTCTTCTTATGGGCTCCCTTGGACGCCTTGACCATGTCGTTGAAATTCTTCACGTAGGCGTTGTAGAGCCCTGGATTTCCCACCACGGTGTAGCTGTTGTTCCAGGCGGCCTCGGCCTGTCTTCTGGTGGGGTTGGCGCTGGAGACGGTCACGGTGCGCTTGCTCTTGCCGCCTCCGGAGAACAGGTAGTACTTGGAGTGCAGCGAGGAGGGGTTTTCCCTGTGGTAGTGGGGGGCCATGCAGCCGGCGGGGCACAGCGCGGCGAAGCTGCCTTTGCTTTTGGTGGTGGCGGTGCCGCCCAGCGCCGAGCGCAGGCGCTTCCACAGCCCGTTGACGGCGTGCTCGTCCATCAGGACCTTCACGTGCACCCCGCGGCGGTGGGCGGCGATGAGCTTGGCGGCGAACCGGTCCAGCGTGATGCTGTAGATCGCGATGCGGATCACCGAGCCGCGCGGGGAGGCGTCGATGTTCCGCTCGATCTGCCGCATGATCGCGTACTGCTGGGCGGTGGTGCCGCCGGGGTTGTTGAAAACCGGCCCGGGACGCGGCGTGAATTTCGGTTTCGCGTTCGCCCGTCCGGAACCGAAATAACCGATCCCCGCAGTCAATACGATGACCGCCGATAGCAGAACGGCCAGACGCCGCTCGGCCCCATATACCACGAACGTTCTCCCCCTCCGGCGGCAGCCCGAGCCGTACTTTAACAGGAAAAACGGTAACCTTGAAGTTACGCCTCGGTTTTCCTGAAATCAGCTGAACGCAGCGGCCCGGTCAGTTGCGGTCGTCCGCACAGGCGGCCACCACCCACTCCTGGGGATCGACTGCGGCGCGCACCCGGTCCAGTTCCTCCAGCAGCTTGGAAAGCCGGCGGGGATCGTTCACATACTCCAGCACCGCCTGGTTGAAGGCGCTGCGCATCGTGGGCGGGAAGGCGTCCGAGGCGTCAAAGCACATCGCGTCGCCGGAGGCGTGCAGCAGCCGTGCGATCCGCCGGCGCACCTCGTCCCGCCCGTAGACGGTCTCCGGCACCTGGGTGTTGAGGGAGAAGGCGCTGCTGTGCGGGCGGGACGGCCAGATCCGCTGGGCCTCGGGGGAGGCCAGGAAGGCCATCAGCCGCCGGGCCTCGGGGGTGTCGCGGAACATGGCCGCCAGGTCGGCCGACACGTTGGCCGGTCTGTCGCCGGAGCCCGCACCGGAGTCCGCAAAGCTCGGGAACGGGAAGAAGTCGAAGTCCCGCCCCGGGGTCAGCGGCCGTCCCCCGGGATCGCCGCCCTCCCGGAAGGAGTCCACGGCGAAAGAGGGCGCGTGCACCATCATGCAGCCGGGCGGCCGGGCGAACATCGAGCGTCCGGCGTCGCGGAAGTCGGCCAGCAGCGCCCTGTTCACCCCGCCTTGGACCAGTCCCTCCCCGGTGACGATCTGCCCCCAGGTCTCCCAGGCCCTGGTGACCTGGGGGGACGCCCACTTCAGGTCACCGGTGGCCCAGCGGCGATAGTGGTCGGGGGACTGGTGCAGCAGGATGTTCTCGATCCAGTCGGTGCCCGGCCAGCCCGCCGCCGGGCTGTCGTTGAGGGCCAGGCACCAGGGGGCGCGCTCCCTGCGCCGCTCGCCGACCTCCATCAGCTCCGCCCAGGTGCCGGGCCGCCGGTCGAGGTCGTCGACGCGGTACCAGATCAGGTTCTTGAGGTTGGCCTTGATGGGGATCGCATAGATGTCGTCCCCCTGCGGGAGCAGCCAGTGCCGCCGGTACGCCTGCTGCTGCCGCCGGTCCACCACGTTCGTCAACGGCCGCAAGTGCCCGCTGCGGACGTAGCGGGACAGCTCGCTGGGACTCCAGGAGATCGCCACATCCGGCGGGTCGGCCTCGCGCACCTTGGAGCGCAGCACCTCGTTGACCGCGGAGGTGCCCTGGTAGGCGGCCGTGATCCCGGTCCGGGCGGTGAAGCGGTCCAGCACCTCCCGGAAGGCCTGTCCCTCCTCCCCGCTCCAGGGGCCCAGGACGGTCACGGAACGGTCGGCGGCCACGGAACACGCGCCGGCCGCCGAGACGGCCGTCACCAGCGCGGTCAGCAGCGCCAGCAGCCTGCGGGAACGGGGGAATGCCTTGTGCGCCATGGAGCCGTCACCTGGCCTCGAACCGGTATTCGCCGATGCGGGGGTGGAACCCCCAGACGATGAGCGCGAGCACCGCCAATGCCGCGGCGCTGACGCCGGGGGCGGTCAGCGTGCTCAGCTGTGCCTTCGCGATCGCCGCGTCGATGCGCCTGCTGTCGGCGATGGACCGGTCGGAGGAGTCCTGGTCCCGTTCCGGCGGCAGGCTCTGCCGATGGCGTTCGATGAACTCGTCCACGGTGGGGCCGCACCCGTCGGGGCACTCGTCCTCCAGCAGACCGGCCATCAGGTGCCGCCCCCGGGTGCCGGCGCGCTCCACCGCGGCGTCACCGGCCTCGGTGATCTGCACCAGCGACCGCCGGGCCGCGGCCAGCTCGCTTCTGGAGTCGGCGGCGTGCACCACCACCAGCGGCGCCCCGATCACCACGATGGCGGTGGCCAGGACCAGCGGCAGGTTCAGCACCCGCCGGAAGCGGCGCGCCAGGTAGACCTGGGAGGCCAGCAGCAACGGCAGCAGCACGGCCAGCGGCCCGGCCCACAGCAGCGCCGCCCAGCCCGTCCACCATTGGGCGGACGCCTCGGCCCGGAAGCGGGCGTGCTCTTTGGCCTGCAGGTCGGCGAGCTGGGCCAGGATGCCGTTCTCCGAGTGCATCAGGCGCGTGGCGTTCCACAGGTCGGAGGCGGCCAGCACGGTGTGGCCCTGCTGGAAGTGCGCTCCGGCCCGCCCGATCGCCCCGGTGTAGGAGACCAGCAGTCCCTCCACCATCTGCAGGATGCGCCCGCCCTCCTCGCCGACGGAGTTGTCCTCGGCGGCCTGTGCCAGGCTCTGGTTGGCGATGTCGAGCTGGTACTGGTACTCCTCGCCGGGGCGGAAGCCGGTGAGGCGGGACTCGCCCTCGGCGAAACCGGCCAGCGCGGCCCGGTCGGCCGCCGCCAGCGCCCGGCGGGCCTCGCCGATCTCCAGGGCGGCGGGGGCGGTGCGGGTGCGCATCTCCGCCACGCCGCGTTCCATCTCCCGCAGCGTCACCAGTGAGGTGACCAGCATGACCAGCGTGACGATCACCAGGCAGGCCCGCTGCACCAGCAGGGTGCGCAGCGTCGCGCTCGCCGGCGTCCGCCTGGGCGGCGCCGTGGAGGCCGGAGCGGCGGCATCGGTGGTCTGCGCCATCGGACTCTCCCTCACACGCTCTCAGGGTCGTCGTCCAGGCGGGTCTCGCAGCCGGTGCAACGGCGCGCATCGGCGGCCACGGGACGGCCGCACTCGGGGCAGCGGCGGGCGGGCGGCGGCGCCGGGCGGCCGGGGGTGGAGGCGGCCGAACTGCTGGGGATGAAGACGTTGGAGGCGACGTTCAGCAGCTTGCTGTCGATGAGCCGGACGTTCTCGCGCAGACGCGGCACGTCCCCGTCGAAGTAGAGCGCCTCCTGCAGTCGCCGCCGGAGTTCCGCGTTGCCCACCTCGGCCGCCAGTTTCAGGGCGCGAGCCCAGTACCGGGCCGCGTTCCCTTTGTCGCCGTCGCGGTAGGCGGCGTACCCGATCTCCACCAGCGCGTTCAGCTCCAGCTGCGTGACATGGTGGCTCACCTGAGGGTTGATCACGGTGGATCGCCGCGGGTCGTCGGTCCACTCCACCGCGATCGGCGCGGAGACGTCCGGCGACTCGCCCGCCGACCGGCCGGCCCACAGGTCCACCCGGGCCAG